>Ga0074195_1004216_pt1 | contig 12084 bp, 9 predicted proteins | sample EPASupsiteHSE623_FD_64525 | JGI IMG/M metagenome (GOLD analysis project Ga0074195, IMG submission 64525) | Bioremediated contaminated groundwater from EPA Superfund site, New Mexico - Sample HSE6-23 | ecosystem: Environmental > Aquatic > Deep subsurface > Groundwater > Contaminated ...
ATTCCGAAGTCTGACGGTCAAAGTCCTTCCTTTCAAATCCTAATCCTTTTAATGTCAGCTCAATATCAGCTTCAAAATTACCTCCGCCAATCATCAGAAAGCGATCATTTAATTCGGTAAGACGGTTGATCAGTTCCATATATTCAGCTGACTCATAATCTTCGCGGGTAATAATTTGATGATTGATCCTTTCAATTTCCTTTTTCATGTCCAGAATTTCATCAAACGCTTTCCTCGTTTCCTCAAACACAGTCCGTGTGTCTGAAAGGACCATATGTTGTGGCAAATATCCGAGCCGGGTATCTTTCGGACAGGAGATTCTTCCTCCTGTGGGCTGCTGAAGTCCTGCAAGAATTTTCAATAAAGTCGATTTCCCTGCGCCATTTTTTCCAACCAAGCCAATACGGTCCTTTGGCGTGATCAAAAACGAAATCCCTCTCAATAAATCGAATCCTCCAAAACTAACAACTAACTGATCAACCGAAATCATAATAAAAAATTTGAGTTGCAAAGATAGTAGATTATTTTTGCAGAAATTTAAAGTGATGGGAAGAAGCCGCAAAAACAAACCTTTTTATGAAAATGTTTTAATTACTGACATCGGTGCCGAAGGTAAAGCCGTTGCACGGATCGATGGGATGGTCGTATTCACAAATCATGTCATTCCTGGAGACGTGGTTGATCTGCAGATCATAAAAAAAAAGAAAAATTATTCGGAAGCGAAAGTAATCAACCTGATTAAAGCATCAGACGACCGGATTGCTTCATTCTGTGAATATTTTGGAACCTGCGGAGGCTGCAAATGGCAGTATCTTCCATATGATAAACAGCTGTTTTACAAGCAAAAACAGGTTGCCGACCAGCTCAGACGGATCGGACATCTCCAACTACCGGAAATTATGCCCATCATCGGTTCCGAAAAGAACACATTCTACCGGAACAAGCTTGAATTCAGTTTTTCAAATGCAAGATGGTTAACCACAGAAGAGATCCGGGAGGAAAAGCAGATCCAACAGTCAAATGCCCTGGGTTTTCATATCCCGGGACTGTTCGATAAGATTATTGATGTTAAAAAGTGCTGGCTCCAGCCTGAACCCTCCAATGCCGTACGTAATTTCGTCAGGGATTACGCACTAAAGGAAAATCTGGATTTTTTCGATATTCGTAACCAGAAAGGCTTTCTGCGAAACATGATCGTTCGCACTGCCTCTTCGGGAGAGAACATGTTGATCCTGTCCTTTTTTTACGAGGATCAGGAAAAAAGGGAAGCACTGTTGAAAGCCGTTTCTGAACAGTTTCCTGAATTTAACTCAGTGATGTATGTCATCAATTCAAAAGCAAACGACACCCTCTCTGATCAGGGTATCCTGACCTATGAAGGCAGGGATCATATCTTTGAAGAGATGGAAGGTCTACGTTTCAAGATTGGTCCTAAAAGCTTCTACCAGACGAATTCTGAACAGGCCTGGAAATTATATCAAGTGGTCCGTCAGTTTGCCGGATTAACAGGCAGCGAGAATGTCTACGATCTTTACACGGGAACCGGAACGATTGCGAATTTTGTGGCCTCCGGGGCTGCAAAAGTCATTGGCATTGATTATGTGCCCGAAGCCATCGAAGACGCCAAAGTCAACGCCATGCTCAATCAGATTAATCATACCCGGTTCTTTGCCGGGGATATGAAAAATGTACTGACTGAATCTTTTATCCGGGAACAGGGAAAACCCGATGTCATTATTACAGATCCGCCACGGGCAGGCATGCATGAGGATGTCATTCACATCATTTTGGCTGCACTCCCTGAAAAAATTGTATATGTCAGCTGTAATCCTGCGACACAGGCACGCGACCTGTCATTAATGAGCGAGGGGTATGAAATCGTAAAGATCCAACCGGTTGATATGTTTCCACATACGCATCATGTAGAAAACGTGGTACTGTTAATCAGGCGGTCCTCATAAACTTTTCTACCCGTATTTTTGTTTTGGTGTATCAGTAAATATAAACATATGATCATAGTAGTTTCGCCGGCCAAGTCATTGGATTTCGATTCGAAAACAAGTATCAGCCAATACACGCAACCACTGTTCCTGAATGAGGCCGCAAAAATAAACGCTCAACTAAAAAAGCTTAAACCGTCCGACCTGATCAGGATACAGGGCATTTCAGCTAAATTGGCGGAACGAAATGCCGAACGAAATCTGACATGGGAGCTTCCTTTCACGACTCAAAATGCCAGACAGGCCATACTGGCCTTTAATGGCGATGTGTACGAAGGAATGAGCGCAAGGGCTTTTTCGGAGGAAGAGCTGGGCATGGCGCAGAAAAAGATACGGATTTTATCCGGGCTTTACGGACTATTGCGTCCACTCGACCTGATCCAGCCATACCGGCTCGAAATGGGAACAAAGATCAGAGTTGGTTCCTGTCGTGATCTGTACCATTTCTGGCAAAAAAAGATCACCACAGCAATTAATCAGGAATTACAAACGTCTGGACCCGTGTTGATTAATCTGGCTTCTCAGGAATATTTCAAAGCGATTGACCGGATAAAAATAAAGGCACAGGTAGTTAACCCGGTCTTTTTGGAAAATAAGGACGGGCAGTATAAAATTATTTCGTTTTTCGCTAAAAAAGCCCGTGGATTGATGTGCCGGTTCTTGATCACCAATCAGCTATCGGATCATGAAGATCTGAAGGCTTTTGATCTGGAAGGCTATCATTTTAACGGCCGGCTGACAAAAGACAATGACTGGGTTTTTACCAGGGACCGGTGAGCCTGGCAGCATGCGAGTAGCATACTGATCGTTATCAAAAAGTAAAATCCTGCACCTCAACCTGATTTAATCGGGAGTACTTCTGCTATCAATTCAGATAGTTCTTAACTTTACAAGTTTAGTTCTCTTAATCAGAAAATAAGGAGATTAGACCAAACCATGGAAGATTCATTTAACGGACAGAAGAGCGCCTATCAGCGTATAGACAAGTTTGACGGGAAGATGACCGAAAAGATCAGCCATCATTACAGTGAAATTATCCGGTTACTGGGGGAAGATGTCTCCCGGGAAGGACTTCAGAAAACCCCGGTAAGGGTGGCCAAAGCCATGCAGTTCCTTCTTCAGGGATATGACCAGGACCCGGAAGCGATGCTGCGCAATGCCATGTTCCGGGAAGATTACCGCCAAATGGTCATTGTGAAAGACATTGAAATTTATTCACTCTGTGAACACCATATGCTTCCCTTTATCGGGAAGGCGCATGTAGGCTATATTCCCAATGGTTATATTACCGGCCTGAGTAAAATTGCAAGAGTGGTCGATGCCTTTGCCAGGCGGTTACAGGTACAGGAAAGGCTGACCACCCAAATCAAGGAATGTATCCAAAATACCCTGAATCCGCTGGGTGTAGCTGTTGTGATCGAGGCGCAGCACCTGTGCATGCAAATGAGGGGTGTTCAAAAGCAGCATTCCATTACAACGACCTCCGACTTTACCGGAGCCTTTGAACGGGTGGCAACCCGTGAGGAGTTCATCCGGCTGATCAGTGCGAGATAAAACCGTACTGCCACCCAACCTTTTTTTTGATTTTTTCGTCAGGGCTGCATTTTTATATTATTTTAGCTAAAAATAACTAATCCCTGATGAAATGCCTGCCTGCGGTCTGCATCAGTCAACGGGGGTATTTTCCCGATAAACGGACGAAAAAAACATCAGGTACTGGTCATTTTGACAGATAGGTTTTGCAAACACGAAACGTGGGTGCAGGAATCTGGTTGCAGTTAAAATTTCAGGCAAATATGTACGAACGGATAATAGAAACGCTCATTAAGCTTTTTGCGATCATCACGAACTTCCGGGATAAAGTCCCCACCACAAGTTCAGCTTTGGTCGAATCGTACCTGAGAGAAAATTTCAGCAGGGACCTGACTGATAAATACCTGGAGCTGTACAAGAAGTTTATCAACTACTATCATGTTGAACACAGGGAGATCCTCTATGAGAATCAGGGAAAGGGCGATCGTCTCATTAACCGGAAGTATCTTAATGGTATTTGCCTGGGGATTGTGGATCACTTCGACCTCAATGCACGGTTCCTGATCATTTCGCAACTGCTTAATTTCATCAACAGGCCCGGCGGCTTCAACCGGGATGACCTGAAAATTGTGAACGTGGTTGCCCTCGGGGTGAAGATCGATCAGGGGGAATACCAAAACCTGTACCGTTTTGCACTTTTTTCCATAGACAAGATAAAAGACAAAAGTTCTCTTTTTGTGGTGAATGGCAATCCTGATTATCCCGATAAGGAGATCAAGCATCTGACCCGTGACAATCAGCAGGTTGAGCTGGTTCTAATCAGGATATCCAGCATTAATACATTATTTTTCAAATACTGGGGGCCGAGAAACATGTACCTGAATGGTCACCGGCTCACCCAGCAGCGACTGTATATTTTCCCGCCCGGAGGAATACTGAAGACATCCCGGATTGTCCCTATTTATTACAGCAGCGTGATGACCCGCTTTATTCAGGATCCGGGCAAGCCCCTGATCGTCTTTAATGCTGAAAATATTGAATACCGTTTCAATAAACGGGTTCGCGGACTTCATCCTTTCAGCTTCCAGGAACGTTCGGGCGACCTGATTGGCATACTCGGCGGAAGCGGCGTCGGAAAAACGACGCTTCTGAACGTCCTGAACGGGAAACTAAAACCCCATGCCGGCAAAATCATGATCAATGGTCACGACCTGCATGATCCGGACAATGAAGAACTATTAAAAGGGGTCATCGGATATGTGCCACAGGACGATCTTCTGATCGAGGAGCTTACCGTTTATCAGAACCTGGAATTCAACGCCCGCTTCTGCTTTGGAAACATGAACGATCAGCAGATTGAACAGATCATTGAGCAGGCGCTTTCCAATTTCGATCTGCTGGAAGCAAGAGATCTGGTCGTTGGAAGTCCGTTGAAAAAAATCCTGAGCGGGGGGCAGCGTAAGCGTCTGAACATCGCACTGGAATTAATGCGCGAACCTTCTGTGCTTTTTGTCGATGAGCCTACCTCCGGATTATCTTCTGCCGATTCTGAAAAAGTGATGCACCTTCTGAAACGTCAGTGTTTAAAAGGCAAACTGGTATTTGCCAATATTCACCAGCCGTCGAGCGACATTTACAAGCTTTTTGACCGTATCATCATCATGGATAAGGGGGGGCGGGTTGTATTTTTCGGGAACCCGATGGATGCCATCACCTACTTTAAATATCAGGCCAACTACGTTAATCCCGACGAAAGTGAATGCATGACCTGCGGAAATGTCAAAACAGAACAGCCATTGCGCATTATCGAAGCCCGCATGGTTGACCCTTTTGGTAAAAGCATCCGTAAGCGCAAAATATCCCCTGAAGAATGGTATCAAAGCTATCAGGAAAAAATCGAGCCTAAGGTTTTGGAATTCATGAAGGCAAACCCGGTAAAAGAGGAAAAATTTCCTCCTGCCATTTTTAAGGTCCCCGGCTGGTTCAGACAACTTAAACTTTTCATTAAGAGAGATTTTCTCACAAAGAAATCGAATAAGCAATATCTGGGTATTGTTTTACTGGAAGCGCCCATACTGGCATTGATCCTTAGTTTCTTCTCGAAATTTTCAGATCAGGGAAAGTATATTTTCAGTGAAAATGTCAATATTCCCTCCTTTCTGTTCATGAGCGTGGTGGTGGCGCTTTTCATAGGACTTAGCATCAGTGCTGAAGAGATCTTTAAAGACCGGAAGATCAGAAAACGGGAAGAATTTCTGAACCTGAGCAGAGGCGCCTACTTTTCATCGAAAATATTCATCCTCTTCCTGATTTCCGCGGTGCAGGTATTTTCTTTTATTTTGATTGGTCATTACGTCCTGGAAATCCGGGATCTGACCTTTTCAACCTGGGCAATCCTGTTTTCAACAGCCTGCTTTGCCAATCTTCTTGGACTGAACCTCTCTGCGGGGCTCGATTCAGCTGTGGCAATCTATATCCTGATCCCGCTTATGCTTGTTCCCCAATTACTGCTCAGCGGTGTTATTGTTGATTTCAACAAAATGCATCATTCTTTAAGCAGTTACGATAAAACGCCTTTGATAGGTGACCTGATGATTTCACGCTGGTCATACGAGGCTCTGGCGGTTAACCAATTCAAAAACAATCCATACCGCCGGAGCATTTTTGAACAGGAAGTCAATAAAAATAATGTTGGCTTCAAAGCCTATTTTTTATTACCGGAAGTTGAAACGCAACTGATCAGATACAATAAACTGGTCCAGCAGGGCAAAAATGACGAAGCAGGTCAGCTAAGCCGGCTGCTTAAAAACTCCTTTCATGATTTCATGAAAACAGTTAATCCTGCGTCCGATTCAATGTTGCAGGCACTGGCATCGGTGGGGAGTTCGCAATACAGCAGCCAGAACGCTCAGCACCTGTTTCACTACCTGCAGTTGGTAAAAAAGGAGTATCAAAACCGCTATGAAGCCGCCGATCAGGATTTGGAGCAATCCAATCAGAGGATGCTGTCCAGGTTCAATGGCGACCGTACGGTACTCCTTGATTTCAAAAACAAGCATGTCAATAAAAAGCTTGAACAGATCGTCCGCGATAAATACTCGCTGCATAAACTGTTTATTTTCAACAACAGAATCTGGCAGGGCGACGAACCAATTTTCAGGTCGCCCGTACATGCAAACGGAAGAGCTCATTTTTACGCTTCAGTCAAACAATTAGGTAAAATAAAAATCGGCACCCCGTTCTTCAATATGATGATCATATGGACGTTCTCCTTTCTTTTAATGATTTCCCTGTATTTTGACCTGCTGAGAAAGGTGATCAATTATGTGGAACGCTGGAGGCTGACCCGACAAGCTGAACTCCGCGACCGCATTTTCTATAATCCGATGGCCTTTATCAAAGGCGACAAGAAAGAAGACTGAAGGTTGACTATTTTCAGATAAAGAACTGATGAGTTATTTCGCCAAAAACTTCAGACATACGGGGCTTGGAATATGCTTGTTCTGATTCGCATACGACAACCTGCCGGTCTTTTTGTCAATTGAAAACAAGGTCACGTTATCACTCCTCTGATTGGCAACCAACAGATAATTCCCGTCCGGATCGATTGCAAAATTACGTGGCCAGTTTCCCTGCACCGGTTCATTCTGGACCAGGGTGATCCTTCCCGACTGTTCATCACGGGAAAAGACTGCCAGGGAATTATGCCCCCTGTTTGAGCAATAGACGAAGCGGCCGTCGCGGCTTAAATGAATGTCTGCTCCGAAACTTTCACCGGTATAATTACCAGGCAAACTGGAAACGGTTTCGATCAGGCTGAAAGCGCCATCAGTATTTCGTATGACACCCACCGATGACCCCATTTCGTTCATTACGTAGATAAACTTTCCGTCGGGCGAAAAATCAAAATGCCTCGGACCAAAACCCGGGGGCATCGAAATAGATTCCTGAGAAGCTGGCATATATGCCTTGCTCCCCGGCGAATGGGAATAAAAATCGATCCGGTCAGTGCCCAGATCAGCCGTCACCAAAAGATGCCCGTTTTTTGTAAACAAAGAGGAATGAGCGTGAGGGCCCTGCTGTCGGGCACTGTCAGGTCCCTGACCAACATGCCGGATCAGCTGTTCTACCTCACTTAATCCTCCGTCTTCCCTGATCTGATAGATACTGATGCTTCCACTGGTGTAATTTGAAGCAACTGCCGTTGTTCCATCAGGAGAAACCACAATATGACAGGGATGATTTCCCTTTGTGGCCTCCTGATTGATCTTTTCCAACCCGCCATCCTCCGTGATGCGGTAAGCTGTGACCGAACCGCTGTCCATCTTTTGATAGTCGTTTGTTTCGCTCACTGCGTATAAGAATTTTCCATTAGGATGAATGTCCAAAAAAGATGGATTCTCCTTGTTGGGTGTGACATGTTTCAATACTAAATCACCACTCTCCGGATTATAACTGTAACAATAAATCCCCTCGCTCTCCTGATCCGTATAGGTACCGATGTACAAAAAATATTGTTTTTCCCGTTTACAGGATAGGAATAAAACAGTAATTGCAATGAAAAGAAATGATGTCTTCATCTGGAAAAATTAAATATTACGGTATAATTTGCATCTTTATAGACAGATAAATACCGGATCTGGCTCAAGTAAACCAGTCGGTTGTTTATCTTGTTTAAAATTCATTCATTAAACAACATTAAAAGTAGCTAAAATGATTAAAAAAACGTTTTTTATTGCTCTAATCCTGACCTTTTCTTTTTCAGGTAAGGCTCAAAAGCTCGTTGAGCTTTGGCGTACCGGTCCGGTAATGAAAACGCCGGAGTCAGCATTGTACAGTCCTGAACGTGGTACCATTTTCGTATCAAATATGGACGGTGATGCCAGCATAAAAGACGGCAAGGGATTTATTTCACAACTCACACCCGACGGACAGGTAGTGCGCGAAGAATGGGTTTCAGGCATGAACGCCCCAAAGGGAATGGCTATTTCGGGGGAAAAATTGTATGTTTCCGATATTGATCAGCTCATTGAGATCGATATCGTCAAAGGAGAGATCAGCAACCGTTTTCCGGCGGCCGGAGCCATATTCCTGAATGATGTAGCTGCGTCAAAAGATGGAAAGATTTATGTATCTGATACCCGCACCTCCAGAATCCATATCCTTGAAAACGGGAATCTGACAGAATGGCTCGCGGATCCACAGGTTAAAAATATTAACGGCCTTTTTATTGAGGGGGAAAATCTTTATGTTGGTTCCGATAAATTGCAACGTATTAATATGAAAACGAAAATAGTTGAAACCATTCAGGAGGGCTGCGGAGGAATAGACGGACTGGATAAAGATGGGCATAATCAATTTGTATTTTCAAACTGGGCCGGTCGAATCTTTTATCTTGAAAACGGGAAAATGACAAAAATGCTCGATACGACGCCGGAAAAAGTCAACACAGCCGACATCTCTTTTGCCAGGGCAATTAACCTGCTGCTGGTTCCTACATTTTTTGATGACCAGGTTATCGCCTATCAGATCGAAAAGTGACGATGGGAGGAACGAAACACAATAAGATGGAAAACCGGAAATAAAAGCCTATCTTTGATGAGATTTCAGATTTGAGTATTGATTACTACGTATTGTTAAGTGATGCCTCGTTTTAAATTTATCGCACTTTTTTAAGTCAGTCTTTAAATTTTGCGATTTCATTTATTTCAGATTATCTGGATTCAGCTTACGAAGCTGACAACAATAAAGAGCTTTCCTAACAAATGCCATGACCGCATTGTTAAGAAGTAAGCCAAAGAAGCCGGCTAATTTCAAGATTGGTCAAGAGACCCGGAAAGCTGCCGGCTAAACAAGTAATACATTAATATCATTTTAATGCGGCAACTAAGAATTACAAAACAAATAACCCAGAGAAACGATGAAACAATTAACCGTTATTTCCAGGAGATCAGCCATTATCAGGCTATTTCAGCGGAAGAAGAGGTTGAATTGACCATACGCATTCGAAATGGGGATCAGTATGCTCTGGAAAAGTTAGTTGTTTCCAATCTTCGGTTTGTAATTTCAGTTGCAAAACAATACCAAAACCAGGGACTTTCATTTCCTGATCTGATCAATGAAGGGAATGTGGGACTTGTAAAAGCGGCAAAAAAATACGACGAAACACGTGGATTCAAATTCATCTCTTATGCAGTATGGTGGATCAGGCAGTCCATTATGCAGGCGATTTCAGAACAAACAAGAATTGTTCATCTGCCGCTCAACAGACTTTCTTCCATTAACCGGATCACAAAAGCCATACCTTATCTGGAACAAAAGCTGGACAGGGAACCTACAGACGCAGAACTGGCTGAACATCTGGAAATGACCCCTGAAGAAGTAACTTATGCCAATGATATCAAGAAAAGGCAGATCTCTTTCGATTTGCCACTTTCTCCTCAGAGTGACAGTGATTTCAGCCTTTACGACATCATACAAAACGGAGACATCCCCTCTCCCGACAATAAGATGATGCAAGAGTCGCTGGTAATCAACATTAGCCGGGCATTAAGCAAACTAAATAAAAGAGAAGCTGAAATTTTAACCATGTCGTTTGGGTTATGCGATACACCAAGCTATACGCTTTATGATATAGCAACGAAATACGGCATGTCGACCGAACGGATCAGGCAAATCAAAAGTACTGGATTATTTAAATTAAAAAGGTTGCTCAAAGGCAATCATATGTTTTTAAACGCACTATAATCACATTAATAAATTATATTTTATGGGTAAATCACAGGAAACATTTAATAAAAAAGAAGTAAGAAATAAAAAAGAGAAAAAGAGAAAAGATAAAGAGAAAAAAAGATTCGCCAGAAAAGATGGAGGAAAAGTGAGTGGTTTGGATAATATGCTGGCTTATGTTGACGAAAACGGAAGAATTTCATCCACACCTCCTGACCCTTCCAAGAGAATAGAAATTAAACTGGACGATATCCAGATCGCTGTTCCGAAACATGACGACTCCATGAAAGAAGATCCGGTAAGGAAAGGAACGGTCACTTTTTTCAATGAATCAAAAGGCTTCGGCTTCATCAGGGACAACGACAGCAAGGAAAGTATTTTTGTTCATGTAAACAGCCTGCAGGAAGCGATCAAGGAAGGGAACCTGGTCAGTTTCGAAATTGGAATGGGCCCCAAGGGACCGATTGCAATGAAAGTAAAACAAATAAAATAGCAGAAACTTACTTCCATTTTATACGGATAAAACTGCTGTTTTTTCGGAAATTTGCCGGAACGCTGGAGGTAATTGCCTTGCGCAAATGATCCAGCAAGACTTCTTTTGTAAAACTATGGTGAACCATGCTGATCTCACGGTTGGGCTGCGGTTCCTTGAATCGCCTAAATAGCCCTGAGAAAAGGATAATTGTAAAGAATTTTTATATCTTGGCCCCGTAAAATCTAAACAGTCCGTCATGGGAAAAATATATAACTGGGCCATTCTGGGATGTGGAAAGATCGCAAGAAAATTCAGCAGCGATCTAAAATTACTGCCCAATGCAAATCTTTATGCCACAGCATCAAGGGACTTAAGCAGGGCAAAGGCGTTTGCGACCGAATTCGGCTTTGAAAAAGCTTACGGCTCGTATACGGAACTGGTGACTGATCCAAACGTCGACGTTGTCTACATCGCAACTCCGCACTCTTTTCATAAGGAACACGCCGCGCTCTGCCTGAATCATAAAAAAGCTGTTTTATGCGAAAAAGCGTTCGCCATAAACAGCGGCGAAGTAAAAGAGATGATTGCGTGCGCAAGGGGAAATAAGACTTTTCTCATGGAAGCTTTTTGGACCCGTTTCCAACCAAGCTTTCAAAAAGCTCTTGCCATTATTCAATCGGGTGAACTGGGAAAATTAAAAATGGTCCGTTCCGATTTCGCATTTAACAGTCCCAAAGATCCTACCAGACGTCTTTATAATATCGATCTTGGAGGCGGATCTTTACTTGACATTGGCATCTATCCGGTCTTCGCCGCTCTGATCACTCTGGGAAAACCGGCACAAATAAAGACCCTGGCTGATTTTAGCGCTGTAACAGGCATCGAGGAGACTATTCTCATGAATTTCAAATACCCTCGGGGAGAAATGGCTTCTTTATTTTCCAGTTTTGCAAGCTATTCGTCCATTCAAACGGAGTTCTGTTGCGAGCATGGATACCTCCGGCTGAATAAACGTTGGTTTACTCCAACCCAGATCATCGTATGGAAGGAAGGTGACCAAGGGGAACAGATCCTGGTATCGGAACCAGTAACAGGACTGGGATACCATCTGGAAGCTGCTCATGCGATGGAATGCCTGGATGCCGGAAAAACGGAAAGTAACCTGATGCCGCTAGATTTTTCACTCGATTTAATGGAATTACTGGATCGGGTCCGCAAGGATGCCGGTATTGTATTCAGCAAACATGATGAAAGTAGTCTCTTTCTTGAGTAAAATTTAGCTGACCTTTATATTTAATTAATTAAAAAAATTCTATTTTTAAAGAAATTTTTGAACATAAACATATG
>Ga0074195_1004219_pt1 | contig 12075 bp, 6 predicted proteins | sample EPASupsiteHSE623_FD_64525 | JGI IMG/M metagenome (GOLD analysis project Ga0074195, IMG submission 64525) | Bioremediated contaminated groundwater from EPA Superfund site, New Mexico - Sample HSE6-23 | ecosystem: Environmental > Aquatic > Deep subsurface > Groundwater > Contaminated ...
AGAAACTACGGATGGAAGATATTGAGAATGAATTTCACCTGGAACAGGGAAATAAAGAAGGCGAATGGGTACTTTATCCATACCAGATTTCAAGGTTCGCTTATGAACAAAAAATCGTTCAGCCGGGAGAACCGACGAGTGGATCGTTCCAGTTTGAGAATCCGTATGAAGCACAACCTGCACTATTCATTATGAACCTGTTGCCGGAACAAAAGGGTGAAAATGCTTCATCGGTTGAAAAAATATCAATAGGCATAAATAACAACGATCCGGTTTCTATATCCATAGGAATGGAGCCATTCCAACTGATGAAATTTGATGGCACAGGAAATCTCCAGTTATTTGACCGAAACTGGGTTTTGATAAAACAGATTGAATTAGATAAGAAGGCGATGATGCTAAATCAAGGAACGAATACGATAACAATTGACGCTGTTTTTGCCAAAGAAGCTTCGTCAAAGATCAAAATAGAGATGAAAACAATTGGAAAAGGAGAATTGGTTGGAAAAGTTGCAAAAAATAAATAGATACACATGTTTGTTTGTAGAAAATTGAAACGAAAAATTGGGAAAACAGCATTTGCATTCCTTTTTGGAGCTGTTGAATTTCTGTCCTTTTGTGCGTCAGTGCAGGCCACTTCAGGCCATGAGATTGAAAAACCAACCGATTTGACTTTGTGGTACACCCAGCCTGCACACGACTGGATGACCGAAGCATTGCCAATAGGTAATGGGCGTATCGGGGGAATGATTTTTGGAGGTGTTGAGCAGGAACATATCCAGTTCAACGAAAACAGTCTTTGGACCGGTGATGAAAAAAGTACCGGAGAATATCAAAATTTTGGGGATTTGTTCATTACGTTTTCGGATACCTCAATACACAAGCCAGTCCCTTCCGATTATCGCAGGTCGCTGGATATTTCGAAATCGATTCATCAGATCAGTTTTACCGGTAGCGATGGGATAAAATATTCAAGGGAATATTTCTGTAGTTATCCGGATCCGGTAATGGTATTGCGTTTTTCTTCCGGAGACAAGGGGGCTTATTCAGCAGTTATTGAATTAAAAGATGCCCATGGGACAAAGACAACAGGCGAAAAGTCGTCGCTTTCTTTCTCAGGGGCTTTGAGTAATGGGTTGCGCTATGAAGCCCGTTTGATAATCAGTCTCAAAGGGGGAAAGGCAACAATAATGCAAGATCAAGGTGGTTGCCGGTTGAAGGTGGACAATGCCGATGAGATGATTGTTTATCTTACCGCGGCCACTGATTACATGCCCCAACACGATAAAGGATGGCGTGGAGAAGATCCTCACAGCAAAATAATGCGCCAGTTGAATATTGCTTCAGCAAAAAAGTATGAAGGACTGCTAAAAGCACATGTCCAGGACTATTCGGCGTTATTTGGTCGTGTGTCTGTTGATCTTGGCCGTACCGATCCGTTGGTGCAGGCTCTCCCAACCAACCAAAGGCTCGAAGCCTGCCCTATAAGGCACGATCCTCAGTTGGAGGCTTTGCTTTTCCAGTGGGGGCGGTATTTGCTGATCAGTTCATCCCGTCCCGGGGGTCTGCCTGCAAACCTGCAGGGGCTTTGGAATAACAGCAACACGCCATCTTGGCGGTGCGATTATCACTCCAACATCAACGTCCAGATGAACTATTGGCTTGCCGAACCTACGAACCTTTCAGAATGCCATCTTCCTTTTATTGACTATGTGCTTAGTTCAAAGGAGGCTCGAAAGAAACAGACTCATGAACATTATCCCGGAGTTCGAGGCTGGACTTACCAGACGGAGAACAACATCTACGGAGGATCGAGCTGGCGGTGGAACCCACCTGCAAGTGCATGGTACGCCCAGCATTTCTGGGAACATTATGCTTTTACACAAGATCGGAAATTTCTACAGGATACTGCCTACCCGTTACTGAAAGAGGTTTGTGAATTTTGGGATGACCATTTGAAAAGACGAGCTGATGGAACTTTAGTTACACCTGACGGGTGGTCGCCAGAACATGGTCCGGAAGGAGAAGGAGTAACATATGATCAGGAGATTGTTTATGACCTGTTCACAAATTATATTGAAGCAGCAAACATTCTTGGCCTCGACAAAGGTTACAGTGACCGGATTTCAGGTATGAGAGATCGGTTGCTCAAACCGAAAATAGGCAAATGGGGTCAGTTGCAGGAATGGGAAGAAGACCTTGACGATCCGGCAGACCATCATCGCCATGTGTCGCAGCTTTTTGCCCTTCACCCAGGTCGTCAGATCTCGCCGTTGTTAACCCCGGAATTGGCCGAAGCAGCCAAAGTAAGCCTGACCGCCCGGGGAGATAAGGCCACCGGCTGGTCGATGGCCTGGAAAATGAATTTTTGGGCCCGGCTACTTGATGGTAACCATGCCTATGCCATTCTCAGCAATTTTATGAATGTGGCTGGAAATAAGGAAACCAACTATAATGATGGCGGAGGGCTCTATCCGAACCTTTTTTGTGCCCATCCACCGTTTCAGATAGATGGAAACTTTGGTTATACTTCCGGAGTTTCGGAGATGCTTTTACAAAGCCAGTCCGATTGTATAAACTTGTTACCAGCCCTTCCGAAAGCCTGGCCTGACGGGTCGGTGAAAGGCCTTCGAGCCAGAGGTGGTTTCGAAGTAGACCTTTACTGGAAAGAAGGGAAGCTCGAAAAAGCAACGATCCGGTCATTATCCGGTCATCAGCTTCGGGTAATATATAGGGAAGAGTCTTCAGTACATAAATTAAATGCAGGGGAAGAAATAACCTTGAACAGGCGACTGGAAAAAATATAGGATTGAGACTACCGCAATAAGGGGTAATTTCAGTTTTATTTATAGCAGAGGGTAAAAGAACCATAAAAAACAATAATAAACACACACACAAATGAAAAGGCAATTTTTATATGTTATATCAGTATTTCTAGTACTGAATGCTTTTGGTCAAAAATTTAATAATCTGGCAAAAACGCCTCCTATGGGTTGGAATAGCTGGAATAAGTATGGATGTGATGTCAGTGAAAAACTTCTTATGGGAATGGCAGATGCCATGGTTAGCAGTGGCATGCAGGATGCAGGATATGAATATCTTGTGATTGATGATTGCTGGCAGGTTAGCCGGGACGAAAACGGAGAAATAGTTGTTGATAAAGATAGGTTCCCTCATGGAATCAAATATTTGGCAGATTATATTCATTCCAAGGGGTTGAAATTTGGTATTTATTCCTGTGCCGGGACAAAAACCTGCGCTGGTCGTCCTGGAGGATGTGGACATGAATATCAGGATGCGCGAACCTATGCCCGTTGGGGAGTCGATTACCTGAAATACGACTGGTGCAATACATCAACACAGGATGCCAAGGCCTCTTATACAACCATGCGCGATGCGCTTTATGCTACCGGTCGTCCGGTTGTATTCAGCTTATGCGAATGGGGAGCCACAAAACCATGGGAGTGGGCAACCGAAGTTGGTCATTTATGGAGAACAACATTTGATATCAGCGACCGGTGGAATTCTGTATTAAATATATTAGACCAGCAAAAAGAATTATCCAGATATGCCGGTCCGGATCATTGGAATGATCCGGATATGCTGGAAGTCGGTAATGGACGGATGAGCACAGAAGAATATCGGTCTCATTTTTCGTTGTGGTGTATGATGGCAGCACCATTGATTGCAGGGAACGATCTGGAAAATATGTCACCAGAAACATTGGAGATTCTGACAAATAAAGAAATGATTGCCGTAGATCAGGATGCTTTCGGGAAGCAGGGAACCTGTTTTCGAGATAATGGAGATTTTGAGATATGGGTAAAAAAGTTGATAAATAACGAGGTTTCTATTTGTCTGCTCAATCGCAGTGAAGAGGATAAAGAGGTACAGGTTAATCTGGAATCATTATTGAAAGATATCGGAATCTGGAATTATGACACCGATAAACTTGAAAATTTTATTGTAAGAGATTTGTGGAAACATGAAAATCTAAAGATAAAAGATCTGTCCAGGATTAAGATGGCTCCCCATACGGTAAAGGTATATCGTTTCAAACGCAGCTAGTGTTGAAATAGCGACCAATATTCTATCTGTAATGAGAAAAGTATATTTTATTTTTTGTTGTTTAGTTTTTTTCGTCCATTTCTCTCCGAACATGTTTGCGCAGCAAATTTCTTTTAACCGGGATTGGCAGTTTTGTCGGTTAGATGAGCATGGAGGTAAAGGGTATAACAGTGTAGATCCGGATAAGGACTGGATGAAAGGATACCTGAGTTCTGTAAAAAGGCTGGAGTTATCAGAAGATGCGTTAAGAGAAGAACGTCAGTTACTAAGAACGAAAGTCTGGGAAACAGTAGACCTTCCACATACTCCATACATAGAGGCATTGGTGATCCAACATCAGTGGCAGGGAATCTGTTATTATAAAAAAGACTTTTCAGTCAGTCCTCAATGTGAAGGAAAGAAGATTTATATTGAATTTGAGGGAGCTATGCAGCTTTCAGATATTTGGGTTAACGGAGTGCATCTGGCACAACACGCCGGAGGTTACGATCCATTTGTAATAGATCTTTCCGATAAGGTTTTTTTCAATAAGACAAATGAGATTATTGTTCGTCTTGATAACAGGAATAATCCCTTAATACCACCAGGAAGGCCAATAGAAGTAATGGATTTTTGTTATTATGGAGGAATTTATCGGGATGTAAATCTTTTAATAAAGAACCCTGTTCACATAACCCATGCTGTTTATGCCAATAAGATTGCAGGTGGAGGAATATTTGTAACTTATCCATCGGTGGCTCCTGAAAAAGCGCAGGTAGAGATCAAAACGAATGTTATTAATGAATCGTTTGATGCTGTAGACTTTACAATAGAACATTCCATATTTGAATTGAAATCCGGAGTAAAAGATGGAGAGAAATTTTTTCAGGAAGGCAGTAAACTTAAAGGACAGTCTGTAAGGTGTTCTTTAAGTGAATGGCAGTCAAATGATTATACAACAGTTATATCAGTGACTAATCCGAGATTGTGGTCACCTGACTCTCCTAATCTTTATTTGTTGAAGACACGGATTGTTAGTAAGGGAAAGGTTGTAGATGAAGAAACGACCCACATTGGTATTCGGCGGATTGAGTTTTCGAAAGAGAAGGGATTTCTAATAAATGGACATCTGTTACGGCTAGTTGGAACAAATCGCCACATGGATTATCCGTATGTAGGAAATGCAATTTCCGACAGGGCCCAATATCGTGACATTTATAAGATAAAGGAGGGTGGCTTTAATCTTGTAAGGTTGTCCCATTATCTGCAAGACCGTTCTGTCCTTGATGCATGTGATGAACTTGGTCTGTTGGTAATAGAACCAATCCCTGGCTGGCAGTTTTTTAATCAGGACAGTCTTTTTTGTGACCTGACATATCGTGATACCAAGAGTTTAATTCGTCGAGACCGGAACCATCCGTCAATAGTAATGTGGGAAACGATGCTGAATGAATCGGGACCTACTACTTTATGGAAAAGTCATGTTGTTGCGGTTGCCCATCAGGAATATCCAGGGGATCAGTGTTATACTTCGGGAGACAGTTATGGATATGATGGGTTTGACGTATGTTATAACGATTGGAAAGAAGGTTTTATAAGGTCAAACAATACCTCCAAACCTGGATTTATACGGGAACACTATGATTATGAGTTTGGAGGGGAACGGAGTACGACCCGAAAAAGTCGTGGTAATGGAGAAAATGCACTGCTTCAGAATGCCTGGAATGCCCAATGGTCTCATAATCATTATCGATCTCAGTACCCGTGGACATGCGGAGATGCGGTATGGAGTATGTATGACTATAACAGGGGGTGCCACAATTTTATATGTAAAAGTGGAGTATCTGATATTTTCCGTCTCCCAAAATTTAGTTGGTGGTTTTTCCGTCTTCAGCAGCCTGTTGGTACTCCTTTATCACAATCGTTCATGTCGCCCGAACTCTTTATTGCTAATTATTGGACACCCAGAAAGGAATCTGATAAAGTTATTGTTTATGGCAATGTTGAAGAGGTAGAACTGAGAGTGAACGGACATGTAGTTGGCCGTCAAAAGGCAGATAATGGAGCAGATTTGCCGTATGCACCTACAGAAGATCAATACTATACAGGGGGAGTCCCTTTTGATAAAGGAAATTGTAGGAATCTTACGAACCCACCTTTTACGTTTACGAATATTCCATGGAAAGAAGGAAACGTTGAGGCCATTGGTTTTATTAACGGGAAAGTAGTGGTAGAGCAAAATATTTATACACCAGGGAATCCTTCCATGCTAAATATTAAAGTTGATGAATCTGGTAAAAAATGGGTCAAAGGGGATGATATTGTCTTTGTTTATGTGTCTGTCCTTGATAAACGAGGGACGCTTTGTATCGAAGATTCATCAAAGATAAAGTTTTCAGCAACAGGCGATGCTCAGATAATTGGGAACGATGAGATTAATGCTGAAGCCGGTATTGCCACTTTTCTTGTTCGTTCAGGGAATAAAGGAGGCAAAATAAAGTTGTTGGCTAAATGTAAAAATAGTTCCAGCCAAATCCAATACGTTTTAAAATAAGTTCTCGAAATTCAGATAGATGAAGAAACGTAATAAATACACAATAACCTTGCTCCTACAGATGTTGAGCATTCCGGGCATTTCACAACAAGGAAAGCCGGTTTAAATAGATATGTTGGGTGTGTTTCAACATCCCTTAATAAGGATGAATAATTGAAACACCCCAACATTTTGTCGCTGCATTATGGCATAAGAAAGATCAATTAACTATACATGTATTTGGTTCATAAAGTTATCAATCAATTTTTTATTAATGGGACTTCGTTCAACTCACTTGAGAAAAATGCTTAAACTTTTTCTATTTTATTTTTTGTTCTCGCTTAGTTTTTTTGCAGAGGCACAAAACAATGCAAACATGCTTTGGTATAAACATCCTGCAACCGAATGGACAGAAGCTTTGCCGCTTGGCAATGGACGTCTGGGGGCGATGGTATTTGGCGGAACTTCTGTGGAGAGGATACAGTTCAATGAGGAAAGTTTATGGGCTGGTTCTCAGATAAATAATAATAATCCACATGCGCGGGAGAGCTTGAAGCAGATTCAGCAACTTATTTTAGACGATCATTTAAAAGAAGCAAGCAGCCTAGCAAAAGAAAACATGGTCGGTACTCCACCCCGAATTCGCTCCTATCAAACATTAGGCGAATTGTATTTGAATTTCGGCACACGTGAAGTTTATGATTATCGTCGCGAACTAGATTTGAACAAAGGTATTTGTAAAGTTACTTATACTTCCAATGGAATTAATTATACAGAGGAAGTACTGGCATCAGCACCAGACAACCTGATTGCAATTCATCTTCGGGCTTCAAAGAAAAAATCGCTTACTCTTGAAATAAAGCTTGAACGTGAAAAAGATGCTACTGTAAGTGCAGTCTGTAATTCATTGGTAATGAACGGTCAGGTAGTGGATGATGATGACCCTTTTACTGGTTCAGGTGGAGATCATATGCGTTTTTGGGCCAAAGTCGAAATAAAGAATATTGGTGGTACAGTCTCTACTTCAGGTAATATTTTACATGTAACTGAAGCAGATGAACTGACCATATTAGTAACGGCAGCAACTGATTACAATATTGAAAAACTGAATTTTGATAGGACAAAAGACCCTGCTGCTATTTGTGAATGCATATTGAGTAAGGCAGATAAAAAAAAATATAAAACAATTGAGAAAAGTCACCTTGTCGAATTTCAGTCTCTTTTTAATCGGGTTAAATTTTATCTCGATGGAGAAGATCGTTCAGTCTTGCCAACAGACGAACGGCTCGCCGCATTGAAAAACGGAGAGAAAGATCCTCGACTCGCGGCTCTTTATTTCCAGTTCGGACGTTATTTGCTGATTAGTAGTTCTCGTTTCCCTGGAGTTTTACCAGCCAATTTGCAGGGAATATGGTGTGAAGATTATATCGGTGCGTGGAACTCTGATTTTCATACCAATATCAATTTACAGATGAATTATTGGTCAGCCGAGATTTGCAATTTAGGCGAAACAGCGGTGCCTCTCATTAATTTTCTGAACCAGCTTCAGAACCCGGGAAGTGCTACTGCTCGGGAGATGTACGATGCCCGCGGTTGGACAGTACATCACTTGACCGATGCATTCGGTCGGACTGGAGTTATGGATGGGTTGTGGGGCGCTTTTCCGATGGGTGGTCCCTGGATGACTTTCCCTGTTTACGAGCATTATGCCTTCACTCAAGACTTAAACTACCTAAATAATACGGCCTATCCATTGATGAAAAATTCCGCCAAATTTGTCGTCGATTTTTTAATCAGAGATAAACAAGGGCAATTGGTTACTGCACCTTCCAATTCTCCGGAAAACGCGTTTGTCCTTCCTGAAACCGGGGAGCATTTCAATATCACTTACGGGGCAACAATGGATATCGAGATAATCATAGAATTGTTTAACAATTGTATCAGTGCAGCTAATATTCTCGTTACTGACAAAGCTTTTGTTGATTCTCTGTCGGCTATATTAGCCGAATTGCCTCCATTGCAGATTTCAAAAAAAACTGGTAGCATTCAGGAGTGGATTAAAGATTATGACGAGACAGATCCAGGTCACCGGCATATCTCTCATTTGCTTGGTCTTTATCCCGGGACACAAATTACGTCAGCAACGCCTGATCTTTTTGCTGCTGCCAGTCAGACTTTAAATCGTAGGCTTGCCAACGGTGGAGGGCAAACCGGCTGGAGCAGGGCGTGGATTGTGAATTTTTATGCCCGTCTTGGCGACGGCGAAAAAGCTGGGTTTCACCTTGTGGAATTATTGAGGAAATCGACTCTTCCCAATTTGTTTGACAATCATCCTCCGTTTCAAATTGACGGAAACTTTGGAGGAACTGCTGGAATCGCTGAAATGTTGTTGCAGTCTCACGAGGGATTTGTGCACCTGTTACCTGCACTGCCGAAAGCATGGGCTGATGGCTCTGTAAAAGGACTTCGTGCCAGAGGAGGCTTTGAAGTGGATATTGCGTGGAAAGATGGCAAGATGGAGATGGCTCGAATCAAATCATTGGCAGGCAATCCGCTTAAAATAAACTACGATGGAAAAATTTCAGAATATAAGATAAAGAAAGGGGAAAAGGTTATTCTGAACGCAAATATGTTAAAATGAAAAACGATATAAACAGGCTTCCATTTATGGTTCTCACCACTTTGCTGTATTGGATTATTCCAGTTGCATCAATCGGTGAAACTATTCAGCCAGACAAAAGAGAACGAATTTTATTTAATGATGGCTGGTTATTTAAAATCTCCTGAAATTTTCAATATCTGGCCCTGGCGAGATTGTAGCAACAGATAACGGAGATGCTACCAGTTTAGAGTTATTTCAGTCAAAACAACGAAAGGCTTTCAACGGACTTGCTCTTGTTATCATTCGGTCAAAACCGGGAGAAACCGGAACGATTACATTAAAAACTACGTCTAACAACCTCAATGATGCTGAAATTAAAATTCGCAGCATAAAATAATAAACCAGAAATATAAATATGAATAAACCAGCTAATTATCTACTGATTATGTTTTTTTTGCTAGGAAGCGTATCCGCGTTTTCTCAGCAGCAAAAACAACCTGCAGACTATGTTAACCCATTTATTGGTGCGAGTACCAATGCTGAACGGTCGCATGGTGATGGCTTCGGAAAAACTTTTCCCGGGGCTGCAACACCTTTCGGACTGGTACAGCTTAGTCCAAATACTATAACCGGCGGCGACAATGGACCCGGTTATAGTTATGAACATACCACTATTGAAGGATTTGCTTTTACCCAGATGAGTGGAATTGGCTGGTATGGCGATTTGGGGAACTTCCTGGTGATGCCAACGAACGGAGAGCTAAAGAAAGTTAGAGGGACAGAAGACGCACCGGAAAAGGGATATCGTTCGCGTTATTCCAAAGAAAGTGAAACGGCTTCGTCCGGATATTATGGAGTTACCCTGACCGATTATAACATCAAGGCTGAATTAACAGCTGCTCCACATAGTGGGATAATGCGTTTTACCTTTCCTGCAAATAAACAATCCCGTATTCAAATTGACCTTGCCCGACGAGTAGGGGGTACCTCGATCCTTCAGTATGTTAAGCTGGTCGACGATCATACGATTCAGGGATGGATGAAGTGTACTCCGGAAGGTGGCGGTTGGGGAAACGGAGACGGGAAACCCAATTACACCGTATACTTTTATGCCCAGTTCAGCAAACCTTTTTCAAATACTGGCATTTGGAGCGCGAATATTCCTGACGGGTGGACCCGTAAATCGGAAGATTTAAAAACAAAGCCATATCAGAAAGCAATAATTGATGCTCCGATTTATAAGAATAGAAAGGAAATGGAAGGCAAACATCTTGGCTTTTATACTGAATTTGAAACAAAAGATCAGGAACAGGTTTTACTAAAGTCCGGTGTTTCATTCGTAAGTATGGATGGAGCCAAAAAGAATCTGGAGGCAGAAATTAAAGATTGGGATTTCGATAAAGTGCATCAGAATGCTGTAACCCTTTGGAATAATGCCCTAGATAAAATGACAGTTGAAGGTGGAACGGAAGAAGACAAAATAATTTTCTATACAGCCCTTTACCATACCATGATTGATCCTCGTGCTTTTGCCGATGTCGATGGTAATTATTCCGGCGGAGATGGAAAAATTCACCAGTCGACTGATTTTACCAAACGAACCATTTTTAGCGGCTGGGATGTGTTCCGTAGCCAGTTTCCGCTTCAAACCATTATTAATCCTGAGGTGGTGAACGACATGATAAACTCGCTGGTCACGCTGGCAGAGGAAAGCGGTCATGATTATCTGGAACGCTGGGAATTTTTAAATGCGTACAGCGGATGCATGGTTGGAAATCCGGCTGTTTCGGTAATAGCAGATGCCTATGCCAAAGGAATCCGGAACTATGATCTTGAAAAAGCTTATAAATATTGCAAACAAACGGTTGAGCGATTTGGAAACGGAGATCGCGAATATTCCTCTGGTATTTCAAAAACGCTGGAATATGCTTATACCGAATGGTGTGTTTCGCAACTTGCCCATGGGTTGAACAAGCCGGAAGATGAAAAACTGTACGCGCAAAGAGCACAAAGTTACCGGAATATTTTCGACAGCTCGGACTCAGTGAAATGGTTCCGTGTGAAAAAAGAAGATGGCACCTGGGCTGAATGGACGGAAAAAGGACGGCTAAGCAGTAACGGCTGTGTCGAAAGTAATGCTTATCAGCAAGGCTGGTTTGTTCCGCACGACGTTCCCGGTATGGTTGAGTTGATGGGCGGAAAAGAAAAAGTAATTGCTGATTTGACTTCTTTCTTTGAAAAAACGCCTGAGCAAATGCTTTGGAACCGATATTATAACCACGCCAATGAAATTGTACATACGGTTCCGTTTTTGTTCAACCGGCTTGGTACTCCCTGGCTCACTCAAAAATGGTCAAGAACTATCTGTCAGCGGGCGTATCACAATGGCGTTGAAGGGTTGGTCGGAAATGAAGATGTGGGACAAATGTCGGCCTGGTACATCCTGACAGCTTCGGGAATTCACCCGATTTGTCCGGGAGAAACCCGTTTCGAAATTACCAGTCCGGTATTCAGCAAAATAACTTTCATGCTCGATCCTAAATATGCTAAGGCAAAATCATTTACCATCGAAGCCAAAAACAATTCAGAAAAGAACCTCTATATCCAATCGGCCACGTTAAACGGAAAGCCATACAACAAGTGCTGGATTAATTATGAAGACATTGTTGCGGGTGGAAAATTGGTATTGGTGATGGGTGCAAATCCAAATACTGCATGGGGATTGGAATAAACACAGGAGGTATTGCACCTTCTGTATTGAAAAATTAGAAATATAAAATCTGAAATAACATGTACAAATATTTATTTATTATCCTTTTGGCCTTGTTCTCTTGTTCGCGGGAAAAGGCGCTGATCACGAATCCTGAACGTCTGGCAGACATACAACAAATGC
>Ga0074195_1004222_pt1 | contig 12075 bp, 7 predicted proteins | sample EPASupsiteHSE623_FD_64525 | JGI IMG/M metagenome (GOLD analysis project Ga0074195, IMG submission 64525) | Bioremediated contaminated groundwater from EPA Superfund site, New Mexico - Sample HSE6-23 | ecosystem: Environmental > Aquatic > Deep subsurface > Groundwater > Contaminated ...
AACGTAATCCGCTCCGTCAGTTACAATTTCCATTAGCATTCATTAAGAAAGACAGAAAATGACTACTACGATATTGACAACATGTGACAATCCTATTGAAGCCAGTCTTATAAAAGGCATGCTGGAAAATAATGAAATAAAGTGTTTTCTGACGAATGAGAATTTCTCCACCTTGATGCCTCATTATAGTGATATTATGGGTACTGGTGTTCAAATAATTATTGATGAAAAGGATATGCCGAAAGCAAAAGAACTGTTGTTATTGCAATCAAAGGGAAATGCTCTTGTATGTCCAAGTTGTGGTTCCGCAAATGTGAGTTTTGGATTAGGTTCAAATTGGATGAAGAAAATTCTTGCGGTGCTTTTTTCTTTGGTTATTTGGATTCCGTTAGGCAACATCAGAGGCATATATTATTGCAAGGATTGCAAAACAGAGTTTAAAAGATAAATTAATGAATGTTAATAAGCAGGACTTCGAGAATCTTTAAAGAAAATGACTTATGGGAATTTTTGAAATAATTGGAGAACTGGTTAATCCGGGACCAGTAGGAAAAATGGATTTTAATGACAGGGATTATGAGTTGAGTCAGAAGTTTATTCCTGCCCGATTCATTATTGCGCTGATCCTTATTGGATTAGTTGAATACTGGATCGGCAGTCACGCATATCACCTGGAAGACCTTAGCTACATACTGAAAGCAAATATCTTTCTGGTTATCTATCTTCTGCTGGCACTTGTGGTCAGAGTACAGCCTGATTGCGATAATTTAGGATGGGTGCCATTTTTAATCAATAATCCTTTTAGATTATCTGATAATTTCAATAGGTTCCTTGTGATTCTGAATATTTTGTTTGCACCTGGGAAGTATATTACAAGGTCAGTTGCGAGATTTTATCGGTATTGTAAAAGAACATAAGGAAGAATCTGCAAATGGTTGAGTTTAATTTGGATAAACAAACAATAAAAGACCTGGAAATATTCTCAGACAACAGGTCCCGAAAATCTGTTTCAGATTTCTATAATCAAACAAAGACTGTTGGTGGCAGGAGATTTCTGTATCAACTCATGAAAAATCCAACCACAGATATCAGGGAGTTGAGACAAAGAACCGAATTAATTCAGTTTCTGTCGGATACGGATTTCGGTTTAAAGATAAGTTCCGGTCAGTTTGAATTCATTGAACATTACCAGCGACTAAACATTGCTCCGTTACGGAATAATTTTTTTGACGCCTTTTTGCAGAATCTATCTGACAGGATCACCCCCACCAATAACTACTACGTCATAAAATCGGGTGTTCAGCAACTGGTTTATTTATTAATTCACCTAAAAGAAAAGTTTAAGACCATAGCCGAAACTGATATTCCTGCAAAATTTGCCCAATGCCGCGAACGTATTACGACCTTAGCCGAAAAACAGGAATTTAAAGGACTATACGTCAAGAGACTAAAAATAACGTATTCAAAACTGAATAAGCTGGACAATCTGTTCCGCAAGAAGTATAAAGACGAGTTGCAGGAAATCATCAATTCCGTTTACATGCTCGATGGATATATTTCGATTACACATGTTGCCAAACAAAAAAATCTGGCTTTGCCGGTTTATTCAGATTCAGCTACGCCTTCGTTTTCCATTGAAGGATTTTATCACCCATTATTGGACAATGCTGTCCCTTATTCCATGGAGATTAATTGCGATTCCAACCTTTGCTTTTTAACGGGTCCCAACATGGCAGGAAAATCGACATTTCTTAAATCGGTGGGATTGGCTGTTTATCTGGCTCATATCGGTTTTCCGGTTCCGGCCAAAAAAATGACAACAACGATTTATCATGGAATTGTGACGACCATAAATTTATCGGACGATATTAATTTAGGGTACAGCCATTTTTACAGCGAGGTTAACAGGATTAAAGAAACAGCGCTGAAGATCAAAGAGAAAGGACGGCTCTTCGTAATTTTTGATGAATTATTCAGGGGAACAAACGTTAAGGATGCTTTTGATGCGTCACTCATGATAATACGATCGTTTGCGAAAATTCAGGGATGCACCTTTTTTATCTCAACGCACCTGACAGAAGTGGCGGAAAAGCTGGGCGACTTAAGCAATATTCAGTTTAAATATTTTGATTCCGGACTGATTAATAATACGCCAGTTTACGAGTACTCACTAAAAAGCGGGATCTCTCATGAGCGATTAGGCCTGTATATTATTAAAAATGAAAAGATCATTGATATTTTGGAGTCAATAACACAAGAATGAATACGTCCGGAATCTAAACCGGTAACTTCCCGGACGTATTAGAGTTCAGGGCTAAAGATTTATTTCTCCAGCATTTTTATAAAGTATCCTCCTACGACAGAGCGTGCCTGGAAACCAACCTGTGTGGCATCAGTGGTTTCGTACCAGTCGGACATCGGAACGCGGTCGGGCGTTTCAGTGACATAGGTGTAAACCGGATCAATGAACTTTTGAAAAGTTGCCGTATCGTTGGCCAGCGTGGCCGTCCAGACGATCCAGTCGCTCTTGGTATAGGTTTTCCGGTTATCCAGCGGCAAGCCGTACTTGTTCTGTTTGGTGAGGTAATAAGCCACTTCCTTTTGCGGCACCTCCTCCGGGAAGATCCCCAGATTCAGGAGTTTGTCCCATACCAGATTGTATTTCTGGCTCCAGGTTCCGGCCTGATCAAAGGTAAGGCGGTAGTGGTCGCCGTCGCCGGCCATCTTCATCCATTCGCCGGCCATACGTTTGGCTTCGGTCGTGTATTTTTCTGCCACATCGTTTTTACCCAGCATTCCGGCCAGTTTCCCGTATCCGGCGATGCCCATGATGGCTTTCACCGACAGGTTCACATTGTGGGCAAAGTGGCCGGCAAAGTCGTCGGTGCACAATTGGTTTTCCGGATCCAGCCCCTTTTCAAGCAGGTAATTGGCCCAGGTGGTCAGTACGTCCCAGTGTCTCTCCGCATAAGCGGCATTTCCTTCCACATCGGCGATCGCTGTGGTCAGGATCAGCATGTTCCCGCTTTCCTCGACCGGCATGTCGCCGCCATAGGTTTGTCCGTTGGCCAGGGGATAGGTGCCGACGTCGTGGGCAGCAAAGGGCTTGGTCCATTTGCCGCTTTCCGAATAATAAAAAATCGGATTCAGCATGCCCTTCAGGAGTTCGGGATTGTATTTCAAAAACAGCGGGGCTGAAGGATACGTCACGTCGACCGTTCCGATCGATCCGTTGCTGAAATTCTCCTTCGACAGGAAAAGCGTGTTCCCCTGTGTGTCTTTTACCAGTTTGTGTGCTGCAATGGATTGACGATAAGCCAGCACACAGAGGCGGGCATAATTTTCCCCGCCTGCTTCAACTGCTTGCCGGTAAATCATGCTGTCCAGTTCATCACAGCGGGTCAGGATGTTCCTGTAGTCTTTGGTTGCGGAAGCCAGGGCATTGTCAAAGCTCACCTGTCCGTCTTTTGTCCACCAGGCTTTCAGGTTTTCACCGAAATACTGGATGGATTCAATGTCGTCGTAGGCCACCATCACGTAACCGGTTGATGGTTCGCCCGAAACTTTTCCCAGGTTGTCGGTGCAGGCCAGTACCGGCATCGATTTTGCCAGAACAGCCGTGATCTGATCTTTTTCAGCATTAGCTTTTCCGCTTTCAGCAAACGATTTTTTCATGGCTGAAAAATCGCCGATCCCCAGTGATTTATTTTCTGATTCTTCCAAAGCCAGATAAAAATAACCCCAGTCGATACGCACATTGTCGCCTTTCTTTTGCAGAACGGGTTGTTCGGTTGTTCCTGCTTTGGCGAAGCCGATCGTTCCGGTCTTACCCTTTGTTACAGCAACTTCCTGGCTGAGTTCATTCACCGCCCATTCTGGTGTCGCTTCAAAATAAACCTGCACGTCGTGCGATTGTCCGTCGTTCGAAACGACTTCATAGTTGATATAGTTTACCGGGCGTGATAGCAGATCCAGATCGTCCATCAGCAAAGGGGAAACAAATTCGAGATGCAGGTCGACCGGACCACAGGTGAACGCGTATTTGGTTTGCGTGGCGGTAAGTTTAACGCTTTTTTGAACGGCCGTTTGCGCGAAAACGGGTTTTTCATCGCTTTCCCTGAAAATGCCGAAATCGACGTAAGCCAAACCTCCGCGATCCAGGCAATGTGCGGCAATTGTATTTTTGCCGCCGGCATTCAGCAGGCTCTTATCCAGTTTGAGTACAACACCGCTTTTGGCTTGGTTACCGGTATTGACGATCTGAGTCCCGTTGACGTACAGCTCAAAGTCATCGTCGTGCGAATAGATCAGGTAAAGTTCGCTGCCTTCGTCTGTTGCAGGCATGTCAAATACCCGGCGTACCCATATTTCCTTGGTTTTCCAGGGGGTATTGGTTTGAGCCGAATTCGGAGTACCAAAAGCCGCTTTCCCGCTATTCCAGGAAGCATCGTCAAATTCAGGCTTTTCCCAGCCTTTTGCAGGTTCGGTGTTCACGAATTTACCTTCCCAGGCTTCCTCTTTTGCATTGGGTACAACCGGCTGAAGCGGAATTTCTTCTTTTCCAAGAAACCGGTACGTCTGCCCGTCAACCCGAAGCGCGCCGATCAGCGAGTGATTCGTTCCAGTCCAGTGTTTGACCGGCGTGTCAAATAACTGGCCGGAAGTAGACCACGCACTGGTATAAGGATCGATTGTGACGAGCGGATAGGCAGGGGCCCGGAACTCAAGACCTGCTTCTTCTGTTTTTTGTACTTCTGACTTTGTGCTGCACGAACCCAGTGTGATCGCTGCAACGAAGATTGACAGTACTCGGTTGAATGATGTTTTGATCATAGAGCTTATTTTTGATGATTTATTTTGAAACCATACTTGTTTTTCATCCTGAACAAAATTTTCTGGATTGAACAAATCTATCAACTTTCCTTTAAATTAAATAAAGAGATTAATCGGCATTTTCATCGACCACTGAAATAATTTTTCATCAGGTACTCTTTTCCGCCTTCGTATTCGACAAAAAGAGAAGAAAAAATGAAAGTTCATTTGAAAGGTTGAAATAAATATTTTTATATTTGCGCCCGTTAAGCAATACCGAAAGGTAGAAAATGACATTATGCGAGAGTAGCTCAGTTGGTAGAGCACAACCTTGCCAAGGTTGGGGTCGCGGGTTCGAATCCCGTCTCTCGCTCAAAAAGCAGTCAGCCGGTAATTTCCGCCGGCTTTTTTTTTGTCTGACCATATCGCAAACGGATGTAAGCAGTTTTTTCTTCCCCGGTTCCTTTAGAATAGTTATTTTTGATGTGGTGTCAGCCCATACCACGTTAGAGGGATTTCGGTTGGCGATTAAAATGGCGACAATGGAAAAAAAAACAGTTACTTCAGGAAAAGCCGGACCTGGCCAAAAGGGACAGATAATCCCTGACAAAGCGATGCTGATCAACAGGATGATCCAGATCCTTGACAGGTGCAGAAGCTTAAGTCAGTCGTTGCAGCAAGCTGTTGATGTTCTCGCTCAGTCATTTAAGCCAGTGAATAATGCTTGTGCCCGTGTCTCATATGATGAACAGGTATTTAAGAGCAGACGTTTTGAAGAGACTGAAGTGGTGATCAAACGTCGGTTTCAGCTACCGGGTAATGAGCAGGTATTGGTTGAGTTATTCCTGTCAGAGTGCCCGATCAGGCATGAAGCCGGAACGATAATCAGCGATGCAGACCTGATACTGGATTCATTTATTCCATTGCTGAATAGTATTATTTCGCGGTTCCGGCTTGAGAAGCTCACATTCGATATGAATGAGCGGCAAAAAGAGCTTAAAAGTTTAAACCAGGCCAATGAAATCCTGAAGAAAAGTATATCCCTTGATGAGCTGCTTCAGGAAGTCTGCTCAAGCCTGCCCGAGGCGATGCAATACCCGCAACACGCAGTTGCCCGAATCCGTTATGGCAATAAAAATTTTACCAGCACTCACTTCAAGGAAACTTCCAGTGTATTACAGCAGATTTTTGATACACCCGACGGACAGAAAGGCTCTATTGAGATCTTTTACCGCAAATCATTACCTGTTGCTGTCGGTGACGATCCGTTTATGAAAGAAGAGCGGAGCCTGATCGGAAACCTGGCTTCCCTGATTTCCGGCACAGTATCAAAAAAAGCGCTTCAGAACCTGCTGTATCAAAATACCGAACGACTTAAAGAATTAAAGGGCATCAATCAAACTTCAGAGATTCTTCAAAAAGGTAAGTCACTGGAGGAATCGCTTAAGTCGATTTGTTCCATTCTTCCTGCGTCATGGCAATATCCCGAGTCGACCGTGGCCAGGATCAGCTATGATAAGAAGGTATTCGTCAGTCCCGGTTTTGAGGAAACACCCTGGAAGATGAGCCAGTCGTTTGAGGCGCCTGGCAATAAAAAAGGCACGATCGAGATCTTTTATCTTCAGCCGTTTCCTGCTGCCCATGAAGGCCCATTCCTGAAAGAAGAGCGCGATCTGTTGGTTAATCTGGCGAATCTGATCGCCGGTTCTGCAACACGTGATGTTTTTAACAAGCTGCATCATGAAAACACCGAAAGACTGAAGGAACTAAAGGCGATTAATCAAACTTCAAAAATTATAGAAGAAGGAAAAACGATTGATGAAACCCTGCAGGAAATTTGTTCTATTCTTCCCAGGTCATGGCAATATCCGAGGTACACGGTTTGCCGGATTAAATTTGAAGGGAAGGTCTATACGAGTGACAATTTTATGGAATCGGTATGGGGACAAACGGAAAATTTTGTAACGATCGACAATAAAAAAGGCACAATAGAAATCTATTACCTGAAACCTTTCCCGGGAGAAAACGAAGGACCGTTTTTATTTGAGGAACGTGATCTGTTGATCAATATTGCCCGGCTGATCAGCGGGTACCTGAACGATTACAAGGGACGGGCGATCATCCACCGTAAAGGAGTGCCTGTACAGGAAATTTACCCGTCAGATGAATTCCGGAATTCGCTGATTAAGGCCAAGAAACCGCTTCAGCTGTACTTCAATCAGCAGGCGATCGATAAGTATATTTACCTGGACATGATGAAATATAAGGTGAAACATATCCTTTTTGTGGCCACTTTGTATGATGCTTATATCCTTGAAAGTGAAGATTCCTTTTTTGAAAAGTTCATGGGTGAAATTTATCAGTACAGCCTCTTTTCTGTTCCCCGTATAACCGGAGTTTCTTCGGGAGAGGAGGCGCTGGATCTGTTGGAGACCACCCGCTTTGACCTGGTTATTCTGATGGCGGGGATGGACCGCGATGCTACCGTGTTGCTTAGTGAACAGATCAGGGCAAAGAAGGAATCGCTTCCCATTTACCTGCTTTTGAACAAGAAAAGTGACATTAACTATTTTGAAGAACTCGAACCGACGATTCCATCGATCGATAAGTTATTTGTGTGGAATGGCGATTCACTGATCCTGTTTGCGATCGTCAAATCGACAGAAGATAAGGTCAATGTTGAGAATGATACCCGGATTGGACTGGTAAGGGTTATTTTGCTCATTGAAGATTCACCGTTGTATTATTCAAGATATCTGCAGTTTTTGTATGATATTGTTTTTGGACAGGTACAACGGCTGCTTCCGGAAGTGGAAAAAAATGAGCTGGATAAGATCTGCAAAATGAGGTCACGGCCAAAAATCCTGCTGGCCAGAAATTATGAAGAAGCCATGGCGATCTTTAACAAGTACAAGGACTTCATGCTTTGTGTGATTTCGGACGTTGAATTTGACCGCGCCGGGAAAATGGATAAGAAGGCAGGAGTGCGGTTCATCAAATATGTAAAATCACATTTATCCAATTTGCCTATTATCCTTCAATCATCAGAAAACAGCAATGAGAAACTGGCCCGTGACCTGGAAGTGGCGTTCCTGAATAAGAATTCGGAAACCTTATTGAATGATCTGAAGCATTACCTGAGCAGCTATCTTGGATTTGGCAATTTTATTTTCAGAGACAAGGAAGGGAACAAGATTGCAGAAGCCCGCTCATTGCGTGAATTTGAAATGCTGTTGCGTGAGGTGCCTGATGAATCGTTATATCTGCACGCATCAGAAAACCAGTTTTCATTGTGGCTGATGGCACGGGGCGAGATCCAACTGGCCAGGACCCTTAATCCTGTTCCGGTGAGCTCATTTAAGGACATGGATGAATCGCGGCAGTTTTTCCTGGAAACATTCAAAAAGTACAGGGAGGAGAAGAAAAAGGGAAAAGTCTTAAGTTTTGACGAAACATCTACCCTTGATGAAAAAAATATTGTCTCTTTTGCCGGAGGTTCCCTGGGAGGAAAAGGACGTGGTCTGGCTTTTATCGATACCCTGATCTATAATCTTGACTTTCCGTCTTTGATCAAGGGAATCAATATCTTTACCCCAATCACGGTGGTTATCGGGAGTGATGAATTTCAGCGTTTTATCACGAAGAATAATCTGTTTGATAAAATTGTGGATCCGGCGATTACCTATGCGGAATTGAGGCATCATTTTGCGGAAGGTCTTTTATCAACCTCTCTGATGCGGAAGTTAAAAGTGTTTGTATCCCAGATTAATAAACCCATTGCAGTTCGTTCTTCAAGTTCTTCGGAAGACTCGATTACACAGCCTTTCGCCGGTGTTTTTGACACCTATATTATACCGAACAGTGAAACAAACAAAAGGGTTGTTCTGGATCGCCTTTCGATCGCCATAAAATTGATATTTGCTTCTACATTTTCTGACAAGGCGAGGAATTTTTTTGCTGTGCTTCGTCATAAGATCGAAGAAGAGCGGATGGCTGTTGTTTTGCAGGAACTTGTCGGCAACCAGTATGGCGATTACTATTATCCGCATATCAGCGGAATCGCCCAGTCATACAATTATTATCCGGTGGCCGATATGAAGCCGGACGAAGGGTTCGCCGTCGCTGCAGTGGGATTGGGAACCTATGTGGTCGATGGCTGGAAGTCGTTCCGGTTCTCGCCCAGGTATCCTAAAGTATCAATGTACAGCATCAAGGATCTGCTAAACAGTTCGCAGGTGCAGTTTTACGCGCTCGATTGCAGAGAGAGGGAGATTGATTTCCTGAAAGACGGAGAGCTGGCTGCACTCAGTCTGCTGGATATCAGCGAAGCTGAAAAGCATGGAACCCTGCAGCACTGTGTTTCTGTATATAACGCGAATAATGACCGGCTTGAACCTGGACTTAGTTCTTATGGACCGAGAGTGGTTAATTTTGCCAACATCCTGCAATATGAGCAGATCCCGCTTGCAAAAACAATTAGTATTTTATTGAATGCGATCAAGGAATCGTTTGGTTCACCCGTTGAAATTGAATATGCAGTTGATCTGAATAAAGCGTCAAACGGATTACCAACTTTTTACCTCCTTCAGATCAAGCCATTGATCGGTGATCAGATCAGGGACCGGATTGAGTTTGATAAACTGGAGCGTGAAGACATGATCCTGTTTACAAAGTCGAGTGTCGGTAACGGAAAACTTAATGAGATCAGCGATGTCATTTTTATTGACAATGAAAAATTCAGCAAATTGAAGACGTCCCAGATGGCCGAAGAAATCGAATATCTTAATAGTCTGATGATTAAAGAAGACCGGCGATACGTGCTGATTGGGCCGGGACGATGGGGAAGCCGCGACCGTTTTGTGGGCATCCCGGTCAACTGGTCACAAATATCGAATGCCAAGGTCATTGTTGAGGTGAGTCTCGATAATTATCCATTGGATTCGTCATTGGGATCTCATTTCTTCCATAATGTCACGTCGATGAACATTGGCTATTTTTCGGTCAAGCATTCCTCTCCAACCGATTTTGTCAGTTGGAAACTGTTGAATAAGCAAAAAGTGATCAATGAAACGAGTTTCTTTAAACATGTCCGGTTTAAAAAGCCCCTATCCATTTTGATGGACGGAAAGCAAAAAACTTCGGCCATAGTGAAACAGGAATAAATTAACACGTGAATGATTGATATCGCCTTTTATGATGAACACAAACTGATGCTGGAAGGACTTTCCGGTCTCGTGGAAGGAACTTCGGACATGAGGACCGTGCTGATCTGCGACGATCGCAGTGTATTGGTCCAAAAGCTGAAGTCGATTCAGGTGCATGTGCTGATCATGAATATACATGATATCTCCGTGAGGAACCTCAACCTGATCGTTCAACTGACGATCAGTAACCCGAAAGTGAAAATATTGATTGTGTCGGTTATTGAAAGCGAAGAAATTGTGCTCAAGATTATTAAGGCCGGGGCAAAGGGATTCCTGGGAGGAGATTCTGACCGTAATGATATGATTGAAGCAATTTATACGCTGCGTAACGGGCACGATTATTTCAGCAAATCGATCACACATTTGTTGCTGAACCGCTACATTTCAGGCATGCAAACGGATGCAATCGACCAAGCCTCCGGCATTAGCAGTTTGAGTTCAAGACAAATTGAGATATTGAAGCTATGGAGTGAAAGCTATACGAATCAGGAAATTGCCGACCGGTTTTTTATCAGCGTCCGCACCGTCGAATCGCATAAAAACCACATTATGCAAAAGTTAAACCTCAAAAGTACGGTCGATATGGTCAAATTTGCCATCAAAAACAACATTATCGAAATATAACTTCTTCATTTTCTTTTTTGAGAAACCCTGTTTATTCCTGTGTTGGCAGGAGTTTTATTAATCCTGGGCCCTCACCTTACGTGAAACACGTAAATACATTCAATTGCTTCCGGGCTTTTGTCCTGATTATTATTTTTGACCTCGAAAATTTTACGCTTTGAAACTTTAAACATCATTTCGATAGATTATTCTAATAAAAAAACATCTATGGCTAACATTTTAGACTTAAAAGTAAACGAATTCATGGCAAAGGTAATTGCCAAGAATCCGGGTGAAGCAGAATTCCATCAGGCAGTAAAAGAGGTAGTTGAATCGCTGATGCCTTTTATTGAAGAGAACCCGAAATACCAATATGCGAAAGTGCTGGAACGTATGGTAGAACCTGAAAGGGTGATGATGTTCCGTGTTCCCTGGCTGGACGACAACGGTCAGATCCGGATTAACCGCGGTTACCGGATCCAGATGAATAGCGCAATCGGTCCTTACAAGGGAGGTCTTCGTTTTCATCCTACGGTAAATCTTGGAATTTTGAAATTCCTTGCCTTTGAGCAGGTATTCAAAAACAGTTTGACTACTATTCCAATGGGTGGGGGTAAGGGAGGTTCAGATTTCGATCCCAAGGGTAAGTCAGACAATGAAGTGATGCGTTTCTGCCAGAGCTTCATGACTGAGCTGCAGCGTTTCATCGGTGCCGACACCGATGTTCCTGCAGGTGATATCGGCGTAGGTGGCCGCGAAATTGGCTATTTATTCGGTCAATACAAACGCATCCGTAATGAATTCACCGGAGTATTAACCGGTAAGGCATTGGAATGGGGTGGCAGTTTGATCCGTCCCGAAGCTACAGGTTACGGCGCAGTTTATTTTGCTGACCAGATGCTGAAAACCCGCAACATGGACCTGAATGGCAAAGTTGCCGTTGTTTCAGGTTCAGGAAACGTAGCACAGTATGCCGTTGAAAAATTGATTAATATGGGCGCAAAGGTAGTGACCATGTCCGATTCATCAGGCTTTGTTTATGATCCTGCAGGCTTTGATGCAGAAAAACTGGCATTTGTACTGGAACTGAAAAATATCAAGAGAGGCCGTATCAAGGAATATGCTGACAAATATAAGGCACAATACTTCGAAGGGAAGACCCCATGGGGTATCAAATGCGACCTGGCATTCCCGTGCGCAACTCAGAATGAGGTCAACGAAGATGATGCAAAAGAACTGGTAAAGAATGGTTGCTACCTGATTTCTGAAGGAGCGAATATGCCGTCAACAGCAGAAGCAGTGGAAGTATTCCAGAATGCAAAAATTCTTTATGCACCTGGAAAGGCATCCAACGCAGGTGGTGTTGCCACTTCAGGACTGGAAATGACGCAAAATTCAATGCGCTTGCCCTGGTCACGCGAAGAAGTCGATGCCAAGCTGCACCAGATCATGATCA
>Ga0074195_1004223_pt1 | contig 12073 bp, 9 predicted proteins | sample EPASupsiteHSE623_FD_64525 | JGI IMG/M metagenome (GOLD analysis project Ga0074195, IMG submission 64525) | Bioremediated contaminated groundwater from EPA Superfund site, New Mexico - Sample HSE6-23 | ecosystem: Environmental > Aquatic > Deep subsurface > Groundwater > Contaminated ...
GGGGGGGGGTGGGGGGCGGGGGCAAGGGGGGGGGGGCGCGGCCTCGTTCCCCCCGGCTTCCTGATGGGCCACCGGTTGAGGGGTGGCGGCAATCACTGGCGCAGGTCCGCCGCCCGGCGCTCCCCTGGCCGCGATCCGGGAAAAGATGGCATCCGCTCCTGCCAAGGATCGTTGTTCCTCAGCCAGCCCCGGCACATCCACCGCAACCTGTTCGATGTCGCGATACAGCCGTACCGCCTCCTCTCGCCGTCCCCCGGCGGCGGCCTCCCTGGCCAGATGGCGCAGCCGATCCACCTCGGCCAGCAGCCTGCTCAGTTCCTCCTCCAGCGCCTGCCGGTCCCTGGCGCCGATTTCCTCGCTGAACTGGCGGAAAAGAAACCGGGCCTCAAGAACCCGCCGCTCCTTGATCCTGGAACGAATACGGGCCGCGGGATGTTCTGGGGGAGACTCGGAATGATCAGGCATCGGCGCGCAACCGTTAGAAAAGAGCCTTTAAGATCGCATACACAATCAGCCCCGCGCCTGCGGAACCGTAGAGGAGCAGTCAGGGGAGACAGTCACCGCCCGACCGCCTGACAATCACCGCAAAAGTGGCAATTCCGGCCAGAACCGCCACCCCGATCAGCAACAATTCGCGCATCGTACCTCCTTGCCGGGAAAATTGCTACCCCCGGATCTTGGCGTCTTTTTTCTTGCGCAGCCGGATGGCCTTGGGGGTAATCTCCACCAGTTCGTCATCATTGATATAGGATATGCAGTCCTCGAGGCTCATGTCAACCGGCGGGGTGAGAATGACCGCCTCGTCGGAGCCGGAGGCGCGCATGTTGGTCAGTTTCTTGCCTTTGGCCGGGTTGACGATCAGATCGGCCGGACGGCAATGCTCGCCGATGATCATCCCTGGATAGACGTCAATGCCGGGTCCGAGGAAGAGTTTGCCGCGATCCTGGAGGTTGAATAGGGCGTAGGCCACGGTGGTGCAGGGTTCCTTGACGATCATCACCCCGTTGATCCGGTTCTGAATCTCGCCGGCGTGCGGTCCCCATTCGGCAAAGATATAGTTCATCACCCCCATGCCGCGGGTGTCGGTCATGAACACCGACCGGTAGCCCAAGAGGCCGCGGGTGGGCACCTTGAACTTCATCCGGGTCATCTCCTTTTCCACCTGCATGTCGACGAGCACGCCCTTGAGTTTGCCCAGTTTCTCGATGACCACGCCTTGAAACTGCTCGTCCACGTCCACCGACAGTTCTTCGTACGGCTCAAGCATCTGGCCATCGACCTCGCGCATGATCACCTGCGGCCGGGTGACCTGGAACTCGTAGTCCTCGCGCCGCATTTTTTCGATCAGGATGGAAAGATGCAGCTCGCCGCGGCCGGAAACCCGGTAGCCGACCGCATCGGTCAGCGGCTCGACCTGGAGGGCGACATCGGCCAGGGTTTCCCGGGAGAGGCGTTCCTCGAGATGACGGGAGGTGACATACTTCCCGTCCTGCCCGGCAAAGGGCGAATCGTTGGGGATGAAGTTCATCGAGATGGTGGGAGGATCGATCTCGATCAGCGGCAGGGGCCGGGGATCGGATGGGTCGGTGAAGGTAACGCCGACGGTCACATCCTCCATGCCGGCCACGGCGACGATATCGCCCACCGAGGCGCTGTCCACCGGTACTTTCTGGTCGCCGCAATAGCCGAAGATCTTATTGATCCGCACCGGGCTGATGGAACCGTCGAGGCGGGCCACGGCCAGGGGGGTGCGCAGGTTGAGACTGCCGTTGACGATCTTGCCGATGCCCAGGCGACCGAGATAGGGCGAGTAGTCGATGGTGTTGATCTGGAGTTGCAGGGGAGCGTCAGCGCTGCCCGAGGGCGGCGGCACGTGCCGGACGATCATCTCCGAAACAGCCTGCATCCCGGCTCCCGGAATGACCGGAGCGTCCGGATCGGTCACGGCGAACCCCGCCTTGGCCGAGGCATACACCACCGGAAAATCAAGAATGTCATCCGGGGCATCGAGGCGGTCCAACAGGCCGAACACCTGATCCACCGCCCAGTCGCAGCGCGCTGCCGGCTTGTCGATCTTATTGATCACCACCAGGATCGGCAACCCCGCGGCCAGGGCCTTCTTAACCACGAAAAAAGTCTGCGGCATCGGCCCCTCCTGGGCATCGACCAGCAGCACCGCGCCGTCGGCCATGCGCAGCACCCGCTCCACCTGGCCGCCGAAGTCGGCATGGCCGGGGGTGTCAATGATGTTGATCTGATAGTCGCCGTAAATGTAGGACCCGTTTTTCGAGGCAATGGTAATGCCGCGCTCGCGCTCCAGGTCCATGGAATCCATCAACCGTTCCGCCACCTGCTGATTGTCGCGGAACATGCCGCTCTGCCGGAACAACTGGTCGACAAGCGTTGTTTTCCCATGGTCAACATGGGCGATAATGGCGACGTTACGAATAAACTGCTGCTCCATACTGCTCCCACCCCCTGCGGGGCTTTTTGTGGTCAAGGTGAATGGATCTCGGGCTGCCGGACAGAAAACGCGCTGGAAGGCGCCGGGAAAATATCCGGCGTGGTGGCCTTACGAACGAAGGGCCGATCTCCGCCCGGAAAGAAAAAAGAGGTATTATACCCTGAGAATAACAAGAAGACAAGGAGATTGATGAGAGTGCCGGCCGGGGCGATACCAGGCAAGAGGTCAAGAAGTCGCGGTTCGCCTATGGTGCGGGGTGCGGAGATTTTCCTTTGACGGCCGCAATGACAGCGCAACCGGGCTTGCCCGTCGCAAGCCTGGGGTTGTCATCCGAACGGCGGGAGGCCGCTCTTTTTGCAGGAAAGGCGTCCACCTTCTTCTCTCCCTCACCATGCCGAAAAAACCGCGCGGCGGGCGGCGGCCGAGCGCCGCAGGACCGGGATCAGTTCATCGGCATAATCAATCACCCGGGCCTGCTTGCCTTCGGCGGGCCGCATGATCCGTCCCACCACCTGCAACAGCCTGCCTTCGAACTTGATCGGAGTGGCCAGGACCAAGGTGGACAGACCGGGACAGTCGAACCCCTCGCCGATCAACTGGAGGGTGGCGATCAGAACACCCACCCGGCCAGCCTGAACATCGGCGACAATCCCGGCCCGCTCCTCCGGCGGCGATTGTCCGGTGAGGACAGGGACCGGCAGCCCCTGTCCGGACAGCAGTCCAGCCAGGGCCTGGCAGTGCGCCACCCGGTCGGAAACCACCAGGACTGTCCCCTGATGCCCCTGGCGCACCAGGGCCAGAATGTCGCTGACGATCAACCGGTTGCGCCCGGCATCCTTGGCGAGCGCCTTGATCAGTTTGGGGTATTCCCCCTGATAGCCGTAGACGAACCCGGTCGGCCGCTGTTCCAGCACCGGCCGGACCACCGCGCCGCTGGCCGCCAGCATTCGCCCGTCCACGGTGTATACCCGGTCACCCATGAACATGTTGATCAAGCGGGTCATGTCGTCCTCGCGGCGAAAGGCGGTGGCCGACAGCCCCAGCATGGAGTGGCAGTCAAAGGCCGATACCACCTCGGTGAACAGGCTGGCCGGAACCCGGTGGCACTCATCGACCACGAGCTGGCCGAACTGATGGGGCAGGGTGGCGAGATGTTTCTTGGCGGTGTTGACAATGGCGACGGTCACCGGCCGGATCTCGTACATCCCGTCGCCCGCCAGCCCCGCTTCCAAACCCAGAAACTGGGCAATCCGCTGCTGCCACTGGCGCATCAGCTCCTTGTTGTGGACCAGGATCAGGGTTGGCTGCCGCCGGCGGGCGATCACCGCCAGGGCCATGATGGTCTTGCCGGAGCCGGTTCCCGCCTCAAGCACACCAAAGGAATGGGCCAGCACCGCGGCCACCGCCTCCTCCTGGTACGGGCGCAGCACCCCCGCGAAGGTCAGCTCGATTTCCGGCAGCAGGCGGCGCTGGTCATCGAGTGCGGGCGATACCCCCAGCACCCGGCGGCAGAGCCGCACCGCCTGGTTACCGAAACCGCGCGGGAAAAAAAGGCGATCGCCTTCTTGACGATAGAAAAAGAGCTGCGGCTTGAGCTGTTTGCCGATCCAGCGCCCAAACTGCTTGGCCGCCTGGTATTTCGGATTGTCGATGGTCAGCTCGGCGCGGAGGACGGCCTGCAACGAGGCGGGTGCGCCGCTGAGGCAGCATTCCCGGCTCACCGTCAACAGCGGTGCCGCGCCGCGGCTGTGCCCGGAATCGCCGGTCACAGGACGCCCTTTCTCGATGCCGATGCGGACAATCGCTGCTGACCGGCCTTGACAGCGCAATGAAAATAGAGCATTTTGGTGCGTTTTCTCACAACCTGAACTAACCTGTCTCTGCTACGCCAACGCCGCCTCGCCACCCACAGGTGTTTTCTGTCTGATGACCGGCGGCATCGCCGACACTCTTCCTTGTCTTGCCGATATGTTCATTCAAAAACCGTTGTCCACCGCCTGCCTGCTGCTCATTCTGCTGCTTTTGCCGCTCCCGGTCCTGAGCGCCGGCGGCAACAGCCAGAAAAACATCGTCCTCACCCTGCCGGCGGAAACCGTGCTGAGTTCGCTGCAAAAGACCCTGCCCCTGGATATTCCCTCGCAAAGCCGTCAAGTGCAAGGCGACATCACCCTCGAATCCGTGGACCGGCTGGTCATCCGTGACAACATTATCACCATGCACGGCGTGCTTTCCGGGAGGAACCTGGTGGTGGTGACCAATTTCGGCGGCCAGGACATCCAGCTCAAGGTCGGAGAGGTCCGCCTGCCCATGACCTGCGATTTCCACACCCGTTTCGATCCAGTGCGGCGGAAGCTGTTTGTTACGCCCCGGTTTACCGACACCGTCCAACGCCAGGGGACCAACACCCAGGATCCGCTGGCACCCCTGCTCGGCGCTCTGGGCGGCCGCGAATATCCGGTCGATCTCGATGCCCTGGAAACGATCAACCTCAAGGTCGGCGCCAGGACGATCCCCATCATCATGGAACCGGTCAGCATCGCGGCTACCGACAATGCCTTGACCTTCCACCTGCTGCCGCGGGTCAGCCCCCGGCGGTAACCCCTTCCCAGCCCACCACACAGGAGGTCCAACATGCCCGACAACTGCCTGTTCTGCAAAATCGTCCGGGGAGAAATCCCGGCCAGCACACTCTATGAGGACGACGACGTGCTCGCCTTCCGCGACATCGCCCCCCAGGCGCCGATCCATTTTCTAGTGATCCCGAAAAAGCATCTCAGCGGCCCTTCGGCGGTGCGCGAGGAGGATGAGCGGATGGTGGGCAGGCTGATGCGGGTGGGCAACGACATTGCCCTCAAGGAAGGGGTGCCGCACTACCGGGTGGTGTTCAACAACGGCTCGCAGGCGGGCCAGACGGTTTTCCACCTGCACATGCACATCCTCGGCGGCCGCAACATGGCCTGGCCTCCGGGCTGATCGGGCGGCAGGTCAAAAGCCACACTGCCTCGCCGCCACTAGGCCGGCAGCATGCCGTACAAGTAGTTGATGACGTCGGTGCGGGTGACAATGCCGATCACCTTTTCTCCCTGCACCACTGGCAGGTGACCAATATTCTTCTGTACCATCAACTCCGCCGCCTCGCTGGCCAGGGCGTCGGGCGAGATGGTGGTCACCTTGCGGCTCATGAAGGCCTTGACCGGACTGTTCCACTGTTTGCGCTGCCGCAGTTTTTTCAGATCCCACAGCACCACGATGCCGCGCAGGCATTCATCCTCCTCGACCACCACGCCGCGAATTTTTTCGTCTTCCATGATCTGTTGAATCTTGTGCATCGGCGTGTCGGGAGCAACGGTGGTCACCGGGAACGACATCATGTCCGCCACCAGGGCCGCGCCCCGCTGCACCTCGTGGAGGGCGGCGATGATCTTCTGCCGGATCTCGCCGGCGGCCATCCGGGAATCGATGATCGTGGCTGATCCCGCGCCCGGATGCCCGCCGCCGCCGAACCGCTGGAGGATGGTGTTGACATTGATCTCCGGGATGCTGCTGCGGCCGATGACAAAATAGCCGCCATTTTCGTTGACAAAGATGACGAACACCGCGTCGGCATTGACAATCTTACCATACAACTGCACCACCATGGCCAGTTCGACGTGCTTGTTGATATGGACAACCCCAATCCCCACCCGTTTGCCTTTGATTTCATGCTGCTCGGCGTCGCGCATCAGCCGGAACAGTACTTTTTTCTGCACCTCGCCGTAAGCCATGTTGAGAAAATCAACCGCAATGGTCAAGTCCGCCCCCTGCTCAAGGAGAAAGGCGGCGGCCCGTGCATCCTCGGGAGTGGTGGAACTGAAGGTCAGCTGGCCGGTATCCTCATACAGACCCAGGAGGAACAACGTGGCCTGCAAGGGCGTCAGGGTGATGGCGCGCTCTCTGAGTTCTCGAACCAGCATGGTGATGGTGGCCCCGACCTTCTCCACCTGCTGCCAGTGGGGATTGATGTCGCCGATGCCCAGATGATGGTCCCAGAGCAGCACCTCGACATCCTCCCGGTCCCTGAGGAGTTCCATCCGATCGAGCCGTCGCCACTGATTGGTGTCGGCGATGATCAGGCGGGTAACGGCGTCCGCATCCACTTCGCCGGCCAGAATGATGGCGAAGGAGGTCTTGTGGAGGGAAAGAAAGCGGTGGACATTGGGATTGACGTTTTTCGGGCAAACGGCAATGGTCCCCGGATACAGCAACGTGGCGGCGACAATGGATGCCAAGCCGTCAAAATCGGTGTTGCGGTGGGTGGTGGCGATGTGCATGGATTCAGGTCATCGAGCGGGCAACCTAAAACGGCACTTTCGGTGACGGAGGAGGTGGAGGTGGTTCGGCCGGTTGCGGCTCCTCGATTTCGCCCGTGGTTGCGCCGAGCAGCACGAGATCGACCCGGCGGTTTTGCCGCCTTCCCTCCTCGGTGCTGTTCTCCGCGACTGGCCGGTATTCGCCGTAGCCGGTGACCGCTATCTTTTCCGGATTCAATCCATGCCGGTCCATGAAGTGGCGGGCGAGGTTGGTCGCCCGAGCCGTCGACAACTCCCAGTTTGATTGAAACGCCGCCGAACGCATCGGAATGTTGTCGGTATGGCCCTCGAAGCTGATCTGGTTGCCGTATGGCAGCAGGGATTCAGCCATTTTGGCCAACAACTCAAAGGATGCGGGCTTGACGGCGGCACTGCCCGAGTCGAAAAAACCGGCCTCTTTCAGACTGATCACCAATCCCCTTTTGGTGATCTCGATATTGACCTTGTCTTGCGCTTTTTTCTCGATCAAAAACTTCTCAAGGGTAACCAGAATCTCTTTAAAATCCTTCTTGGTTGCCTGCACCTTGAGCGCCCCGTCGCTTTTGGTCTTCGGTTTTTCCGGGTTTTTCAGCTGCCTTTTCATCGACGGAATGGGCATCATGTCGGTTTTGTTGATCAACTCGGGTTTGCCCGACGAAGTCCCGGTGGTGACGCCAAAGGCGGTGCGGTAGGAAGCGGCAACCTGTTCCACCTTTTTCCTGTCGGTCTGCGACATGGCATAGAGGGTGACAAAGACCGCGAACAGCAGGGTGAGGAAATCTGCATAGGAAACCATCCACCGCTCATGATTTGCCGGTTTTTCCGGCGCTTTCTTCCGGCCCATTTATTTTTTGCCTCCTTCCGCGTCGGCGGCTCCCCCTTTGGTTCCATGCCCCCCCAGGTACGATTTCAGCCGCTCTTCGATAAACCGGGGGTTTTCGCCGTTTTGAATGGCGACAATGCCGGCGATGATGATCTCCTTGCGCACCATCTCATCCTTGATCCGGTGTTTGATCTTGGTGGCGGCGGGCAGACAGACGATATTGGCGGTCATCAGACCGTAAATCGTGGCCACGAAGGCAACGGCGATACCGGCGCCGAGCTTGGAGGTGTCTTCCAGGTTACTCATGACGTGGATCAGGCCAAGCACCGCTCCGATAATGCCGATGGTCGGGGCGTAGCCGCCCGCGGCCTCGAAAAATTCGGCGCTCATCTTGGCGTGTTCCTCGGAGGCGTCGAGATCGATCTCCATCAGTTCCCTGATGTCCTTGGGTTCGACACCGTCGACCGACAGGGAGATCGCCTTCTTCATGAACCGGTCCTTGTGGTTCTGAGCGTCCTGCTCCAGGGCAATGATGCCGTTTTTCCTGGCTTTGGCCGCATACCCGCAAATCTCGACGATCAGGTCGTCGTTCTTGGGCGACGTGACCAGCAGTTTTTTGACATCCTTGAAGGCGCCAATCACGATATCCAGGGGGAAACTGATGAAGGCCGCGCCAAAGGTGCCGCCCAACACGATCAAGGCGGCGGTGGGTTGCACCAGGGCGTTCAGATGCAAACCTTCCAGCGCGGCGCCGCCGATGACGGCGCCAAACCCCATGACCAATCCGATGAGAGTTGCGATATCCATAAATTATACGCGTGCTGATTGAAGAGGGCTGCCGGGACAGTTTGCCCCGAACGCCTTGAAATGGCAAGAATAGAAGTATTGTACGGAACAGGCTGGAAATTAAAAAGAAAAAAATCGAGAAAGGAGGAAAGCCGTTGCGCGGGCGCAGCAGTGCAGGGAAAAAAGAACGGGGGAAAAGGGGATGCCGTGCTTTTTTCCCACACCGGGCTCAAACAGACGATCCTTCACGCGGTGGGGCCAGCGCCGGCATTCTGTCTCGACTGCTGGATAATCCTGACGCGATAGGCGACAATTTTATCGATAATCTCCTCGGCTTTTTCCCGGACAAGGATATGGTCGGTATTGATCAGTTCGATAATCGTATCGGGCGTCTCTTCGATGTTCTTGATCAGATCGGGGTTCAAATAGAACTCCGATCTGTTGAGCCGGGTCAGTTTGATCATGGCGAAAGGAAAAAATATGGGGGCCGCATCCGCGGGTCTGCCGCGGGTGCGAGTAGACCGCCGTGCGTCTTTCCGTCAGGCAGCCGGAAAAACGCGCGGTACGTCCTCGTTTTCATTGTCCAGCTAGGGAGGCCAAAGCCCGCTCCATACACCATGGAAACGTCCTTTCTATACCGCTTTTTCCTCTACCTCGAACTTGATCAGGGTCTCGTTGGACTCCACCGCCTGCCCTTTGTCCACCAGGACTTCGGCAATGACGCCGTCCACCGGCGAGGCAACGCCGCTTTCCATCTTCATCGATTCGAGGATCACCAGGTTCTGGCCGCGGAAGACACGCTCGCCCTTCTGAGCCAGGACATCGACCACCAGGCCGGGCATCGGGCAAAGGAGGATGTTGTTGGGCGATTTGTCCGCCTTCTCGGGCATGAACCGCATCATTTCCCATTCTTTCGGGGTGTAGACCTCGAACAGCCGGGAGATACCGTTGAAGGACATGAAGATGAACGACTCCTCAAACCGGATGCGGAACCGGTAGGGCTGACCGTTGATGTTGAGTTTCAGCCGGCGGCGGAAGAATTCGAAGGTGGGAATTTCGACCCGGTGGGTGCTGCCGTCCACCCGGATGGTGCACATCTCGCCGCTGACCGGAGTGCCCTCCAGGGTTACCTCGAACAGTTCGCTCAGGGACCGGACCTTGTACTGGTGCGTCCTGCCCATATCCCGTTTGCCGCCGATGTCGGAAACCATGTGCCGCAAGGATTCTCGCACCGCCACCGTACGGGTGTGATAGATAAGGGTGGCCGCCAGGGCCGCCAGTTGCAGATACTGAAGCGAGGGCGAACGTTTCGACACCCCGCCGTCGAAATGTTCGTCGATGAACCCGGTGCTCAGGGCGCCCTCGGCGAACTCGGGCAGGCAGAGAACGCTGGTGACGAAATCGATGTTGGTGGATACGCCTTCGATGTGGTAGCCATTGAGGGCCTCGATCAGGGCGCGACGGGCATCCTCCCTGGTCTTGCCGTGACAGATCAGTTTGGCGAGCATGGAATCGTAGTAAACGTCGACCTTGCCGCCGATGTTGACGCCGGAATCCACCCGGATGCCCTTGCCCCGGGGCGCGGCGTAGCGGGTGATCATGCCGGTGGAGGGGATGAACCCCCTGGTGGGATCCTCGGCGCAGATCCGCGCCTCAATGGCCCAGCCGTTGAAAGTGACGCCACTCTGATCAAAAGGCAGCGGCTCGCCGCTGGCGATGCGCAACTGCAATTCCACCAGGTCGAGCCCTGTAACCATTTCGGTCACCGGATGCTCCACCTGCAACCGGGTGTTCATCTCCAGAAAATAAAAATTGTGCTGGGCATCCATGACGAATTCGACCGTGCCCGCGTTGACGTACTTGGCCGTCCGCGCCAGATCGCAGGCGGCCCGGCCCATCCGCTCGCGGAGGTCGGGAGAAACGGCCGGCGAGGGCGACTCCTCGATCACCTTCTGGTAGCGGCGCTGGATCGAGCACTCGCGCTCCCCCAGGTGGACGACATGCCCCTGGCTATCGGCCAGGATCTGGATTTCGATATGCCGGGGCTGCTCGATGTAGCGCTCGACAAAAACCCGGGTATCGTTGAAGGCCTTTTGCGTCTCCTTGCGGCTGGCCGCCAGGGCGTCCTTCATCTCCGAAGGCTTGGTGACAATGCGCATGCCCTTGCCGCCGCCGCCAGCCGCCGGTTTGAGCAGCACCGGATAGCCGACCTCGGCCGCGATGGCGATGGCATCTTCCTCGTCCCTGATCGCCTCGATATGGCCGGGAATAACCGGAACTCCCGCATTCTTGGCCAGTTCCTTGGAGGTGATCTTGTCGCCCATGACATCGACCGCCTCGACCGGCGGGCCGATGAAGACCATGCCCGCCGCCTCGACCGCCCTGGCGAACTCGGCCTTTTCCGAGAGGAATCCGTAGCCGGGATGCACGGCCTGGCAGCCGGTGTCCTTGGCAGCCTTGATGATCTTATCGATATTGAGATAGGACTTCTGCGATTGCGCCTCGCCGATGTACACGGCCTCGTCCGCCAGGTGCCGGTGCAGGCTGCGGCTGTCGGCGCTGGAGTAGACGGCGACGGTGTTGATGCCCAGACGGTTGCAGGTCCGGATGATGCGGATGGCGATTTCGCCGCGATTGGCGATCAGGATTTTCTCGAACATAGCGTGCCTCACAGGGGAATGTTTCCGTGTTTGCGATCCGGGCCTTTGGTTTTCTTGCTGTCGAGCATCTGCAAGGTGCGGATGAGATGCGAGCGGGTATCCCGGGGAAAGATGACGTCGTCGATGTAGCCCCGCTGGGCGGCAAGAAAAGGATTGGCAAAGGTGCGGCGGTATTCCTCCATTTTTTCGTTGAGCACGGACTCGGGATCCTGGGCTGAGTAGATCTCCTTGCGGTGGATAACCTCGGCCGCCCCCTTGGGGCCCATGACCGCGATCTCGGCGGTGGGCCAGGCGTAGTTGACGTCGCAGTGGATGTGTTTGGAATTCATCACCAGGTAGGCGCCGCCGTAGGCCTTGCGGATAATGACCGAGATGCGCGGCACCGTGGCCTCGGTGAAGGCATAGAGCAGCTTGGCGCCATGGCGGATGATGCCGCCGTGCTCCTGATCGGGACCGGGCATGAAGCCGGGGACATCGACCAGCGAGATCAGCGGGATATTGAAGGCATCACAGAAGCGGACAAAGCGGCCGGCCTTGAACGAGGCGTCGTTGTCGAGCACACCGGCCAGCACCGCCGGCTGGTTGGCCACCAGGCCCACGGTCTGGCCGCCCAGCCGGCCGAAACCGCAGATGATGTTGCGGGCGAATCCGGCGTGCACCTCCATGAACTCCGCGCCATCGAGGATGGAGTGGATCAGCACGTTCATGTCATAGGTTTGGTTGGAGTTGCTCGGAATAAGCAGGTCCAGCGCCGGATCGGTGCGGTCGGGGGCATCGCTCAAGTCGAGGATCGGCGAGTGCAACCGGTTGTTGGAGGGCAGGTAGCTGATCAGCCGCCGCACCTCGCGCAGGGCCAGGACATCGTTTTGGACGGTGAAGTGGGCCACGCCGCTCTTGCAGGCGTGCACCCTGGCCCCGCCCAGGTCCTCGGAGGTGATGTCCTGGTGGGTGACGGTCTTGACCACGGAAGGACCGGTGACGAACATGTAGGAGGAGTCCTCGACCATGAAGA
>Ga0074195_1004224_pt1 | contig 12073 bp, 9 predicted proteins | sample EPASupsiteHSE623_FD_64525 | JGI IMG/M metagenome (GOLD analysis project Ga0074195, IMG submission 64525) | Bioremediated contaminated groundwater from EPA Superfund site, New Mexico - Sample HSE6-23 | ecosystem: Environmental > Aquatic > Deep subsurface > Groundwater > Contaminated ...
TCGGTTCGGTACCTGCCATACGGCAGTATCCCGGGGACTGGAACTGGCAGTTCCTCTCAAAACCTATATTGAAAAAACCTGTGACGCGTTTACCGGTATTTCTCCCGAACCTGCACACCGGGCGGCAGTGGTGATCAGCCAGTTCTCCACCGGTGAATACGGGCAGGCAGCCCATGCAGCCGGTAGCGTTGCCGGACAGGAAACCAGCCCTGCCCTTTCCCGTGCCTTTGCAATTGTGCACGAGCATGCAACCGTGCTCGAACATTCGCTGGCCCGGCCGGAACCGTACCTGGTATTTTTGCCGGAAGATGAAAGCCTGCTCGCAAAGATCCCGGCACCCGCGTACAGCGAGGACCGGAAATTCGATACCCAGCTGGACAATGCCCTGCTCATCCTCTTTGGCGCGGCATGGCATGGCTCCGAAGCGGATCGCCCGCACCTGCTGGCATGCCAGACATTTTTGCTGAAACTGTTAAACGAGTGATTACCCGGTACTGTGAAACCTGCTCCGATGGGGCGTTCACAACGGTCCAGAAAAACCGCGCTTGTGAGGGTCACCCCCTCAAAGTTCCGGGCAATGGCGGGGCAAGATGTTTTTAGTATCTTTCTGTCATTATTCCGAGGAAGTGGGGGTGTCCGGAGCACTGGGGATAAATAAGCCCATACAGGGCTCTGTTTGAAAAACGCGATCAATTGACGGCGATGAGGAGCAAGGGCCCGTTTGACCGATGGGATACCTGTTTTACGGAAGTCCACCGCCTTTTTGAAAAACAGGTCGACCTGATGCAGTCACTTGGGATCTATGCAAAGGCCCGCGAGGCGGGAGAAACCTCTTTTGAAATTTCCGATAAGGCGGTAGTAAAAGACCTGCTGGAGCCGGTTGCAAACATCCAGCGCTTCCAGATCCTCAGGTCGCTTGGTATCCAGACACGGACCTTCTCCGATATCTCGCAATTGACCGGGATGCGGGGCGGCAATCTTCTCTTCCACATCCGGAAACTGGCAGATACCGGCATGATCCTCCAGCGTCACGAGCGGGGGGACTACGTCATCACAGACAAGGGTTACAAGACCCTGACAGCGATTACGGAGCTGTACCGGGTGCTGAATCCGGCGTGAAAAGAAGCAAACGCATTTTTTATGATATTTCCTTTTTGTCCTGAAAACAGACATGATACCAAAGGGGCACACGCATACATGATGAAAAAGTGACCCCCTTTTCCTGTTAAATTTTGAGTTTGGTCAACGATGCCCGGACACAGCCGGAAATTAAGTTCCCAAAACAAAATTTTCATTGCTTTGGTGCGAAATATTTGACTTCATCTTCATCCGGGTTTTTATAAAAAAAAGTCCTGGTAACCATCCGGAAAAAAGAAAATATCAGGACCCGGGAAGTCAGGCCGGGCCCGTCTCTTTCTTAAACATCCAGAACAGTTTCTGGTATACACCGGCAAATGCGGTCCTCTCCAGCAGGAAGACCATGATCGAACAGGCAAGGATACTGAAAAAGATAATGATGTACGTAACGTCCTGGATGGTCTGCCCTGCGGCGATCCCCGCTCCCAACGGGAGGGATGCGAGCACAGCCGCCGCCAGTCCCTTGGGCTCCATTACCGATACCACTGCGGCATCCGATGCCGGGATACTCCGGGGGATCGTAAACCATACCATCGCAATACGGGCAAGATAGATGATGACCGTAATCGCAGCGCCAAGGTAAATGATACTCATATCCCCAAAGTGGATAGAGATCCCGATATAAATGAAGAAGAATGTTTTGAGCAGGGACACCAGCTGGGCAAAAAATTCTTTTTCAACGGGAGTGAGTTCGACCTGGGTGATCTCATCTCCAAGGAACGGCAGGATCTTTTCGGCCTTGAAATAATACAGGTTTCCCAGTGTCAGGCCGAGCGCCAGTGCAGCAATCGCTCCGGAGAACCCGAGCAGGCTGACAAACCCGAACACGATAAAGACGAATGCCGGTGTGATAAAGACACTCTTGATGCTGGCAAGACGGTGATATATGGAAGACCACCAGACACCGGCAGCAACTCCAATGATGATCGCGATGAGAAACGAAGCGAGAAGGTTACCGACCAGGTGGCCGATATTGAACTGGTCCAGCTTCACGATATCGAGCAGGGCGAGCAGGACAACGATGCAGAGCACATCGCTGATCGCCGATTCAAGGGCGAGGATCGCCTTGGTATCGTTTTTGATATTGAGGTAATTGGTGAACGGGATGACAACCGCAGACGATGTACCCCCCAGGATCGCCCCGAGCATGAACGATTCGATCAGGGTGAACCCGGCAAAGGAGTGCATGACGCCGATACAGATACCGGTAATGATGACGAAATTCGCAATAGTAATCGCCATCGTCCCGTTGATGGACTTTTTTAAGGTCTCAAGGGTGATGTGCAGGCCGCCTTCAAACAGGATGATCGCGAGCGTAACCATAGTAAAAAGCGGTCCGACGACTCCGAAGGCTGAAGGGGCGACGAGGCCGAGAAACGGGCCGATGATGATACCGATGGCAATAAGAAAGAGCACATCGGGGATCTTGGTGAGCGTAAAGAACCGCGAGAGGATATTGCCGAGGAATATGAGAATACCAAGGAAGAGGACTGTTACTGCTGCATCCATTTGTAACTTGTTGATCTGAAGGGAAATTATATGTTTTCAACTGCTTGGGCGGCAAAGGAATCCACACTCAATTCCCCTCACAGAAAGGAGATAAATAATTCATTCCAATAACCTGCCATGAAACCCGGTTGTGACCCGCTGAAAAAAACCGATAAAGATCCGGGGATGGAACCCGGCAGCGATAACCCGGGAATTGATTTTCTTCAGGTTCTCCAGGCCGGGGCAGGGATTATATGTGCCGCAGCACTGGTCTTCCTGTTCCTTCCTCTCTCTGGTCACATGGACGCTGTTTACCATCATCACCATCCAGTACATCTGGCTTGCCATGCATACGTCCTCCAGACTGGCAACACCCATAATGTCCTCTTTGCGATGATCAACCACATCGGCCCGATCGTTTTAGTCCCCTTCCTCATCTTGAGTATCTGTGCAACCGTCATTGCATCGCAGGCCATGATCTCCGGCATGTTCTCAATCGTGTACCAGGGAATGACTACCCGCATCCTCCCGAAGATGAAAATAGATTTTACCTCATCCGAACTCCAATCGCAGATCTACATCGATACCATCAACTGGATGCTGCTTGCCGCAGTACTGGTCGTGATGTTCGAATTCCGCTCATCGGAAAACCTTGCCTCCGCGTATGGTCTTGCCATCTCGGGTTCGATGCTGATTTCCGCAATCATGATGGCGATCATCTTCCTGTACCTGCGCAAACCCGTCCAGATGATCATCTCCGGGGCACTCATCATTATTGACGGATTGTTCTTCATTTCGACTCTCCTGAAGATCCCCCACGGGGCCTATTGGTCGTTCTTCATGGCCGCCATCCCCCTCATCATCATCGTCACGTTCATATTAGGGCAGGAGAAGCTCCACACCATGCTCAAACCGACGCCGCTTGCGGAGTTCCTCCCCCGTTACCAGCAGAATTACGCGAGTATCCCGAAGATTCGGGGGACAGCGCTCTACTTTATCGGGGACGTAAGAAAACTTTCTCCCTACGTATCCCAGGTCTTTTTCCAGAACGAGATCCTGTACGAGAACAATATCCTGGTATCGATCAAGGTCACCGATAAACCATTTGGCATCATCACAACGTTCGATTCCGCTCTTGCTCCGGGCCTTCATCTTTTCACGGTAACTGCCGGATATATGGAGATCGTTAACGTGGTGGGGCTGTTAAAGGAGCGGGGAATCGATGAGAAGACTATCTTCTATGGCGTTGAAAATATCGTTAGCGATACACTCATCTGGCGACTCTACGGGATTATAAAAAAGAATTCCCCCCCGTTCATCCAGTTCTATGCCCTGCCCCCGGAGAAGATCCACGGGGTTGTTATGCGGGTCGTGATGTGATCCGCAGGAAAAACCCGCTTTACCGGTTCTCAATCTTTTCACTCATACCGGACAATCCGGTATTCTTCTTTAGTTCCCCGGCATGAAACACGGATATCCCGACCGGCCGGCCCTGCCGGTACTGCTGCAATGCCAGCTGGTATTTTCCCGGATCATGCCGGAGGTTATCCAGGGTAAAATATTCGTGAATGGTTTCCAAAAATGAGATCTGTTGGGTGAGGAACGCGTTTTCGTATTCCTTGATCATCCGGGCGGTTTCAAGGCACTCCTCTTTGGGCAGGGTCGGGTCATATCGCCCGTGCTCCCCCGGGTGGGCGAATTGCCGCCATGTTACGAGTCCTGATGCATCGGCATTCCGTCGCAGCATGTGCGGGTAGATGTGGCAGACAGAGAACCTCCGGTCATAAATCCGACATCTCCCGTTCTCCAGAAACCAGCAGGATCCCTGTCCGTCATTTTTCATCCGGAGGGAATATCCCGACACATACAGCCTGCCGTACTGGTCGCAGAACTCCGGGTCCGGGGCGGGTTCACAGGCCGCGGGATCTATCTTTTCCAGTTCAGCGATATCGCGATCCAGAAGAAAGATGTGGTTGTTAACCGCCTGGGTGCAGCACGTCCCGCAGCGGTTACACCGGAACCCGGTAGCCCTGACCTCTTCTGCCAGATCCTCAAGGGGATATGCAAAGAGGCGGTTCCGCTCCTGCATCAGTGCAACAATTCGATAGGGGAGCGGGACCTCAGGAGACGGGTCCATCAGGCCACGCTCCGTTTTTTCCTTCCCGGTATATCGAAATCGATTTTTGTAATCGAATATTCTGCGGTGACATATTCCCCATCCGGAAGAATCATATCTGAGTCAACCTGCATTGGTATCCAGTACCCTTCAACATTGGTATAGGAAAAGAACCGGGCTGCAAAATGACCGGGCACTGGCTTTCCGGCCTCCGGATGCGTTGTGTCGTGCATGTCTATGCTTTCTATCCATCCCCTCCCGTTGAAACGTGCAATGGCTTCAACAGACCTCCCCTTATCCGTAATAATCGCTTTTGTCATCGAGTCATCAATATTTTCCCAGGTAATGAAACCGGCAGAACCGTGAATCATGGGAAACAGGGGTGTGCAGGCAAGGTACCGGAAGAGTGAGGTGGTTTTGATTGCATCATTATGGGCATTATCCAGCGGAAGGATGGAGAACAGGTTGAGATTCATGCCCGCTTTGCCATCAACATAATAATCGAATGTTTCGAGCCAGATGCCGGGAGCATAGGTAGTTGTTGCACGCCAGACAAAGCCCGGTGCGGCAACAGAGAAAAATGCCTCACCTCCGATATCCATCCACCGTCCAATTTTCCCGTACCGGCGCCTGCCGGTAAAACGGAGATGCACGCTTCCAACCGGGAGCAGGTTTTCTCCCAGTGCCCATGATACATAACGGGCAACCGGTTCGGGTTTGGACTGGATGCTGATGGTCGCGGGTAACGGTGCATAATGGATGATGAGGTGAAGGTTGCGGATCTGTTCTTCGATCATCATCGCGAAGAACTCACTTCCTGCCACGATGACGAGAAGAAAGATCGCGATCCATAACAGTACACCGAATACCAGCAGATCGAACAAAAGTCACTCTCCCGGTGTCCGCATCCTGACATCCACCTGCCGGAACGGGATCTCGATCTTCTCCTCGGCAAACCTGCAAACAATCCTGCTGTTCACAAAATCCTGGACATCCCACACGTTATCGTAATTGTTCGTCCAGATGATGAGCTGCCCGTTGAGACTGGATTCACCGAATTCAAGGAAATAAGCCGAAGGTGCGGGATCGGTTAATACCCACGGTGTTTTCTCCGCGGCCTCCCGGGCTATGGCGATCAGTATGGCTTTTACCCTGTCCATGTCGGAACCATAGGCAACGGAGAACGGGATCCGGACTTTCAGTTTTATATCCGGCATTGCATAATTGATGACCACGCTCGATGTGATTTTCGTGTTCGGAAACGTAACGATCTGGTTGTCCAGCGACTTGATCCGGGTACTCCGGGGGCCGATACACATCACGTCTCCAAAAAAGGTATCTATCTTCACCCGGTCGCCAATTTTGAACGGTTTGTCCATTGCAATGATTGCACCACTGAAGAAGTTGCCAATGATATCCTGTGCGGCAAGGGCAAGGGCAAGGGCACCGATACCGGCTCCTGCGAGAAGGGGCGTGATATCTATCTGAAAATCGGCGAGGATCAGGAGGAACGCCACAAACCAGATCAGGTAACGCGCCGCGATCTCCAGGACCGGCATGAGGCGGTCATCGAGATCGGTCTCGGTCTTTTCTGCCACCAGCGTGCCATAGGTCCGTATAAGGTTGAAAGAGAAGACCGAAGCGATCCATGCCCCTAAAAGAATGAACACCGCATTGATAACCTGGTCGGTGATGAGCCAACTCATGGAATCGGGCACAATATCAAACCATGTCAGGGCGATATAAACCGACAGGGCGATAATGGCGACAACGGCTGGAGTCCCCACGGCCATGAGGATGATATCATCAAGCAGGGAATCGGTGGTTTCTGCCTTCTTCTTCAGCCAGCGGATGACGAAATGCGCCACACCGGCAAGGGCCAGCCCCGCTGTAACCGTAATGGCGGCATATAACAAACCGTGCTCCATCAGGCGCTCCCCCGGCACAAGGGCTTTCCAACGGTACGCTGGTTCATAACGCCTCCCCGTCCAGTTTTTTGTACCAGACATTCATGCTCTCTGTCGATCCGCAGATATTGGTGTTATTGGGGAGCAGTCCTCCGAGCTGGTACCCGGCCCCGGCAAATACTGCGTTGATCGGCCCAAAACCAGCCCGGGCGATGGTATATGCCAGCAGTATCCCCTCTTTTTTCAGTTCTGTTTCCATTGCATGGAGGAGCAGGCCGGCAAAACCTCTTCCGCTGAAGAGCCGCCCGGTAGCAAAATCCGTTACTTCGGCATTCCGGTTCTCTGCATCGATTTCGCAGGATGCAACCGCTGCCAGCAGGTGAAATTTTTTAATAACGAAATAACGGGTGTTTTCCTGCATTGACTCCCGGATATAATCCGGGTCAAAAACAGGGAACGGGTAGGTTTTGAAAACAGAACGGTATAATGCTGCAATCTCCTCTGCATTTCCCGCATGGGCGTGCATCAGGGAGAATCCGTCCGGCGCTTTATGTATGCTTCTTTCACCCGCATGCCCGAATGCCAGCGATAGTGCATCCGCAATTTTCGTCTCGTCTTTGACCACCTTTCTCTCCGGGTCAAAATATTTCGCCATGAACACTGCCGGCTCGTTGCCCTGGAAGAAGAACGGGACTGTAGCTTCCGTTACATACCCGGCATCGGCAAACACCTCCACTAATGATTCCGGGACCTTGACAAAGATCTTGGTGTAGCCTTCCTTATGGACAAGGTCATCGGCATACCGGATGATGTCGTGGGTGTCGGCCGGAGCCAGTTTCATTACGTAGACCCGGTTGTTGAGATGACCATGCTGGATAATGCTGCTCCCCCGGTGCATGACTACATCATTCTGCTTCATTGAGCCTCCGGTCGATGCGGTCGTTGTTCTCCGGGATCAGGGTTGTAGTTTCATCGTAATCGGCAAGGAGTTTTGCAACCCCGACCACCTTTGATTCATCGGCGCGGTTGATATTCAGCTGGAGCCTGCAGGCTGAACAATCCCCCTTGCAGAAGATACGATCATAGTGTGCAGGTTCCTGGTACGTGCAGATCATGCCCTCATAATTACGGAGCACGACCTTGTGCACCGACCAGGTCAGCAGGTAGTTGGGAAAGACCGGGATCTTGCCGCCACCCCCCGGTGCATCGATTACGTACCGCGGTACGGCAAACCCGCTCGTATGGCCGATTAAGTTCTCCATGATCTCGATGCCTTTGGATATAGGCGTGCGGAAGTGACTGATGCCTTCCGAGAGATCGCACTGGTAGAGGTAGTACGGGCGTATGCGGTTTTTGACGAGCTGGTGGACGAGCTCTTTCATGATCCTCGGGCAGTCGTTGATGCCCGCAAGAAGGACCGACTGGTTGCCGAGCGGGATACCGGCATCGGCGAGTTTTTTTATCGCAGTACTGGCTGATTCGGTCATCTCCTTGGGATGGTTGAACTGCATGTTGATCCAGAGCGGGTGGTGCTTTTTTAAAACAGCGATCAGGTCATCTGTGATCCGGAACGGCAGGACAACCGGGACACGTGTCCCGATGCGAATCACTTCAACATGCGGGATGGCCCGAAGCTCGGTTAAGATCCAATCCAGGTAATCATCGCTGAGCATGAACGGGTCTCCCCCGGAGAGGAGGACGTCGCGGATCTGCGGGTTGTTCCGGATATAGTCGATCCCGTCAAGGATTTTTGCCCGGTCCGGGATCGAGTCCATGTCACCGACTTTGCGTTTCCGGGTGCAGTGCCGGCAGTACATTGCACAGGTGTTGCTGACCAGGAAGAGGACGCGATCCGGGTAGCGGTGGGTGATGCATTCACACGGGCTGTCTTTATCTTCTGCCAGCGGGTCGGCAAGCTCGTAATCTTCAACTATGAGTTCCTTGGGAGATGGGAACGCCTGCCTGAAGATCGGATCGTTTTGGTAATCGTCCACATCGATGAGCGAAAGGTAATAGGGTGTTATGCTGAACGGGAACTTATCGATGGTCTTTTTGAGTTGTTCCCGCTCGGCAGGGGTGAATTTTATCCCGAGAAGCTGCTGGAATGTATTGATATCCCGGACCCGGTGCCGGACCTGCCAGCGCCAGTCTTTCCAGTACTCCGGAGTATTTGCCGGTTCCTGAGTTTTCTGGAGAACTGCCGGGTCGCCCCGGGTCTCTGCGCCCTGGTAGTGCCCTTTGAGGATGGATACGAGGTCTTTTACGGTATTTTTTACCTGCCCGCTAAGGTGCCTGATTGTATACTCACGATCATCGGGGGGATCGTTCTGCCGGGCTCGTTGCGCTGCGCCGGAATCTGTTGTCACGTCTTATACCCCCTTTAGAGCAGCCACAACTTTTTCGGTTCGAAGTCCGTCAGCGCGTGGCGGTAATCATCGAACCACCGGGCCACCGGGTTGCTCTTGAAGACCATGAACTTCCCGATGTCCGGAGCATCCGCTGCCTGGTGGTACCGCATGAAGACGTGGTCGGCGGTCTTTCCCACCATCTCGATCTTGCCGGTTGCATGCGACATGACGAACCGGGCACGTTTTGCAAGACCCGAACATGCCTGCCAGGATTTCTGGAGAACTTCGTAGGACTGCTCGACCGGGATTTGGAAGAACTGGTTGCCGAGTGTCGGGCGGCACTGGAAGACATAGTACGGCGAGATGCCGGCAAACGAGAGCTGGCGAAAGAGCGTAGTCAGGGTCTCCGGGGTATCGTTGATCCCTTTCAGGATGGGTGTCTGGCTGACAACCATCACCCCGGCCTTCCGGAGCGCTTCTGCAGCTTCTCTCGATACATAGGTCAGCTCGCGGGCATGGTTGAAATGTGCCATCAGGTAGATGCGCTTTTCGGGCATGCTGTATCGCGAGAGGGTGGAAAGAAGGTCCGGGTCATTGAGGATACGATAGGGATTGTAGGCAAGCATCTTGCTGCCGATCCGTATGATATTGACATGCTCGATCTCGCGGAGCTGGCGCAGCACCGATTCGAGCTGCCGGGTTTCGAGCGTAAGAGGATCGCCCCCGGTCAACAGGACGTTTGTTATTTCCTTGTGCTCCCGGATATATTCGATATTGTCACCAACGTCTTTTACGGTCTCGCGTTCACAGGACATGAAGAGGCGTTTCCGGAAACAGAAGCGGCAGATGCCGCCGCAGACATCAGTGAGGAGAAGGAGGCCGGTCTGGTCATATTTGTGCTGCAGGCCGGGTTGTTTGGTATAATCTTTTTCACACGAAGGATCGGCAGACCCCCCGGTTTTAAGTTCACGGGAATCGGGAATGACAATCCTTTTAAGCGGGTCGTGCCCGTCTTTCCAGTCGATAAGCGAGAGATAATATTCATTGGAGCGGAACGGGAACAGTTCGGTAACTGTCTCCATCATCTCCCTCGCTTTGGGGGCGAGCCCGACAAGGTTGTCGAGCTCTGAAATTGATGTAACGTATTTAGGGTTCATTGCTTCACCTCGGTTCTGGGGTTGGCTCTGCCCGTCAGAGGGCAGGGATCGAGCGGTGCGAAAAATTTCCGATGAGTATTAACAGAAATTGAGAGTTACCTTAAGTGCACCACTCAGTAAACTTTCATTATAGAGCTTACTCTTTAAACCCTTTGTGTTTGTCCCATTTTGCATAACGGAAATGGTAAACAGGGTCTGAATAATGACACGACAGGGTGAATGTTCAGGTTCGGCCAGTAAGGTAGCACGGTTGTTAAATTATCCAAAAACCTGTCATAATCCGGAATATATGCATGGGCAGGTCCGGGTACTGGTGAGGGAGAAAAACGGTAAGCTGCGATTACATTCTGTTTTTTTAAAACCGGATCACCGGTATGTCCTCACTTCACAATCAGCACCGGGCACGGGGCGAGATGGGCGATCTTCTGGCTGATTATTTGGGATTTCCATTGGAACCTGAAGGGAACTTTTGAGTGGGAAAATCGCTGCTTACCCGGCTTTGGAAAGTTAAAAAAAATAACCGGCTCAATAACTGTCGGAAAACAAAGGTTGATGAACTAGCCCCGCGATTTAATGTAGACACAATTCCGGGTATCTTCTCGTAACCCGGAATGGCCTGCGCGGGAATGGAGTGCAGGAATATCATGCGGACGATGGTAATCATATCATCGAAGAAACGGCATCGGGAGAAGAGACCGGTGCCCGTCCAGGATCCCGATGATCCACGGTCTCGTGGTGACGGCCCCTGAGGCCCTATACCGTTGCGGGCACTTATCCGAACGGTTCGTTAAGGGAATTTCGCCGATATGTCTAAGCGAACTTACAAACGGACAGGTATCCCGCCTTACCAGGGGGATGTTTGGCCGAAAGTTGATCCAGCTGATTCGTACGGAATCGCACGATAACGCGATGTTATTAAAAAAACCGGGAAAAGAATTCCCGCAAAAATACCCAGCCATAAAAAAAATTCAGGAGAATCACCACACAATGGAAATTGAGATTATTACCGTAGGCGGATACGATGAAGTCGGGCGGAACATGACTGCCGTTCGCTGCGGAAAGGAAATTGTCATTTTTGACATGGGGCTCCGCCTCGACCAGCTGATGATTCATGAGGATGCCGAAGTTGACGAGATGCATTCCCTTGACTTAATCAAGATCAAGGCAATACCGGACGACACCGTGCTGCAAAAAGTCGAAGGCACGGTAAAGGCGATCGTCTGCTCGCACGGGCACCTGGACCATATCGGTGCCATCCCAAAACTTGCACACCGGTACAATGCGCCTATCATTGCAACACCCTATGCAACCGAACTGATCCGCCAGCAGATCGCCGGCGAGAAGAAATTTGATGCAAAGAACAAGCTCTTCGCTCTCCCTGCCGGGCAGCGGTACACGCTCTCATCGAACCTTATTCTTGAATTCGTCCGGACGCAGCACTCGATCATCGACACCGTAACGCCGGTGCTCCACACCCCTCACGGTGCGATTGTCTATGCCTGTGACTTCAAGTTCGACCGGTCGCCGGTCATCGGCCAGCCGCCGGATTTTGCCCGCTTCCGGCAGCTTGGCAGGGAAGGCGTGCTCGCCCTCATCGTGGAGAGCACCTATATCCACCGCCCGGGCCGGTGCCCCAGCGAGCGGATTGCCCGCGATCTCGTGCGGGGCGTTATCACCAGTTTCGAAGACGACAAGAACGCGATCGTTGTATCCACGTTCTCATCCCACATCGCCCGGGTAAAAACGATAGCAGAATGTGCGCATGAGATCGGCAGGAAGCCCATCTTTCTCGGGCGCTCGATGGAGAAATACTCCGTTACTGCCGAGCAGATGAAACTGGTTTCATTCCCTGAGACGGCAAGCGTGTACGGGAACCGGAGAACCGTTGATCGGATGATGCGCCGGATGATGAAAGAAGGA
>Ga0074195_1004227_pt1 | contig 12054 bp, 12 predicted proteins | sample EPASupsiteHSE623_FD_64525 | JGI IMG/M metagenome (GOLD analysis project Ga0074195, IMG submission 64525) | Bioremediated contaminated groundwater from EPA Superfund site, New Mexico - Sample HSE6-23 | ecosystem: Environmental > Aquatic > Deep subsurface > Groundwater > Contaminated ...
GGGGGTTGTTACCGGGCCGCTCCAGTCTGCCGCTTTTACTTCGCTGCCGGGAGTGGCCCCGCTCTGAGCCACCGGGATTACGGCAAAACGGATGTATTTTCCGTTATCGGCGGCAACCAGGGTATAAGTCTGGGCTGTGGCCCCGCTGAGTACCGTTTCGTTCAGCCCTGAACCGTTGTCGGCGCGGTACCATTTGAAGGAGCTGGTTCCCTGCGGATCGTTTTCCGCGTCGCTGTAAGCATATGAACCCGTCAGGATCTGCCCGACTTCGGAAATACCTGCCTGGCTGACACTGGTACCAACGGGCGTCTGGTTTTTCCCTAAGACAGGACCGGCAAACAATGAGGCTTTAGTCAGCGTTCCGGAAGCGCTACCTTTGGTTGCCACCGGCGTCACAGAGAAACGGATGTACAGTCCAACGTCACCGGTAGTCAAAGTGTATGTTTTTGCGGTAGCTCCACTGATGACCGTTTCACTGGTTCCCTGGGAATCACTGGCACGGTACCACCGGAAGGTGCTGGTACCTTCTTTGTCGTTTTCCGCATCGCTGTAAATATACGAACCGGTTAGTGTTTGTTCCTCTTCAACTGTTCCGCTTTGAGTTACATTCGAAGCAACCGGGGCTAAATTGACATCATCTTTTTTGCATCCCTGGAATACAAGAATGACTGAGATCATAAGAATTAATACGAGTTTTTCCATAATTTACTGTTTTAGGCTTTGATAATTTATGATTGGTGTTGTATTTCAGATTTTCCGATATTCAATTTCCCTTGATCCATTGCTTCAGACGTTCCACCTGCCCTGTTTTTCCTACAATGTTTTTAGCCTCATCAAGCAAATAAAAGGTAGGGGTACCGATCACTCCGTAATCGTTTACCCATTGCGCGTTCCATTTTTCAGCAGCCTGAAGGTGTATCCATTCCGCATAATGACTGCTGGCTGTATGCCAGTTACTTTCATTGTCATCTATCCCGATTGCCAGCACCACGATTTCCGGTTTATCCTGTAAAAAATGGTATAAGCCTGGAAGTATTTTTTCGCAGTGACCGCACCAACTGGCCCAAAAAATAATCAGCGTTTGCCGGGCTTCCAGTTCGTCCAGATGGTGAGGTTGCAGTTCTTTGTCAACCCAGAGAATATCGGGGGCAGACATGCCTTTCCCCAGTTTCAGGTAATGCTTCAGACGCAGTTGCAGAAGCTGGTCGTCGCCTGCATCACAACGTGCAGTCTCATAATTCAGATCAATATACATGGCCAATTCGTCGTCACCCTGCTGATAGGCCCATTGCCTGATTATTTCCATTGCAGCATTTCCTGTCGTTGCATTTTTTAATGCCTGGCTCATGAAGCGGTTGATGTAATCATAGACCACGGACCGGGAAGTATCGGCAAACTGCCAAGTTGCATTGAGGTAGGCTGTTAAGTTGTTAATGTAGTGTGGGGTATATAACAACAGCGTGTCTGCCGGATTGAAATACACAAAAGCGCTGTCGAGTTTCTGCCGGATCTGTTCCTTTTCACCGGCAAAAGGATCGGCAGGTAGCTGTACCCCTGCTTTCAGCAACCTCCATTGCAGGGCAAGGTCCTGTTTCTGTGCCCAGTCAGCATATCGTTGTTTGGCTTCCGATATGCTTTGCCGGTATTCTGCGTCCAGTTTATGCACGAACGAAGAAAGGGTATCCGGATTCAGGATGTGATACCCGGCAACCAACTGGTTTAAAACGGATAAACGCTGGAAAATTGAATCGGCCTGCTGCCGTAACCGATTATATGCCTTTGTATCCGGACTGTTATGCCATATGAACCGGTATCCGGTTCCTTCTTCGTATTTTAATTCAAGGGCAATGGGGCCGGTTCCGGTCAGCAGAAATTCAGGAAATGTTCCCAGAGGCGTTTTGATTGTAAACAGGGCCAGCCCTTTCCCTGCCGGCAAGGAGAAAGAATGATTCCCTGCGAACAACAGTGTATCCGTGACATCGTACACCCGGTCTTTGTTGTAGGCTTCTATTTTAATGGCGTAAGGGCTGGCAGCGGCAGGAAGTGTCAGTTCCAGGGACTGAGCCCTGAGGGCATATCGTCCGGACAGCAGCATGGCCAGTAGCAATATTATTTCTTGAATGGATTTCTGATTCATTTTCTGTTTCTCCCGGCAAAAGGTGACTACGGAAAACCATAAAGCACCTTATATTTTTAATATAGTACCTTAATCGGTTATCAACACACGGTGTAAAATTCAATTTTGAGAAAATGGAGGAATGGAGGATTATGTTGGGAAAAAACCTTGCCGGGCAATCATAGTTTGAGATTACCTTGCTCATTTCATTTTAAGTTAATAATTTCAGAAAATAATTGAATGGTACTGGTTTGCAGCACATTTGTCGGCTAAAAATCGAAGTAGTTTTGTTTGTTATGCAACTGTAATTGTTTGAATATGAAGTTTATAATTGTCTTTACTATCGCTATGACAGCTTTTCGATATGTCGCAGCTCAAAGTGACAAAATCAATACTTTAACAGAGCAAGAGAAGAAAGATGGATGGCACCTGTTGTTTAACGGCAAGAATCTGGCCGGCTGGAAGACTTTTCAAGGAAAAGAAATCTCCGGCTGGAAAGTTATTGATGGGGTAATGAACAATTCCGGTGTTGGCAGCAATCATGGAGGAGATATTGTTACCAAGGAAAAATTTCAGAACTTTGAACTTTATCTGGAATGGAAAATTGCACCACAAAGTAACAGTGGAATATTTTACCATGTAAATGAGAAGATTGGGAAAGCTATTTATGAATCTGGTCCTGAATACCAATTGATTGATAATAAAGGCTGGCCAGCAAAATTGCATGATGACCAATATTCGGGAGCAAATTACGGAATGCATGCCCCCCGAAATGCGGTAGTTAAAGAGATAAACGAATGGAATCAGACCAGAATTATTATGAATGGGACACATGTTCAACATTTCCTTAACGGTCTAAAAGTAGTTGACTATTATTTATGGGATACCGACTGGAAATCGCGTAAAGAGGATGGAAAATGGAAGGATTATCCCTATTACGGAATGGCAAAGAAAGGGCACATTGGTCTGCAGGACCATGGTGGTTTGGCCCAATTTCGGAACATAAAAATTAAGGTAAAACAGTAAGCCATGATAGGAATGGTTGATTATCATATGCATTCGGTTCTCTCAGATGGGGAAAATACCTATGAGCAAATGGTTCAGGAAGCAATTGCAAAGGGCTTAGATGAGATTGGGTTTAGCGATCATGTCTGCCTGAAGCTGGTTGACTGGGCCATCAGAATTGAGGATATTCCGGTAATGACCAGTCAAATCCTGGATCTCAGATTGAAATACAAAGATCAGATAAAAATCAGGTATGGTATTGAGGTCGATTATTTTCCCGGATATGAGAGCGAGCTGAAAAGTCTGATTGAGAGTATTCCGGTTGACTATGTGATCGGCTCTATCCATTTTATTGACGATTGGAATTTTGATACCGACCAGTCCTTGTATGGGAAATGGACCAACGACAGGCTTTATGAAAAGTACTTTCACCTGGTGCAACAAGCCGCGCAATCCGGACTATTCGATATTATCGGACATATCGATATTATTAAGAAATTCAGAGTATATCCGGAGAGTAATCAGGATACACTTTTTGAAGATACGATTAAAATTATTAAAGCTAATAATTTAGTAGTTGAATTGAATACCGGCGGGATGGATCGTCCATGTGCCGAGTTTACTCCCAGTGCCAAATTGCTTGAACTGTGCTTTAAACATCATGTTCCGGTTACGCTAAGTTCGGATGCTCACCGGGAGATGCAGATTGCCCGTCATTACGAAAGCGCTATTGAGTTACTTTCACAAATTGGTTATACCGACATTATTGGCTTTAACAATCGGGTGCGCAGAATGATTCGGATTCCAAATTAAAATGGGTCGCATCCGACTTTCCGAAAAATACCTTTCAAAAATTAGTTATTCTCCAGAATTCTGAAAATTTCATCCAGCCGGGGAGTAAGTATAATCTCAGTTCTCCGGTTTTTCTGGCGGGCTTCCGGAGTTTTGCTTCATCGATCGGGAAGAATTCGCCACGCCCTGCAGAAGTGATCCGTTTGGGCTCTACCGCTTTGTTCTTCAATATCCGGTTCTAAAAAGAAGTTGTTCGTCGAGCGATACATAAACCTTTCCGTTTTTTTCCTGGATGGTTAAACCTTTGTTGTTGAAACCCAGTAGCGCATCCATTACCTTTTGTCTAAGTTGTTTTACTGCTTCATCTTTTTGAGCGAGCGCTGCTTCCAGTTCTTTCAACGGTTGGCTGCGTTGGTCCAACTCCATTTGAGCCGATTTCAGAATGTCCTCACGCTTTTGCAAGTCGGTTTGAGCCTGCTGAAGTTTATCCATTAACCAGGCAATTTCTTCAGAGCTACCGGCCTTCAAACTATTCATCTGGTTTTCAAGTTCAGTATTAATCTGTTTACACTTCTGAAGGTTTGAAATTGAAGTTCCCAGATTTTGCAAAGCCTCCTCCAGCTTAGACGAAAGTTCCCCGTTATCTTTTAACAGTTTTTCCATTCGGCTTTGAAGTTCTGTTTGCTGAACTTTTAGACTTTGATACTGTTCTTTCAGATTCCTGAAAGTTTCCTGTCAGAGTATTAAATTTCTTTGAGGAAACACAGGATGTTCCTATCAAAACGACGAAAACAAAAATGAATATTTTATTTATAGCTTGCGTATTTAGTCAGGTAAATATAGAACTTTGAGGAATCATTGGCAACAGCACGATGTGAGTCTGCCCAAACTAATGTTTTTTGAACTTTTGACTTTTGTGCTTGTACTTATTCCAGTTCATTAGTTGTATCTTTGAATTCAAAATTGAGATTTGATGGTTGAAAATACGGGAAGTTTACTGGATCAGATTAAAGATCCGACTGAGCTACGAAAGTTGCATGTGGATCAACTGCCCGAAGTTTGCACTGAACTGAGGGACTTTATAATAGAGGAGGTTTCAACTAACCCTGGCCATTTTGGAGCTAGTCTTGGAGTTATTGAACTTACTGTTGCCCTTCATTATGTATTCAAAACACCTTATGATTTACTGGTTTGGGATGTAGGCCATCAAGCTTATGGACATAAAATTCTGACTGGGAGAAAAGATGTTTTTCACACCAACCGGAAATACAAAGGGATCAGTGGATTCCCCAAGCCATCAGAAAGCATTTACGATACATTTGGAGTCGGGCATTCCAGTACATCCATCTCAGCAGCTCTCGGGATGGCCGTTGCAGCAAGACTTAAGGGAGAAAAGGATAGAAAAATTGTGGCCATAATTGGTGATGGTGCCATGACCGGCGGAATGGCATTTGAAGGACTTAACAATGCCGCAGTTAACAAATCAGACCTTCTGGTTATCCTGAATGATAACAATATGGCCATTGACCCCAATGTGGGGGGAATGAGTAATTACCTCCTGAATATCTCTAAATCACAAACTTATAATCGCTTAAAAAAGGACATTTGGGAAGGACTTGGCAAATTAAACGGATTTGGTCCCAAGGCCCGACGCCTGGTTCAAAAAACTGAAAATGCAATAAAATCGATGCTCCTAAAACAGTCGAATTTATTTGAAGGACTGGGGTTTAGGTATTTTGGTCCGGTTGATGGGCATGATGTGGTTTATCTGGCTGAGGTCTTGCAAAGCTTAAGCAATATTCCCGGGCCAAAGCTTCTGCATGTGATTACCAAAAAGGGAAAAGGGTTCAGGCAGGCCGAACTTCGGCAAACAGAATATCATGCTCCGGGAAAATTTGATAAAGTGACCGGGGAGTTACTCGACTGCGAATGTGCCGTGAATAAACCGCCAAAATTTCAGAATGTGTTTGGGCACACCATGATTGAGTTGGCTGAGATGAATAATCGAATAGTAGGAATTACGCCGGCGATGCCTTCCGGGTGCTCGCTTAATCTGATGATGGAAAAGATGCCAAATCGTACTTTTGATGTTGGTATTGCCGAGCAGCACGCCGTAACATTTTCTGCTGGTTTAGCCATACAGGGAATGCTTCCCTACTGCAACATCTATTCAACTTTTATGCAACGGGCTTACGATCAAGTCATTCATGATGTTGCACTTCAAAATTTACAGGTGGTTTTTTGCCTCGATCGTGGTGGTCTGGTTGGTGCCGATGGTGCCACTCATCATGGTGCATTCGACCTGGCCTACATGCGCTCCATTCCGAATATGATCGTTTCTGCTCCGATGGATGAGTTGGAATTACGAAATATGATGTTTACGGCCCAAAACGAAAATCATGGGCCCTTCTCTATACGTTATCCCCGGGGTTGTGGCTGTGTAATTGACTGGCGACAACCAATGGTTGCTATTCCTATTGGAGAAAGCCGGCAACTGTCTGAAGGATTTGGTTTGGCGATTCTGACGATCGGCACAATGGGAATTCCGACTTGCCGCGTAGTTAAAATGCTTCAGAAAGATGGAATAAACGCTGCTCATTTTGACATGCGTTTTGTAAAACCGTTGGACGAAAAAGCACTACATGCGATATTCCGGAGTTATAAGCAGGTAGTAACTATTGAGGATGGAGTCTTGCAGGGAGGTTTTGGTAGTGCTGTGCTCGAATTTATGGCCGATCATCAATACAACGTCGAACTGAAACGAATTGGTATTCCAGATAAATTTATTGATCATGGAACTACTGACGAGCTTTATCGTGATTACGGACTTGATCAGCAAGGGATTTATCAGACGATTAAAGCATTTACAAACAACGGGTAATCTCGAATACTTTTTTGAAAGCTGCTTCGTTCAATTGGCACATAACTTAATTAAACCTCATCTTGGATTTTTATTTTAAGAAACGTCGCTGGAAAATTTTGTTACTGCTTCTTGCGGTATGCATTGGTATTGGTTCTTTTTTTTACACAAATTGGCTGGTAAAAAAAATGGCTAATGAAGAACGCAAAAGTGTCGAGTTATGGGCCGAGGCTACCCAGAAGCTGGTCAGTGCCGACATCAACTCCAATCAGGACATCACCTTTCTTAATGATATTATCATTCGCAACACAACTATTCCTATTATAATTACCGACAGTCTGGATCATATTGGAGACTCAAGAAACATATCTTTCTCAGAAAACAATAAAGACAAAGTACTGTTAAGGGAATTGCATAAAATGAAGGAGCAAAATGAGCCTATTATTATTTCAATTTCTGAAACGAACAAACAATATCTGTATTATCGTGATTCCATTTTACTCGAAAACCTGAAGTATTATCCAATCGTACAGTTTGCAGTTATCTTTTTGTTTATCCTTGTGGCCTATTTTGCATTCAGTTCCTCACGAAATGCAGAGCAGAACCAGGTATGGGTAGGAATGTCGAAGGAAACGGCACATCAACTGGGAACACCCATTTCTTCGCTCATGGCATGGGTGGAACTACTTAAAATGCAGAATATTGATGAGAGTCTCATTGCGGAATTTGAAAAGGATACTGAAAGACTCCAAAAAATTACCGAACGTTTTTCGAAAATTGGTTCTGTTCCCGAACTTTTGTTAACAGATGTCGCCGAAATAATTAGGTCAACGGTTGAGTACCTTAAAACCCGTTCTTCAGGGAAAGTTAAGTTTATTCTGGATTTTGACCAGCAAAAAAGATATGAAGTTCCAATGAATGCTTCCTTATTCAGTTGGGTTATCGAGAACCTTTGCAAAAATGCGATCGATGCCATGAATAATGTTGGAACGATCCAGATATCAATCCTGGAAAAAAGTGATCAGATTTATATCGATGTGTCGGATACCGGAAAAGGAATTTCCAAGGCCTATTTTAAGACCGTTTTTCAGCCCGGCTTTACAACTAAAAAACGAGGATGGGGCTTGGGTCTATCGCTTGCCAAGCGAATTGTTGAGAACTATCATAAAGGGAAGATCTTTTTAAAACAATCGGAAATCAACAAAGGGACCACCTTTAGAATGATATTGAATAAGTAATAACTTATTAACAACCAGCACTGGAGTTAATTTATTGTAAGTAATTGATTTGCTTTACCGTGCGTTTTTTCAGCGTTTAGGATGTTAAAAAAATCAATATATTTTCGGCGTTTGTATATTTTTTATACTTTTGCAAAACTTTTTTAGACAATGGGCATACTATCATTCTATAACGTAGCATTCAAAGGGCTTTCGCAAGGAAAGCATTTTTTTAACTACGAAGTGGACGACAAATTCTTTCATGAATTTGAAGGTGGCCTTGTCGATGAAGGTAAGGTTGATGTTCGTTTAACCCTTGAGAAACAGAGTGCGCTCATGATCCTTTGGTTCAATCTGAAAGGAACAATCAAGGTTCAGTGCGACCGTTGCCTTGAAATGTACGATCAACCCATTGAAAGCCATAATCAGATTTTTGTCAAATTTGGTGAGAAGGAATTTAATGATGGCGATGATGTCATATGGGTTAGTGTGAATGATTATCAATTGAACATGGCTCAATTGATTTATGAGTATATTGGTCTGGCGATTCCGATTAAGAGAATTCACCCTGACGATGAAGACGGAAATTCAACTTGCGATCCGGAAATGATTGAAAAGTTGAGTAAATATGTTATTGAAGAAGAAGAGCAACCAAACTCGGTTTGGGATGATTTAAAGAAATTATTAGATAACGAATAAAGATAAGTTAAGATGGCACATCCAAAACACAGGGTATCAAAAACCCGCAGAGACAAAAGAAGAACACACTACAAAGCAACGCCTGCAACATTGGCTGCTTGTTCGAATTGTGGTACAACTGTTAAATATCATACTGTTTGTCCGGAGTGCGGATATTACAGAGGTAAGTTGGCAATCGAAAAAGACGTTACAGTATAACAACAAAAACTATAGTCAGGAGAACAGTGGTTCTCCTGACCATTTTATACTTTCCTGTTTTAATATTCGAACAATTCAATGAATTGTTTTAAAAGGAGTTAGGTATATTTTACCTGATTTTACTTTGCTTTTCAGTTTTTTCATTCTATCTTGCGCCGCATTTTATTTTCCAGTATTTTAGTATTATAAACAGACATTCCGAAACCTTTCGGGAGAGTCGGAAAAGATAGATTTGATTTTAAAAATTTTATTATGGATAAAATTCGTGCTGCAATAACAGGCATTGGAGCATTTCTTCCGGAGTATCGTTTAACCAACGAAGAGTTAAGTACATTGGTTGAAACTTCCGATGAATGGATTATGCAGCGTATTGGGATTAAAGAACGCCGTATATTAAAAGAAGATGGTTTGGCCACCTCGGATATGGGTACTGAAGCAATTAAAGAACTACTCGAAAAAACCGGAACAAAACCAGAAGAAATTGATTTACTGATTTGTGCAACTATTACTCCTGATAACCCATTGCCTGCAACGGCTAACATCATTGGCTTTAAAGCCGGATTAGTTAATGCCTGGAGTTTCGATCTTACAGCTGCCTGTTCAGGCTTTGTTTATGCCTTAACCACCGGAGCAAAATTTGTTGAAAGTGGGCAGTACAAAAAGGTCATTGTTTTAGGGGCTGATATGATGTCTTCGATTACGAATTATAAGGATCGTACTACATGCCCTTTGTTTGGTGACGGAGCCGCCGCGGTGTTGCTTGAGCCAACAACCGAGGATCTGGGTGTCATTGACCATATCCATCGGGTTGACGGTTCAGGGAGCCCTTACCTCCAGATAAAGAGTGGTGGATCGTTAAGACCTGCTTCTTATGAGACAATAGATAATGATGAACATTTTGTGTATCAGGAAGGACAAACGGTATTCAAAATGGCGGTGTCAAATATGGCAGATGTAGCGGTTGAGATGATGGAAAGGCATCAGGTTTCGCGTGAAAATTTGGCATGGTTTGTTCCCCATCAGGCAAACATGAGGATAATTGATGCTGTTGGTCGTCGTATGGGTCTTGAAAAGGGCCAGGTGATGGTCAATATACAGAAATATGGAAATACAACTGCGGCAACCATCCCACTCTGTTTGTATGATTACGAGAAACAATTGAAGAAAGGTGATAACATCATTTTGGTAGCTTTTGGAGCTGGTTTTACTTGGGGGAGTATTTACCTGAAATGGGCATACGATCCGAAATAAGTGATTTTGTCTAAACCTATATAAACCATCCGATTATGGGAAAACTGATTGTAAGAAGTCATGCCGAATTTGAAGAACATGTTGGCAAGGAACTAGGCATCTCTGAGTATTTAACTGTAACTCAGGAACAGATCAACAAATTTGCAGATGCTACAATAGATCACCAATGGATACATGTTGACGAAGAACGGGCAAAAAGAGAAGGAGCCTTCGGAACTACCATTGCTCACGGATATCTGACCCTTTCTCTGTTACCCTATATGTGGGACCAGATTATTCAGGTCGAGAACATTAAGATGCTGGTAAACTATGGAATTGATGATTTCAGGTTCAATCAGCCGGTTTTGGTAAACAGCCAGGTTCGGACCCGGGTCGTTTTACGATCGGTGGCCAATCTGCGAGGTATTACCAAAGTTCAGTTAGAAGTAAAAATGGAAATTGAAGGAAACCGAAAACCTGCATTTGAAGGAATAATGACATTTCTTTACCACTTCGTGTAGTTTGCAGATTCCATAAGATACAACTGTTTAAAACGTGTTTCCCTTCGGATTCACGTTTTTTTATTTGAGAAATCTTCTTTTTTTAAAACCAAGGCTTGTGATCTACGACCAGCTTTAACTATATTTGGAGTTCTTCAAAAAAACTTGAAACAATGGCTAAAGAAACAAATGAAATTAATCCGCAGGTAATTAATCTTATTTCAAAAGGTACCCGAATTACAGGAGATATTCTTTCTGATGGAGATTTACGCATTGATGGAGAATTAATTGGAAATCTGGAGACAAAAGGCAGACTTGTTATTGGTGCATCAGGACGAAGTGAAGGAGAAATAAGATGTAAAAGTTGTGAAATTGCAGGAACTCATAAAGGAAGTTTGTTCGTGGCCGAACTGCTTTCGCTCAAAGCTTCTTCCAATGTTGCCGGCGATATGGTAACCGGTAAATTATCAATCGAACCCGGCGCATATTTTGCCGGAACTTGCACAATGGGTAGTGAATCTGCCGATAATGAACCGAGATAAGGGACAAAAACCAAAGAAACAATTTGATGATTTTATTCGGTATTCGAGCCTCGCTTTTGAGATGCTTGCCATTATGGGTACCGGGGTTTGGATTGGTATAAAAATTGACCAATGGCTTGATCTTAGTTTTCCGGCATTTACTTTGGGTTTAATGATATTGTCGGTCGTTGGTGCGGTTTACCATGCTATTCGGAAGTTCCTGTAACATCATGGTCCAAAAAAGAAAAAATATTTTATTAAATTATCAACACATGAAACGATTCTTTATAAAATCTACTGTTCTGACAATCATCGTCTTCATTTTGGGGGCAATTGTTTATACAACCTTTTTGAAGCCTTTTTTTATATCCATACTTCCTGTTGCTGTACTCTTTTTTTATGGGGTAACAAACCTTGTTCATGCTTATTTGTTAAAGATTGCCGGTAAATCGAGTTCCAAATTTGCATCTCAATACATGGCAATAAGTTTTTTGAAAATGTTTTTTTATTTAGCAGTTGCCATCGTATTTATTATTTTCAACAGAGAACAAGCCAAACCATTTATTGGGAATTATTTAGTGCTTTATCTGGTATATACCATTTTTGAAGTTTATGAATTTTCAAAGGTTGTGAAGCAGAAAACAGGGGCTCATTAATTTGTGATTAAAGTTTATTTATTATCCGTTTAAAAAATTAAATTTGTTGTTGCCAGATTTCAAAGAGAGATAAAATGACACAAACCATACGATACTTTTTATTAATTCTATTTGCCTTTTTTTTGAATACCGGAATCACTGAAGCTAGTGAAGCCGATAGCACCAGTAATGAAAGTGGCCACAATAATAAATTTGAAGCCGGAAAATTTGTAATCGAACACGTTTCAGATGCTTACGAATGGCACATTGCAACTTTCGGA
>Ga0074195_1004228_pt1 | contig 12051 bp, 13 predicted proteins | sample EPASupsiteHSE623_FD_64525 | JGI IMG/M metagenome (GOLD analysis project Ga0074195, IMG submission 64525) | Bioremediated contaminated groundwater from EPA Superfund site, New Mexico - Sample HSE6-23 | ecosystem: Environmental > Aquatic > Deep subsurface > Groundwater > Contaminated ...
CTCGCCACTCATCACTACCCCCAAAATTCCTGGCCAAATATACCATTCTTTAAGTACTGAAAAAATAGTTTTTAAAACAACCACAGAGTTCACAGAGACACAGAGAAATACAGTCCAAAAAGTGCCACCTTAAGCTATAGCCAATATTTGAATAGAAAGACAAACAAACATATATCCTGTAACTATTATTTTGTTTTATTTATTGATATTACAAGTCCCTAAGCATTCACATCCGTGTGTATCAGTGAATATCCGATCTTTTTATCCGTGGTAAATTTTTTTGAATTTTATCCTATAGCCCTCTGACCCCGCATTCGGCTCCATAGGCTCTGTGGTATTCTTTTATTAATTCACTGGCCGTTAACCACTAGCAGCTGGCCGCTATCTGTTCATCTTGTCCACCAGTGCGGCCGCTTTTGCCGGGTCCATGGCGCTAAGTATTTTAGCGCCATGGTCATCTTCCAGGTTTTGCAGTATTCCGATATTGAACTCATCCGAGAGGTTTACCATAATCTTTACTGCAGCTTCAGGTTTCATCTCGGCATAATACCCGGAGAGCTTTTCGAAATTAACGGCGGCTGATGCCTCCCGATCCTTTGATGCCTCAAGGGAATCAAGAGCTGCCTGAAGGTTATTCTTAGTGTCCAGCAGGGTCTGCTTTTCACTGTTGACCACTTCGATTTTCTTCTCCAAATCACCGATACTTTTCTTCAGTTCGCTGATTTCGGCATTGAGTTTTTCCTTATCCGTCCGGAGTATTTTGTTCTCTTCCTGAGCAGGGTCCGCGATAACGGGTTTCTTTATTTTACTCTTGTCTTTCTCAGGAAATATTTTTCCGATAACGGGAATTTTCTGAGCAGTCCCGGAAACGTTAATAACCGCGAAGAAATCCAGCGCCCATATCATCCCCGTAATTAATCCCAGGCTTAATATCACGATTACTGATACCGACATTACGCGTTTGATCCGCATTAACCGGAACCTCCCGTTATACTGCTGAATCCTTTCGGCTATAACCTATCATGGCCATTTCGTCAATCTGTTTCTGCTCCTGGCGCAGATACTCACACATGTATTCCTGATGCTGCTTGGCTCTTAGTTTTTCTAAAACCTTTCTGTCCCTCATTATTTCAATCAGCCTGCTCCTGACCCGTTCCATTTCCTGCCTGGATATTTCAGTGGTTTCCTGCTGTTTCTTAATCCGGTCGTTAAGGACGAGTATGAAGTCCTGGCATTGCTGAATTTCACAAATATCCATTTCTCCCGACTGCTGACCCCGTAAGATATCCTGTATCTCAGCCCGCCGATATCTTAAATCCTCCAGAACCTCCAGGTTCCGTTTGTATACCTCCGTAGCGGCATACAGTTCTTCCTTCTGCCGGTCTTCTTCCTTTAATTTGATATCCAGTGCGGTCTGTAGTTTAAAGATAAACGGTTTCACGTGGCCTCAACTCCCTATTCCAACCTATAACGGGTCTCAGGCCATCAACTTGAGCATTTCAACGGCATTTTCAAAAGTGTATTTTTCAGAGATACCCTGCCTGAGAAAATCAATTACGGAATCAATCCTGGATATGGCATAATCTATTTTGGGGTTGCTGCCCTTGGCATAAGCGCCGATATCTATAAGATCCTTGGCATCCCTGTAGGTTGCCAGGATGCCCCGGGCCTCGTCGGCCGCTCTAAGGTGTTCTTCCGCCACTATATCAATCATGACCCTGCTTACACTGGCCAGGATATCTATAGCCGGGTAATGGTTCTGCATGGCCAGTTCCCTGGTCAGCACCACATGTCCGTCCAGAATCCCCCGGACCGCATCGGTAATGGGTTCATTGGTATCGTCCCCTTCAACAAGCACTGTATATAAACCGGTAATCGTACCTTTGGATGAAGTTCCCGATCTTTCCAGCAGCTTTGGCAGAAGAGCGAAAACCGAGGGCGTATATCCCCTTGTTGCCGGCGGCTCGCCGACGGCCAGGCCGACTTCCCGCTGGGCCATGGCGAACCTGGTCACCGAGTCCATCATCAGCATTACGTCAAGGCCCTGATCCCTGAAATATTCAGCTACGGAGGTCGCCACCATGGCGCCCTTTAATCTGACCAGGGCCGGCTGGTCGGAGGTGGCCACAATGACCACTGACCGCTGAAGACCCTCATCACCGAGATCCTTCTCCAGGAACTCCCTGACCTCTCTGCCGCGTTCGCCTATGAGGGCAATTACATTAACATCGGCCGAGGTGTTCCGGGCCACCATGCCCAGGAGGGTGCTCTTGCCCACTCCGCTCCCCGAAAAAATCCCAATCCTCTGACCCTTGCCGACGGTAAGCATCCCGTCAATAGCCTTAACCCCAATGGACAGCGGCTCTGTTATGCGTTTCCTGTCCAGGGGGTTGAGGGGATTCCCGTTGACCGGGCAGTCATCCTGGCACTGCAGCGGTCCCCTGCCGTCCAGGGGATTACCAAGCCCGTCGATAACCCGCCCCAAGAGCTGGGAGCCGATGCCGACCCGGAAGCTGTCACCGGTGGCAACAACCTCACAGCCGGGGCCGATGCCGCTCAGGTCACCCAACGGCATCAGCAGTAACTTGTTATCCCTGAACCCCACCACTTCAGCCTGAATCCTGGCTGACCCTGAATTAGGGAATACATGGCACAGTTCTCCCAGATTAGCTCCCGGACCCTGGGATTCGATAATCAGTCCGATGACCTGGGTGATCTTGCCGTTGGTTTTTATGGGTTCAGATCGCTCAATAGCCTGGTAGTATTTTTCGAATTTAAGCATTAGGACCCACTTCCATCAAAGCCTGTTCTATTTCCTTGAACTGGCGTTCGACCCGGGCGTCGACAGTGCCGTTAGGGCTTTCCACCACACACCCGCCGCTAGCCACAGCGGGGTCAGCCTGTATTTTGAGTTTCCTGATTCCTTTGGCCGTCCGGGTAATCTCATCCCGGGAGTTTATGGTGCTATCCAGATTTTCGGGGTTAACCCTGACCGTCAGTTCTTCCCGGTCGGTCGCCTTTTGAATGGCCTTTTTGACTATTTCAACTATAATTGCAGGACTGGTCGTAAGCTCGTGGCTTATAATTTTACGGGCTACGGCCACTGCAAGCCGGACGATTTCGTCCTCTGACCCGGCGATAATAGCCTGCCGCTCAGCATTGGCTTTATCTATAAGTTCCCTGGCCTCCCGGAGTTTAGCGGCATGTTCCTCTGCGGCCATTTTCCGGCTTTCTTCGTATCCGGCCTGCCATCCTAGGTGATGGGCCGCTTCCTCAATCTGTTTTAATTTGTTCTGGCCTTCAGCTATAATCCGCCTTGCTTCCTCGTTGGCGCTGGCGATTATTTTTTCGGCTTCCTGCCCGGCAGTCTGGATCAGCTCTTTAACCATCTCCTCCGTTTCCCGGAGAATCTCGCTGGCCTGCTCCTTGACCTTGATCACATCCTGCCGGCTGACAGTATCGGAGTTGCGGTATATATCAAGCCGTTCCGCTTGGGGAAAACCGGCCTCAAGGTCTGAACTGCTGACAAACTCTATGCCGTCGGACCCGTCAGCGGTTTCTTTCTGGTCGATAACCAGCGGTGAATCCAGTTTGACGGATAAGGCTTTAATTACCTTAGACAATAATCTCATCCCCTCCGCCGCGGGCGATAACAATCTCTCCTGCTTCTTCAAGCTTCCTGATGACGTTGACTATGCGCTGCTGGGCATCCTCAACATCACGCAGCCTGACAGGCCCCATATATTCCATGTCTTCCTTGAGCATGTCAGCAGCCCGTTTGGACATGTTGCGGCCCACTTTGGCGCCAACCTCTTCACTGGAACCCTTCAATGCCAGGGCCAGGTCCTTACTGTCAACTTCCCGTAAAATCTGCTGGATGGCCCGGTCATCAAGCTGAACGATATCTTCGAATATGAACATCCGCCTTTTGATTTCCTCGGCCATTTCGGGATCCTGGATTTCCATGCTCTCCATGATGGTTTTCTCTGTGGTCCGGTCTACCCGGTTGAGGATTTCCACAATAGACTGAACGCCGCCTGCGCTGGTAAAGTCTTCTGAGACCACGGACGAAAGCTTTCTTTCCAGGAGGCGTTCGATCTCCCTGATCACCTCGGGTGAAGTCCTGTCCATAATGGCAATCCGCCTGGCCACGTCTGCCTGCCGGTCGGGAGGCAGGGCCGAAATGATGGCGGCAGCCTGCTCGGGGGACAGATAGGCAATAATCAGGGCGATGGTCTGGGGGTGTTCGGACTGGATGAAGTTAAGCAGTTGGGCAGGATCGGTCTTACGCACAAAATCGAAAGGTTTTACCTGTAGATTTGCAGTGAGTCTTTGGATTATATCCAGGGCCTTCTGGTTGCCCAGGGCCTTCTCCAGTACTTCCCGGGCGTAATCTATACCGCCCGAGGATATGTATTCTTTGGCTATAAGCAGGTCATGGAATTCTTGGATAATATCGGCCTTATCCTCACTTGTAACCTTTCGGATATTGGCTATTTCTAGGGTAGCCTGTTCTATTTCATCATCTTTGAGATGTTTAAAAATCTGTGCCGAAACCTCAGGGCCCAGGGAAATTAGAAGAATTGCAGCTTTTTGTTTTCCCGTCAAGCCTCTGGTCATTAATTTCACCTCTATTCTTCAGCGAGCCACGTTCTCAATAGCTGAGCAATATCGTCCGGGTGTTCCCTGGCAACCTTTTCCACCTGATCTTTTCTTGCTCTTTGTTCTTTTTCCTTGGGGGTCAGTTCCCTGCCAAAAGGAGGTATATCTTCAACTTCTGTGATGGCAACAGGGATAACATCCTCTTCCATAACCATTTCCTGCTCCCGCGAACCGCGTTTCTTCACTACCACCGCGGTCACCACCCCGCCAATAAGCAGGAGGGCCAGGGCGGCCAGCCCACCGTAAGTCACCAATTGCTGCTGTTTTTCGGCCTTAGCTATTTCCGATTCCATCTTGTCCTGGTACTCGGTATTAAAGGGCATTCCGGCCACCGAAATCTGGTCTCCCCTATCGGAGTCAAACCCGGAAGCAGTTTTAACGGTATCTTCAATCGTCTTTTGGAGCTTCCCGTCTATTTCCTTATCTATGACAACAGCTACCGACATTCTCTTGATGCTGCCCGGGGCTTTCTTGACATTTTGTATTGTTTTGTCAATATCCCAGTTTGTTATATTACTAGACCTGGTCGATTCACTGGTGCCGGTCTGGCTGCCGGTCTCGTACCCGGGAATATTGCTGTCCGTACCCGGCGCCCCAAGGTCACCGCCCGAACTGGTCCTGGTTGTCTCCTCTTCGGTCTGCCTGCTCCTGATCTTACTGTCACCGTAGTTCTCTGACATCTCTTCTATTTCATCAAAATTTAATGCGGCCTGAACCCTGACAACCGCTTTCCCTGCCCCGACGATCCGTTCCAGCATGCTCTGGACTGAACTCTGTACATCCTTCTGGAACTGTGTCTGCAGTTCCACCTGGTTGAGGGTAAGTCTCCTGTTCTTCGATTCCTGGTCGGCGCCAATATTCTCGGAAAGGATATTGCCAGCCATATCAACTATAGTAACATTTTCGGGCTTCAGCCCTTCCACGCTGTTGCTCACCAGCATTACAAGACCTTTTACCTGTCCCTCTTCCAGGGCCTTGTTGGGGTTGAGCTTCAACATTACAGCTGCAGTAGCATTTTTTTGTTCGTCTATAAAAAGAGAAGGTTCGGGTTGGACAACATGTACTCTGGCCTTATCCACTTCTGCCATGCCCTCGATGGTGCGGGTAAGTTCGCCCTGAAGAGCGCGAAGGTATCTGGCACGACGGTCAGTGTCTGTCTCCCCGAACTTGATATTTTCGAAATTTTCGAATCCGACAACTCCCCCGGTGGGCAGGCCCTCACTGGCCAGTTCAACACGGGTCTGGGTGATATCCTTGGTTGGAACAAGGATGGCAGTCCCGCTACCGGCATCACCGCCGTCGGAAAGAACATATTGAATTTTCTTTTCCTTGAGTTTCTCTACAATCTGCCCCACCTGCTGGTCATCCAATTGAGTGAATAAGGCACCGTAGTCCGGCTTGGTCGCGCCCCTGGCCAGTAAGACCAGAGTTCCGAATAAGAGGACCGCCGAACAGCTGATAACTATTTTCTGAATTCTGGTCATCTTCTGCCATAACTCTATCACCTGCGTTTTCAGTTGCAGCAAATAGTCTCTCATTAAGCCAAATCACCTCATCTCACTCACATAGTGAAACAACAGCTGTTAGACCTGCATCCGCATGATTTCCTGGTAAGCTTCAACGACCTTGTTCCTGATCTGCAGCGTAAGTTGAAAAGCCAGGTTGGCTTTCTCAGAGGCAATCATAACCTGGTGGATATCTTGAATTTCGCCGGTAACCAGCTTGGTTTTCATCTCTGCCGATTGATTCTGCAGAGCATTTACTTCCTGAATGGCATTTTTCAAAGCATCTCCGAAGCCGACGTCCTGGCTGGTTTCCGTTTTAGAGAGACCGGCAGCCTTCAGGCCGGGTTGGATCAATTCCAGAGAGTCAGTTAATACTTTCACTTATCCGTTCACCCTCCTACCGTCCTATTTCCAGAGCCTTGAATGCTATATCCTTGGATGATTTTACAGCCGTAATATTGGCCTCGTAGGCCCTCGTGGCCGAAATCATGTTGACCATTTCAGTTACGATGTTTACATTGGGCATGACTACATATCCCTGTTCATTGGCATCAGGGTGATTGGGGTCGTACATCATTTTTAAGGGGCTGTTGTCTTCGGATATCCTGACCACCCGCACGCCGCCGCCAATTTCACGCTGTCCCATAGCCCTGCTGAGGATTCCCTGAAAACCGTTTTCCGGCTCCCTCGATTCAAATACGACAACCTTTCTCCTGTAAGGACCGCCTGCCGGAGTCCTGGTTGTATTGACATTGGCAATGTTTTCCGATATGGTATCCATCCTCAGCCGCTGGGCCGTTAGCCCCGAGGCGCTTATATCAATAGATTTGAAAAGGCTCACCGGTTATCTCCTCCCCTCAATAGCTGACTTGAGCTTTTGAAATTCCCCATTCAGTTCCTGTGCCAGCGCCGCATACATGATGCTGTTTTTGGCCATGGCAGCCATCTCTCTGTCGATGTCCACGTTATTTCCGTCATTTCTCATGGTGGTATCGTTTCTTAAAACTGTTTTGGGAGTGACTTCCGGAATGTGGCGACAACCGATGGGGATATGTTTTTCGTGAGTGACAACCCCCGTTATCCCGTCCTTCCGGGTAAGGGCCTTTCTCAACTCCTCTTCAAACAGGACTTCGGACCTTTTAAACCCCGGAGTATCAACATTGGCAAGGTTATTGGCGATTACCGCATTTCTCTGTGAAGCGGTATCAAGCCCTCTCTCCAGAAGTCCCATGGTTTGATTAAATAAAATTTTCTCAATCAAGAGGACCCCCCCATAAAATAAAAACCAAACCACGCCTGCCGCAGTTTGGCACATTGACGCAAACCAACAATGTAAAGCGACGTTTTTTCGGCGCATTTATCAGATTAGTTCATATTGTTTTCCATTGTTACTATATTTCGCCATCAGCAGACAAAATCCTCTTTTTACTAATCAAATTTCTTAGAAAATCTTGGTCATTCGACATTTTTCATTCTTATAATACATTCCAAAAAGACTTTATATTTTTAGATAAGTTTTAGCGCATAAACAGGGATCATCGGAAAGTAAAAAAGGGCTGCTTTTTATGCAGCCCAGCAAATTATTTTTTCAGTTTATGCAGCTCGTCTATAAGGCGTTCGTTTAAAATGCGGATATAGGTTCCTTTCATCCCCAACGATTTGGATTCGATAACCCCGGCGCTTTCGAATTTGCGCAGGGCATTGACGATAACCGACCGGGTAATGCCAACCCTATCGGCAATCTTGCTGGCTACCAGCAGTCCCTCCTCACCCTGGAGTTCCTCAAAGATATGTTCAATGGCTTCAAGCTCCGAGTAAGAAAGCGTACCTAATGCAATTTGCACGGCGGCTTTTTTCCTGGCCTCTTCTTCAACCCGTTCTGCCTTGATGCGAAGTATTTCCATGCCTACAACGGTGGCGCCGTACTCGGCCAGGACCAGGTCTTCACTGGTAAACGTATCGTTAAATTTGGCCAGCACCAGGGTCCCAAGGCGCTCTCCGCCGCCCACAATGGGAACAACTGTCATGATCTTATCCTGGAAAATGCATTCCTTGTTATTATCAAATACACAATTGTTTGATTTTTGGTTAAAATTGGCCCTGGTTTCGACGATTCTAAGCAGGCCGTTGTTATATTCCTCAGGAAACCTATCAGCGGATTCGATAAAATCCAGGATAATATCACATGTGAACTTTTCCACAAAAGAATAGCCGAGGATTTTCCCACGCCGGCCTACAATGTAAGTGTTGGATACAATATTTTCTTTAAGGACGTCGGCCATTTCCTGAAAATCCACAGGATGGCCGGCTGCTTTCTGAAGCAGCTTATTGATAGCCCTCGTTTTATCAAGCAGGTTTTCCATTTATGTCCTCCCTACGCTCAAGTTATAAAATATATCGGCTCAGGTCCTGTTTTTCCAAAATATCCTTGAGTCTGCTGCGTACATAATCATTATCAATAACGATATCTCCGGTCTCAACTTCGGGCGCATTAAAAGAAATATTTTCGAGTAATTTCTCTAAAATTGTATATAAACGTCGAGCGCCGATGTTTTCTGTCTGTTGATTAACAGTATAAGCGATTTTGGCAATTTCATCAAGAGAATTTTCTGTAAATTTCAGAAAGACCCGCTCTGTTTCTAGTAATGCGGTATACTGCTTGATCAGGGCGTTGCGGGGCTCGGTGAGGATCTGCTTAAAGTCTGCTTCGGTCAGGTTCTCCAATTCGACACGAATCGGGAAACGCCCCTGGAGTTCCGGGATCAGATCCGATGGTTTGGAAATATGGAAAGCCCCGGCCGCAATAAACAGGATAAAGTCGGTTTTCACGGGCCCGTACTTGGTCATTATGGTAGACCCCTCGACAATAGGCAGAATATCCCTCTGGACCCCTCCCCTGGATACGTCGGGGCCGGCGCCGCTATCCCTGACCGCTATTTTGTCAATCTCGTCGAGGAAGATAATCCCGGATTGTTCTGCCCGATTGATGGCCAGGGCAACAACCTCGTCCATATCAATCAGCTTCTGGGCTTCCTGCTGAATTAAAATCTTGCGGGCTTCCCTGACTGTAACTTTGCGGTTTTTCTTGCGTTTCGGGAACATGCCGCCCAGCATATCCTGGATATTGATGCCCATCTCTTCGACCCCGGAACCTGAGAAAACTTCCACCATGGGGACAGAGGCATCATCAACCTCTATTTCGATATACCCATCTTCGAGTTCTTCCCTGTCCAGCTTATCTTTGAGCTGTTCCCGCTCAAGTCTAAGCCTGTTCACCTTTTGGTCATACTCGTCATCCTGGGGCTGAGGCTGCTGGGCACCCCCGAATATCATCTCAAAGGGATTCCTAAGGCCGGGTTCTTTTTCCGGTATGGGAGCCAGCAATTCAACAATCCGCTGCTGGGCCAGGTCTTTGGCCTTTTCTTCGACCTCGGCCATCTTTTCGCTTTTGACCATTCTGATTGACGTCTCCACCAGATCCCTGATCATGGACTCCACGTCCCTGCCCACATATCCAACCTCGGTAAATTTGGTGGCCTCCACCTTGACGAAAGGGGCGTTAACCAACTTGGCCAGCCGGCGGGCAATCTCGGTTTTCCCTACGCCCGTGGGCCCAATCATGATAATATTCTTGGGAACGACTTCATCCACCAGTTCCGGTGGGAGTTTTTTACGGCGGTACCTGTTGCGAAGCGCCACCGCCACGGAGCGCTTGGCCTTATCCTGGCCAACTATATATTTGTCAAGTTCCTCAACTATTTGTCTCGGAGTCAAATCCTGCATATAATCCTCTCCTTCGTTGCACGACAGGCTTAAAGTTCCTCCACGGAAATGTTGGAGTTGGTAAAGATACAGATGGAAGCGGCGATTTCCATAGCTTCCCTGGCTATTTCCGGAGCATTCATATCAGTATGTTTGATGAGGGCCCTTGCCGCCGCCAGGGCATATGCACCGCCAGACCCGATAGCTGTAACGCTGTCATCCGGCTCAATGACCTCGCCGTTTCCCGAAATAATCAGGAGATGTTCGGCATCTGCCACAATAAGAAGTGCTTCCAGCCGGCGCAGAATCTTATCCAGCCGCCATTCTTTGGCGAGTTCGACGGCTGTCCGGGGCAGGTTGCCTCTGAATTCCTCAATCTTTTGTTCAAACTTCTCGAACAGGGTAAAGGCATCGGCCACCGAGCCGGCAAACCCCGCCAAAACCCTGCCGTTATAAAGGCGGCGAACCTTTTTAGCCTGATGTTTGAGGATCATATTGCCACCGAAGGTTACCTGGCCGTCCCCGGCAATGGCTACTTTGCCGCTGCGTCTGACAGCCACGATGGTTGTTGCGTGAAACACTTTCCATTCCTCCTAAGCCCGCGGATGACTTTTTTCATAAACGGACAAAAGTTTATCCCTGGAAACGTGGGTATATATCTGGGTTGTTGACATTTTTACATGACCCAGCAGTTCCTGGACGGAACGCAGGTCTGCCCCGCCGTCCAGCAGGTGGGTGGCAAAAGAATGTCTGATTGTATGAGGACTGACCTTGGTCCGGATGCTGACCTGTTCAACATATTTGTCGATGATATTTCTTATGCTGCGGGCCGTCAGGCGCCCGCCGTATTTATTTAGGAACAGGGCTTTGGTTGGGCACTTTTTGCCCAAGTGGGGCCTGCCTTCGGCCAGATACAGGGTTAAAGCTGCCACCGCATAGGACCCCAGGGGAACAACTCTTTCCCTTGCACCCTTGCCCATCACCCTGACATAAGTCATGGACAGGTCAATGTCCCCCACATCCAGACCCACCAGTTCGCTGACCCTCAGGCCGCTGGAATACAAGACTTCCAGGATGGCCCGGTCCCTTAAACCTGCCGGGTTACCACTATCCGGAGCCTGGACCAGAGCCCATGCTCCGTCCTGGGACAGCACTTCGGGCAGCCGCTTTTCCAGCTTGGGAATTGAAACCTGGACCAAGGGATTGACCGACAGGATTTCTTCCCGGGTCAGGTAGCGGAAGAAAGCCCGCAGGCTGGCCATTTTCCTGGCGATGCTGGTCCTCTTGAGGCCGCTTCTCTGGAGCAGGCCCAGGTGTCTGCGCACCAGAAGGTGGTCGACTGCTGCGGGGTCAAGTTTTTCACCCGGCATACCGTATTCTGCCGACATAAAGTCGATAAACCGCCAGATGTCATGCTGGTAACTTTCAACTGTCCTGGGGGAGGCGTTTTTTTCCACTCTAAGATAAATTATGAAACTATCGAGATAACTATACATAAAATCCTCCGCTTTTACCAGTGGCCAGCGGCCAGCGTTCAGTGACCAGTGAATAAAAAAATCAACCGCAGAGTGCGCTGAGACGCAGAGAAAATCTAACCACAAAGAATCCCGGGTATTCCTTAACAGTCTAAGTTCTTGAATAGCACTGCTCTTTGGTCTAAGACCACAAATTGAATAATTTATATATTAAAAAATATATAAAAATATACCACGGAGGCCGCAGAGAGTGAAGGCGTGAACTCCAACAATTGCCTTCTCCCAATGGATACGGATGCGAATGCAAGGACTTAAAATATTAATAAATAAAACAAAATAATAGTTACAGGATATATGTTTGTTGGTCTTTCTATTCAAATATTGGCTATAGCTTAAGGCGGCACTTATGTAGTGGAGAAAACTGATAGTAGGGAAACCAATATAGTAGATATATTTTATTTTAATTAATTTTGTATTATTCTTTTATCCGCGTCCATCCGCGGCTAATTAAAACGAAGTAGTAGCCTAGCGCAGCAAAGCTGCAATCAATATTTAAAAGAATTTACCACGGATAAAAAGACCGGATATACGCGGATACACACGGATTTTAATGCCGGGACTTATAGCATCATCGACCACAAAGGCAC
>Ga0074195_1004229_pt1 | contig 12049 bp, 9 predicted proteins | sample EPASupsiteHSE623_FD_64525 | JGI IMG/M metagenome (GOLD analysis project Ga0074195, IMG submission 64525) | Bioremediated contaminated groundwater from EPA Superfund site, New Mexico - Sample HSE6-23 | ecosystem: Environmental > Aquatic > Deep subsurface > Groundwater > Contaminated ...
CATTATTAAAGGTAGTGTAGATAAGTTGACAACAGATGTGATAAACCTGTTTGACATAGAACGGTTTTCAAAGGGAATTGATGTTTACAGACATAATAAGGTTTCCGATTTCAGTGAAATTTTGAAAAGTAGCCTTCCCTTATTTAAATACTATTGCAGCAAACAAAACATTAAAATTAGTACATCAATAGAGGAAAATATATACATAAAAGCTGACCCCAACGCAATCAATCGCATCGTAAATAATATCATTGAAAATGCGATTAAATTTACTGATGAAGGTGGAGAAATAACAGTAACATTAACGCATAAGGATGACAATATCATATTTTCAGTTCAGGATAATGGCGTGGGAATAACCCCTTCATTACAGAAGAAAATATTTGAACCTTATTATCAAATTGGACATAAAAACACTAGTCTTCAAGGCATGGGACTCGGATTGCCAATTGTAAAAAAGTCGTCGATAGTTTAGCCGGAGAAATTATTGTTGAAAGTAATCCTAGCCTGGTTCCAGGAACCAAAGTTCTCATTATTCTGGCAAAACATGATTTAAATCCGGAGGAGACTCCAGTTCAAAGCTCAAAAGAAACCAGTAATCCCAAATATCAATTTGCTGATTACGCCATTCAAGATAGTGCCTATTTACCTGAAAGGCAAACCATTTTGCTTGTTGAAGATAATAAAGCGATGTTACAATTTCTATGTAATAGGTTCAGGGGGAAATACAATGTTTATTATGCTTCGAATGGGGCTGATGCATTAAAAAAGCTACACGAATTGCCAGTTATACCCGATCTTATTCTTTCAGATATCATGATGGATAAAATGGACGGTTTTGCATTTGCACAAGTAATTTCAGAACAACCCAACTATAACCTATTCCAATTATCTTCTTAACCGCAAAATCGACACCCACTGATCGGCTTAAAGGACTTAAGCTTGGCGCAATCGATTTTGTATCAAAACCCTTCTCATTTGAAGAATTAAATCAAAAAATCGAAACTATCCTGTTTACTATTTCAAAGCAACAGGCTGCCATTTTAAATTCTTCAATATTAAGCCTAAAGGCATTGAAAAACCTAAATACTGAAAATCCAACCACTACAAATGAATCCAAATTCGATCAAAATATCAGATTGCTAAATCTGACTAACAGAGAAATTGAAATCGCAAAATTGATTGTAAAGGGAAAAACTTACAGAGAAATTGCAAGTGAATTATTTATTTCTGAAAAGACTGTGACCAAACACATTCAAAACATGTTTGAAAAAACAGATGTTTCAAATAAGGTAGGCTTTATCAATAAACTAATGCTTTAGCTTCTCTGAACCCTTTATATACTACATTTATTCACGTTCTTCTATCAAGATGAGGTAAAAGAGTTCTGCCATGAAATGTCAACGGATATAGATACTTACAGTTACGTGGCAATTCGATCTGCTTACAGGGCAATGGCAGAAGCGCTCAAAGATAAAATGCTGTTGATAGAAAAGGACGGCATCGTTGATGTAGGTCTGATGGTAACCAGACGGTATGAGCAATTGGAAGTACAACAATTAATTAACAATCAAAATTCAAAAGTTATGAATCAGAAAAATTTTGAATACCTGCGTGACCAGGTAAAGTACACCGGCTTCGGTGAAGCATTGGAAAACGATTTAAAGGAAAAGTTAAGCAAGCAAACACCAGATTTCACTCTGAAACACAATGCCCAGTATGGAAATGACATGGCAGCTTCGGAACTGCATTTCAGCAAGTCGAGTCAGAGTGATATGTATTTCTTTAACTCATATAAGGTGAGTTTAAAAAAGGAAAATGTGCCAGATGTCATGGAGCAGACCTTTTACATCAACAAGGGTAATAACATTACCCTGAAAGAAGCTTACAACCTCATGAGCGGCAGGGCGGTCAATAAAGACTTGACCAATAAGGATAATCAAATGTACAACGCCTGGGTACAGATGGACTTTAAGCAGACAGACAATAACGGCAATTACAAGCTGAAACAATACCACCAGAATTACGGCTTTGACCTTGATCAGGTACTGGCGAAACACCCGATAAAGGAGTTGGGACATGATGATCACAAATCCAATCTGCTGGATTCCCTGAAAAAAGGCAACCGGCAATCCGTCACTTTCATACGGGATGGGGTGGAACAGAAAAATTATATTGAAGCCAATCCGCAATTTAAAATCATCAATATTTATGACAGCAACATGCTGCGGTTGGGCAACAGTCAATCCAAAGGGGAGAAACAAGCTGAAGGTGAAAGCAGCTCTGTGAAACAGGATAAAAAAAAGGAAACTCAACGTAACGATGATGATGGCCCGGCATTGCCTCATGCGGCAAAAAAAAAGCAGAAAAAGCCATCGATCAGCTAAAGTGATAAGAAATGGAAACCCTGAACCCTTTGTCCGGATTCTTTTCTGCCATTGAAAAGGACTACCGGATCAGCATTACACATATTGGCATCTATGCCGCATTGCTGCAATACAGGCAAGAACAGGGTTTTATCAATCCGGTGACGGCATTCAGTTATGACATTATGCGCATAGCAAAGATTTCAGCACCGGCTACTTATCACAAGTGTGTAAAAGAATTGAGCGAATATGGCTATATCAGGTATGTGCCATCTTTTAAACGGAACCAGGGAAGCCGGATATATTTTCCTGAAACAGAGAATCATTAAAACAGTGATTTTACAAACGTAGTAAAAGCCCGTTGCCGGGCTTTTACTGTCATCGCAGGAGAATACCGGTATCAAAATGATGGCCTTTTGACTGCAAATACATAATTCAAAATTTAAATCGCAAAATTATGTTTGCATTAATAGACGAGCAAAAGCTCAACCGTATATTTGATGAAATCGACTCGCTCAGACAAGAGTTGAAAACCGAAAAAGCTAAAACAAGTAAAAAGCTTTCTGAAACCTGGCTCGATAACCAAGAAGTAATGGTACTTCTAAAAATTAGTGCCAGAACACTGCAAAATATGCGTGACTCAAGTACTCTACCCTTTTCTAAAGTTGGAGGTAAAATTTACTATAAAGCCAGGGATGTGGAAAAAATCTTAAACGATAACTACCATGACTAGAACTGTAAATTGCTTCAAAAATTTAATTGATGTGAGGCTGTCTAAAAAGAGTTCAGCCTCTCTTGAGACAGCCTCTTAAAAACAACTGGATTACCAAGGTTTATTTATCGAATTGGGGGTATCATGCCTATCTTGCAGGCACTTTTATAAATGTTCACATAACACTTCTTTTACCCAATAGCATTAGCCTGGTAATGTTTTTGATGATGTCACAAATATCTCCAAGTTCCTTCTGTTAGCTGTTCATTTTCTGGTTGGTCAAAACCGGAAGTAGAATGTCTTTATTAGGAATCTTTGGAAATCCTGATACCTTTTTAATATTTCGCCAGCTTTCGGAAGATAATGGTCTTTGCTTTATGAAATGTTTGTTCCATCAAATTTCATAAATTTCCAGAAAAGTACTTTCAATTTTTTCAACCTCATATTCCTTCAATTCAGGAAATTCTTTGGCTCTGGCTCTTTTCGAAAGGGTTCCGCCATTTTGTTCGAGAAACCGAACCAGCATTGAAACTAATTTATCCGGCATTTCAAATTGGTCGTCGATAAACCGTTTGAACTCGTCATACATATAAATGTAGCTGACTTCTTCCGGAATAATCCTGTCGATAGTATCCAGAACACAATCAAATAGAAACTCAGCTTGTTTTGTTGCATCGAAATACCGATAATAATCAATGGTATCATTTAAAACTTCAACATTATGGTCCGGTGTTGTTTCCCATTTAATTAATTCAAGAACAGGGTGGGAGTATGATTCCAACGCAATTCCATAATCTTCAATCTTATCTAAAATAGACGCGGAAATTGGAAAGATTACCCCTGATAAGTGAGATTCAGTTTTGCTAAAATATGATGAATCAAATAACGATGAATCCTGCCATTTCCATCAGAGAAGGGATGAATAAAAACAAAACCAAAAGCAATTGCAGTTGCTGTTAAAACCGGATCAAATTTTTCTTTGTCAAGAAGATGAAATGTATTAATTAATCCATCAATAAGTTGATCCAAATCTTGCCATTTGGCCGATAAATGATCTGGAATAGGCTCACCGGTTGTTCTTTCCCGATCTCCAACAAAGCCACCTTCAGTCCTAAATCCCATCTTTGTAAATCGTTTGCTCTCAATGATTATTTCCTGAAGTCTTAACAATTCTACCTTAGTTAATTGGTTTTTGCCTGCCTCACCAATTGCTTTACCCCAGCGTAAAGCTCGGTTTGTTCCCGGGTTTTCCCCTTCAATCGTAAAAGAAGCTTTGGAATCTTTTAACAGAAGAAAAGCGGCAGCACTTTGCATGACTTCTTTGTGAATACCATTAATAATGAGTGAATTTGTTTCACCAACCCAATATTTGCATTAGCCAGGCGTGCCCCAACAATGTACGATAGTTTCTTTTCCCCGAGTTCGGCAAGCTGTTCTTCATCGAGCATTGCGACATCGGCCACAATAATTGGTCTGGAGAGCGGGTGGGCGGCAATGAACGTTTCCACAACCCGGGAGTATTGTTTTCCCTTCGAATGTGTTGCCGGCAAAAACCTGGTACAACAGTGGAAACCCCGATTGGGTTACCAGTAACCCGATGACAATTTTCGTACCGAACACATACCGAAAAATTAAGCGTTAGTGCGGTAAAATCAATAAACTGAAATAGCTAAAATATTAATAATGTGTATTTTAAAAATTAAATTCTGTAGAAAAACCTTAAGCGTCACAAGTCAGGAGGCTATGCGTTTTAGCCTCTATTCCTTTTTCAGACCTTGATCATGGTTTCAGCTTCTTTGATCCGTTCATCCAGAGTAAATTGATTTCTTCAATCACAGCGCTACCGCGGAGGGTTGGAGGTTTCAAACTCTTTTCCTGATGCGTCCCGCCAGGAACATTTTGTCACCCAACACATCATCACCTAACAAAAAGGTCTTTAGATTTCTGCGGGTCTCAGTAACCTTGTGCCACTTTTCAGTAAGCATGCTCAAATCTTCCAATTTCAGGATTCGCTTTTCCAAAGGTGCCAACCTATCAGATAAACAAATCAAAAAACAAGAGTGCAATTATTCCATAGTCAGTTAACTGAGATTTAAGAAACCGACGAGCTTTTGTCATATGGTCCTCTACCGTTTTTACCGAAATGTTTAACTCTTCGGCAATGGCTTTGTTGCTCAATCCTTTTTCTTTACTTAACTTGAAAATGAGTTTGCGTTGTTCGGGAAGTTGGTCTACTAAATTTTTAATTCGCATCGAAAGACGCTCGTAGTCATATTGTTCATCGTTTTCAGAATACTGAAAAATGGCAGTTTCGCGCAAATGCCTTAAATATTCTTTTTCCGTAATTTTCTTTCTAAATATTGAAATGACAGAATTTCGGGTAATCGTAAAAAGGTAAGCTTCAAGGTTTGTGTCCTCTCTTAAATTTTCCCTGTTGTTCCATAGGTTTATAAATACATCTTGAACCACATCTTTTGCATCTCCTTCAGTTTTGAGGTATGCAAAAGCAAAATTGTAAAGCCGCTTGCTGTAAGCAAAAAAAATACTGTTGATGGCATCTTTGTCATTAACCTTTATCTGTTTGAGCAGCTTATTTAGTTCAGATGTTTTCATCGATTGCTTTGCTTGCGAGCAAAAGTATTAAAATGTTTGAATCAAAGGCAACCCTGAATTATTCCTTTTTATGTATTTATTCGATATTTAATAAACTCATTATAAAAAAATAAAAACAGAGCAGGGGTTTTAACTAACTTAGACGTTGAACAATTATTAAATCCAAAAGATGAGCGATTTTTTCAATCGATATTTAAATAATCAGTGTAGCGAAGAAGACTTTAATCGTTTCCTCGATCTTTTTTTACAAGAAAAAAAGGTAGAAGAGTTGGAACAACGAATGCATTCAGATTGGAAAGACAGGCCTGAGACAAATGCTATTCCTGATCTTACACCTGTCTTGCATGAGATTCATTATCAAATAAACAAAACTGACAAGAAACCAGCAGGGAAAAGGTCAATAGTATGGTATGTTACTCGAATTGCAGCTATTCTGGTATTGCCTGTGGCTTTAGCTCTGTTTTATCAATGGGGTGTTCATTCATCTGAAACAAAATTTACACAAACTGTTTCAACACCATTGGCATCCCGTACTAGTTTCGATTTGCCTGATGGATCAAAAGTGTGGTTAAATGCTGGTTCAACTATTTCGTTTCCAAACCGGTTTGGAAAAAATGCTCGAGTGGTCAAATTAATTGGTCAGGCTTATTTTGATGTAAAAAAAGATAAAATACCATTTAAAGTTGAAACTAAGGATTTTGCAGTAAAGGTTCTGGGAACTGCCTTTGATGTTTTTGCCTATTCGGGCGAGAATGCTGAAGTTACCCTCGAACGTGGAAAAATTCATATTGAAACCATTACAAATGCAATAATGGAGTTAGATCCCGGACAACAGTGCATAATTAATAAACAAAATGGACAGATCGAAAAACGTAGTATAGATTCGAAAGCCTTTGTTGCCTGGAAAGATAACCGTTTAACCTTTGTTGAAGAACCACTTGAACGGGTTGTTTTATGCCTTGAGCGTTGGTTCGATGTGGCTATTGATATTGAAGATGTTACAATTAAAGATCTGAAGGTAAACGGAACTATTGAGTACGAAACGATAAGTGAGGTTCTTAATCTCCTTCAAATTACTGCACCAATCAATTATATCTACGATAAAGACAAACAAATCTTTAAAATAAGATCAAAACAGTAACAAACTAAACCTATTGCCTATGTGAAAAAAAAGTCCTAAAGTAAAACTTTTCGTTTTCTGAAGAAAAGACAAAAAACAGAAGTGGGAAAGCCTCCAACTTCCCCACCTGAGCAAATAATTTCTGTTAAAAATTATTCATTTAATATCACAAATTTATGAAAAAAAACGACTTGCAAAAGTACCGGCTGAGGCTATTTTTGTCTAAACTATTATTCATTATGAGGCTTGTTTTTTTCTTTCTATTCGTATCCATGTTTAGTGCTTTTGCCACTGAAACATATTCTCAATCGACAAAGTTATCTCTAAGCTTGAATGATGTTACCATTGGAGATGTGCTAAGAAATATTGAAGATCAGAGTGAATTTCGGTTTTTCTATACCGAAAAGGTATCAACAGAAAAAAAAGTATCTGTTGATTTCCGGAAAACAACAATCAATGAAGTTCTGGATGAGTTGTTTAAAGAAACAACTATTTCATACCGTGTTGTTGGACGACAAATTGCTTTGTTCCAGAATGGTAATAATCCAGAGTTTATGCAGTCAGGTCAATCCCGCGAGATCAAAGGAAAAGTAACAAACACTGCAGGCGAACCTATTCCTGGAGCTACTATTGCCATAAAGGGTACGACCAATGGAATTATTACTGATGACAATGGTAACTATGCTCTACCCAAAGTTCCGGAAGGTGCAATTTTAGTTTTCTCTTTTGTAGGTATGAAAACTCAGGAAGTTGCCAGTCAGGGGAAATCGGTAATTGATGTAAAGCTTGAAGAAGAAACTATAGGGATTGAAGAAGTTGTAGCCGTTGGTTATGGTACCCAGAAAAAAAGAGATGTGATTGGGTCGATAGCTTCTCTTTCTGATGATGATGTTAAAAAAACTGCTCCTGTTTCTGTCGAATCTTCCCTCCAGGGAATGGCGGCCGGCGTTCAGGTAAATTCGGGTGCTGGCATACCTGGAGCTCCTCAGCAGATAAAAATTCGTGGTGTAGGTTCCATTTCTTCAGGTACCGATCCGCTTTGGATTGTTGACGGTATTCCGGTTGTGAGTGGACCTATAGACCGGAGTTATGATGGCGAAACCAGCCAGAGTATTCTGGCAATGATCAACCCCAACGATATTGAATCGATTCAAATCCTGAAAGATGCAGCAGCGACCTCTATTTATGGCTCGCGCGGTTCAAATGGGGTTATTCTCGTAACAACCAAAACCGGTAAAAAGGGACAAACCAAGGTTGACGTGGATATTAAAACCGGGATCAGCGACTGGGCCAAATCGGACATTGGCTATGCCAACAGCAAAGACTATATCGCCATTATGGATCTGGCATTTAAAAACCGTGGTGCTGGCGAATACAGTGTAGAAAATGCCATCAAACAGTTAGATGGAGCAACCGAAACCATGACACGCGAAGAGGCGTTGGCTACCAATACCAACTGGGCTGACGTTATCTCGCGTACCGGTAGTTTTTATGAAGCTAATCTTGCCGTAAGCCAGGGAACCGACAGGGGAAACTCTTACCTCTCGTTGAAATACCGGAGCGATGACAGCAACCTGAAGTTTAACAGCATGGAAAACTACTCGGCCAATGTGAACCTCAACTATAACCTGATGAAAAATTTAGATTTAGGTTATCGTTTGTTTGCTTCTTTTACTGATAACGACCGTTTAAAATCGGGAGACGGAAAAGCCGGAGCCGGTGGTTGGGCACAGGTCAACTCGAATGCCCTGCCCTGGATGAAAGTTTACGACTCCGCAGGATTAAACGGCTTCTGGAACTCCAGGGCGGCCGTAAATCCACTTGCCGGAATCGATCCGGTCAATGCCCAGTCGAACCTGAAGACCATCAACGTTCTTTCCGGACTAAATGCAACATGGCTCACTCCAGTTAAAGGATTATCCTTAAAAGGTGAATTTGGCTTGAACTACGTGGCCAACCGCGCACGTTCGTGGAGAAGCGGCGCGCTTTTGATAAATGGAGCTGTTGCCCAGGAAAGCAAATACGAAACGAATACAGTTAACTACAATGCCTATTTCAACTACGATGTTCCGCTGAACGAAAACCATGTTTTGAATTTGGTGACCGGTGTTGAAAATACACGCCAGTTTGTGCATAACATGACGATGAAAGGTGAGGGTTTGGTTGGTACATTTCCGGAGGTAGGAACTCCAAATACGTTGAGCGGGAATTCTCAACTCGGAGGCGAATCTTATCTGAGAGGTTTTTTCGGCCGCGCTAACTATAAACTTCTGGATAAATACCTTGCCGGGGTTAGCATTCGCCGCGACGGTATTTCTAAATTCACTCCGGAAAACCGTTGGGCAACGTTCCTTTCAGGCTCACTCGGATGGATTATTTCCGAAGAAAGGTTCTTCAATCTTGAACCCGTTAGCCTTTTGAAATTGAGAGGAAGTTATGGTCAAACCGGGAATACCAATATTCCGGGAGGAATCACTGCCGACCTCTGGAGTATCAATAGCGGAACCTCAACACTGGAAGGTTTTAATAACACCCAACTGGCAAGCATCGGAAACTCCGACATTAAATGGGAAACCACCAACTCTCTTGATGCTGGTATTGATTACGGATTGTTCAACAACCGTTTAAACGGGTCGGTGGCTTACTACCAGAAAAAAGTTTCTGACATGTTGCTTGCCGTAACTTTGCCACCTTCAGCCGGTATTTTTGGTGGTAATACCACTTGGCAGAACATCGGCGATATGAAAAATGAAGGGTTAGAGTTTAACCTGAATGCCGTAGCCATAAGCAAAAAAGACTTCACCTTGAACTTAGGGTTCAATATCTCGACGAATAAAAATAAAGTACTTGCATTGGATCCGGAATCGGATGCCAACCACGTAGGTATCCTTCAGTCGGGCGAAGCGGGTATCGTTCGCACCATCACCAAAGCGGGTCTGGCATGGGGGACTTATTACATGGCCGAATATGCCGGGGTTGATGCTCAAAAAGGTATTCCGCTCATTTACGAAGTCAAAAAACTGGACGATGGAACAACGGAACATACCGGCAACATCATTCCTGCTACCGACGAGAACATGAGCAACAACAAAATGATCCTTAAAGATAAAACAGCGCTTCCGAAACTGATTGGCGGGTTTAACGCGACACTTACTTATAAAAACTTCGACTTGGGTATGGTTTGGTCGTTCGTAACCGGAAACTATATTTATAACAGGCTGTTGCAGAGCTCAATGATTCCGAATGCAGGTTTGCTGGTGGCCAACGAAAAATTACTGACAGAAAGTTGGACAAAACCAGGAGACAATGCTTATTGGCCACAAGTGGTTGCCGGCAACCTTTACAATTACGACAGTCAGGGAAACGCAACTACAACAGGGGTGAAATATGGTTCCGATAATAATACACCTTCATCGCAATACCTTGAGAAAGGTGATTACCTGAAACTTCGTAATTTAACTTTGGGATATAAAGTCCCAAGCCAACTGACGAACAAGTACAAAATCAACAACCTTCGCGTTTATGTTGCTGCCAATAATTTGTTGACCTTCACGAAATTCTCGGGCTACAATCCTGAACTTGAAATCGATCAGGCAAGCGGCGGCAGTTATTCAACATTCACGTCTTTGCCAGCTTCGCGCATGTTTATGTTTGGGTTGAATGTTAACTTTTAAAAATCTTTAACGATGAAAAAAATCTTTAAAACGATAGTAGCATTAAGCCTCCTTTTAATGAGTGTTTCGTGCGATAATGAAGGCTTCTTCGAATTGGAAAGACCCAACCAATACCCATGGGCAACAGTTAAAGAACTCGAATTGGCGGTAAGGCAACCTTATCTGTTATTGATGGGAAATGCCTGGGGTAGCCCTGTTGGAGCTTTGGGTTTGCGTGGTTATGCCGAATCGGATATTAGCCAGTACCTGAATGGGATTACCGGTTCAAGTTATTTCTACGAATATTACAATCGTTTGTGGAAAACCACCACGTTGAACAGCAGTGATAAAGAGTTGGAATTGGCATTCAGTTACCTGTACCAGATTTCAACGGCCACCAACGCTCCATTGCAGTTGATTAACGATGCTGAAAAAGCAGGTACGGATGTTTTCGAGAACATGACTGAAACTGACCGCCAAACAGTAAAACGTTACAAGGGCGAATTGTTGTTTATGCGTGCAGTTTGTTACTGGTATCTGGCCAGGACATGGGCTCCGCCTTACAATCCAGATGGCAACAACACCGGTAAATACTTCGTTTTACGCCGTGATTATGTGAATGGGGCCGATGACATTAAAAATGGGACACTTGCAACAGTGGAAGATGTTTATACATCTATTGTACAAGACCTGAAAGATGCCGTTGATGCGCTTCCTACTTCGTATGTAACCAGTGAATTGAGTCAGCGTTCACGTGTAAATAAATATGCAGCCCAGGCTATGTTGGCCCGCGTTTACTTTTACATGGGCAAAACGGCTCTCGCAAAGGCTCAAATCGACGATGTGATCAACAGCAAAATGTATAATTTGAATGATGATCCGATTGAAGCATTTAACCGGATAGCTGGCGAAGGAAACAGTGGCGAGATTATCTGGGAAATCGCATTGTCCTCAACTTCAACTAAATTCGACCGCATCCCAACTATTTTCTCGAAAAATAACTATACTGCAAACGGAGGGCGCGGTACACGATGGAATCATGTTGCCTGGGGTGCTTTCACCCTTTCATATTATGCAACAAAACAGATTGGTTGGATGAATGAGGACCTTTCTGTCGGTCCAACTGCAGCTGCCGACAAGCGATATACCCAAACATTTATCCGTCTGGAAGCATACAAAGCAAATCCCTGGAATGCTACCGCAAACCCAGTTGAATATTACGAACATCTGAATACCTACGAAACACGCTATTCTCCGATTACAACCCCGCATATCTGGCAAGACAAGCATTATCGGGCGATTACCAGTGGACGTCGTTCAAACCGACCAATGTTGCGTTTGGCCGAAATGTATCTGACCCGTTCAATCATCCGGATGAAAGAGGGTGATAAAGCAGGTGCTGCTGAAGATTTAAATGTGGTTCGGCACCGGGCTGGACTGGAAAACATTGCTGCAGCTGATATTACCGAGCTTGCAATCGAAAACGAACGCATCAAAGAATTGGCTGGCGAACATGCCGATCGTATTTATTACCTCATTGCCATTCCTAAACCCATTTTTATTTTAGATACAAATCCCGCCCAAT
>Ga0074195_1004231_pt1 | contig 12035 bp, 16 predicted proteins | sample EPASupsiteHSE623_FD_64525 | JGI IMG/M metagenome (GOLD analysis project Ga0074195, IMG submission 64525) | Bioremediated contaminated groundwater from EPA Superfund site, New Mexico - Sample HSE6-23 | ecosystem: Environmental > Aquatic > Deep subsurface > Groundwater > Contaminated ...
GTGGATTGCAGGCGTAGGCGGGGGTCGGTTTGCGAGCCGAAGGGGAAGCAAACTCCAGAAGCCTCGCGGGCTTCTCGTACCCCATCCGGGGAGCCAGCCTTTACTAGAGGCTGATTAAGGGTTTTGCAGCTGGCGGACTGCGGAGATTTTCACCGGAGCCCTAGTGCTGGCTATAGTGGATCAAACCTGACTCCCGACCAGATTAGTAGCAACGATTATATAGCCCTTCGCGGAAACTGGCGTCCATGACCAACTTTATAGAAAAGATCGTGAAGATAAACGAGCTCGCGGCCCAGCTCCTTGCGCAGGGCAAGGCTAAAGACTCCGTTGAAGCACAGCGGATGGCTGAAGAGGCTTATGGTGCTTCTTCTGAGATGACTGCGTTCAATAAGGCAGCTGAGAAGACCGTGAAGGAATTCCAGGATTATGGCGAGCGCGTCAGGAAGAACGATATGAAGCAGCCTAGATCATCTAGATGATTCTAAGGCCAGTCCATGTTCTTGTCATCAAGAGGTAGGTCTATCCATTTTTGAAGGAGATTCGGATCTATCCTGATTATCCAGGTTGTCTGAGGGATTAATCATCCGGAGGTGCCCATGCGTCTATCGCAGGTTTGACAAATGGCTTGACTGAATCTGTGGTGCACATCCCTTGGTGGCATCCGCAGGATATCCTGGTGAAGTTCTCCTCAGCGCCTATCCTGCATCTTCCAGTGTTCCGTATGTAGAATTCTTCGTTCACGCAGTTCATCCATCTTGTGCAGGGATAGCATTGGTCATCGGCTGCGCAGGAGTATTTGTATTTGGTCTGGAATCGGATGGTCGCTCCTACCAGGGCTACTGCGATTATGGCGAATATTATGATATGGATCGCTTTCATCTGGATGCCTCATTGGCAGATGTTAAAATGGTTTTCCAATCGGTGTATTGTCTCGGATAGACTGATTGACCGATGGCGGGCCGATTAGGTGATAGGGATAGAAGTATCGCGATGCTATCTCAAAAGAAGGCCTTAGCCATCATCAGCGTCGCGACTATCCCTACTGCCAGGCCGATGCCGAATTCCATCATGCCGCATCGCATGCAGGATTTGTGTGATTCGTGTGCATCGATGTAGTGGTGCTGATGGATTATGTGGTTTAGATGGAGGGGTCTTGACGAATCGAGATCCGAGTAGGCATCCGCATGTCGGTCCGCGACGATGACCTTTGATGGTTTCACTCTTGATTTCGTGCGGCGCGCAGTCTTGTTCTCTTTTGCAGGCGCGGACATCATCTCTTTCTTGATCTCCTCTTTTTTGGCAGCGGGCTTCTTTATTCCGACGGCAGGTATCTTTGTTCTGCCGGTTTTTGGGGTGTGGTCGAGCGCCTTGAGCTGTACCCATCCTGATTCAGCAGGAGCTTTTGGTTTAGGCGCGTTCTCGATCTTTGAAAGCTTGTCGAATGTTATCATTAATCCGGTTTTGTGGGTATCCGACGTTACTGCCTTTGATACCGGTTTGGATTCTGCCTGCGCAGATACGGCAGTCGCTGTCATCTGTGCTTGGGCCACAGCCTGACTTATCTCTCGCCTGGCGTCCCGCCCTTCGAGCTCAGATACCCGTTTAGCGACTAGCATGGCCATCTTCTTCTGGTCTTTGACGTCCTTTATCTCTTTGGATAGGTGGGTGTCCTTTATCACGTGGCTCATCCAGCTGTGGAAATCGTTCTTTGCGAAGTTGACGTGGTGCTTGTACATCGTCTCTGGCAGGGAGCCTATCTTCTTGGACAGTTCTTTCAGTCCTGCGATGCTTGTGCCATCTTGGAGGTAGAACCGGTGTTCTGGTTTCACTGTCCGAAGGAGTGGGTGGTCTGTCATCAGGTTTTCACTTCGCCGCTTTCTCTATGTCGTCCATGAGTTTCTTCATCAGCACTCTTTGCGCTTCTAGTCTATGCTTGACCATCTCCATATCGCGCGCGAGGTTCTCGTGTGAGAATACGTCTCGCAGCCACGTGGCGAAGTCGTTCTTGAATTCATTCGCGTGATAGCGGAATGTATCATCGTTCATCGTCTCGAGGGAGTCTATGAGGTCCTTGACATTCTTCAGTTTCTTTCCGTCGCTGACGATGAAATGTTTCTCTGTGGGGGCCTCGCCGAGGATCTTTTTCCGGATGACTATCTCGACTGTCTCTTTTGGTTTGGAGACCGGTCCCGCTTCTGCTTTTGTGATTGTCTTGTGCTCAGGTTTCATCTTTTTTTCTGGAACTGCCTTGACAGGTCTCTTTACGGGTTTTGTATCTGTCATCATCTCACCCCTTTGAGCAGGTCGGGATCTGTTCTCTCTCAGCCTGCAAAAATCCCACTTGTGCATTTCGCCGATATTGGGATATTTAAGCCTTTCTTCGAGTTGCATCTTTGTCTTCCCTCGATATGTCTCACTGCTCACATGGCCTGCGATTGCGCTTCTGCGCTTATGGTCTTGGCGTGATCTATTGTTTCGCATCTCATCTGCAGGTCTTGCAATATGTTCATGAACGCGATGTATGATTCATATGGCGTCTCGTATGGATTGAAGTATTTGTGGACGTCACCGTCATTGAACCACTTGGTGCACATGTAGTAGAAGTGGTCGCTGGTCGTCAATTTTCTCCAATCTTCTATCAGTCGCGCATCGCCAGTCCCTATCACCGCTTCGCGCAGCGAATAAAGTTTTGCGGCGGCATGGTCTTGCATCTTGTTGCCAAGCCATGCGCTTGTGTCGCGTTCGACGTCAGCCCAGCTGACCGGAGTATGCATGTCTATCTCGTCTTTTGCAGGCACTGCCAAGAGCTCGCTAGGTTTCTTGAATCCCATCCCTCGTGAGAGGGCTTCGGCAGGCATGTGTCTCATGAATTCGAATATGCCTGTGTCTTCCCATTGGTGTTCTCCGAATGTCTCGTAGTCCATGAACAGGTTTATCGAGTCTCCGAGTTGGGGGTGCGCCCAGTCGATGAATTTGGAGGCGGTCAATGGCCATCCTTCCCAGGTGCGTTGGCTGAACCTGAACGCGATGTCGTCAGACAGCTTGTAATTCTTCAATAGTAGCTTCAGCCCTTTTGTGGTCTTTGCGTGGTACACGAAGTTCGGGCTCCTCCACCCTAGCACGTGGTCCGCCCCTTCTGCGAGTATCGCCTTGTATCCCATGCTCTCGACGACGGAAGCTAGCTCGTTGTAATAGATCAGTTCTGTGTTGCGGAACACTTGGGGTTTCTGTCCGAATAGCTGCTGTATCTTCTTGTCGTGTGATTCCACTTGTGACCTGAATTCATCTTTGTTGAAGAGGTAGGATAGGCTGTGGTAGTATGTCTCGCCAAGGAATTCCACGCATCCGGTGGAGTTTAGTTCTTGCAGTTTGGAGATGACTTCAGGGGCGGACTTCTCCATCTGGTCTAGCGCGACGCCAGTTATCGAGAATGCGCACTTGAACCTTCCTGGGTGCGCCAGGGCGTTGTCGATGAGGACCTGTGTGGCGGGCAGGTAGCATTTCTTGGCCACTTTCTCCATCACTTCCCTGTTCTTGTTGTCATCGAAATAATCAGGGTTCTTGCCGATGTCGAATATCGTGTACTTCCTCATCCGGTGCGGCTGGTGGATCTGGAAATACATGCATAGGTCTGTCATCATCTATCACCGTTATTCTCTTTTATTCTCTTTTTCCGTCTGCGCCTCGATACGAGGCATTGGATCGAGCGGCTATCACACCGCGGCTTTCCTGCTCCAGGCTTCTGTGTATGCGTCCATGGTCTTTCTTGCAGGTTCATCCAGGTTGAACTTCCCGGATTCGCGATGGCCGTTGTCTCTGAGCTCTTCGCGTAGTGGCGCGTGGAGCAGCACGCTTACTATCTTGTTGGTCATCTCATCCACATCCCAGAAGTCTACTTTCAATGCGTGGTTCACGACTTCTGCGACTCCGCTCTGTTTCGAGATTAGGATGGGTGTATGATTGCGCAATGACTCGAGCGCTACGAGCCCGAATGGTTCGCTCACGCTCGGCATCACATATAGGTCTGCCATCTGGAACGCTTTGTGCACGTCGTTGCCTTTGAGGAATCCTGTGAAGAGGAACCTGTCGGCCATGCCGAGTTCAGCGACGCGGTTGATCATCCGCGGCATCATGTCTCCGTCGCCCGCGACGACGAATTTTGCTTCAGGCACGTAGTCTAGCACGCGTCTTGCTGTCTCGACAAAGTAATCCGGTCCTTTCTGGATTGTCACGCGTCCTAAGAACAAGACGATCTTGTCTTTCTCGCTGAGCGCGCTTCGGTATCCCATCGAGTAAGCAGGGTTGTCCGCTTCGATCCCCCAGTGCACTACCTTGATCTTGTCTTCGGGGATCATGTAGTGCTTGATGACGTTCTGTTTTGTGAGATTGCTGTTGGCGATTATCATGTCCGCCGCGGTCAGTCCGGTCCATTCGATGTGGCTGATAAATGAGTTGGGATTGCCGCCGGTGCGGTCGAACTCGGTGGCGTGTATGTGCACTACAAGGGGTTTGCCAGACACCTTTCGCGCGTTGATGCCTGCCTGGTAGGTCATCCAGTCGTGCGCGTGGATCACGTCGTGCGGCTCTTCTGAGGTTATCTCGAACGCGCATAGCGCGTACCTGTTGACTTCCTCGTAGAGGTCTTTGCCGTATACTCCATCTTTTGGCGCTGTCCCGTATTTCTTGAGGTATTCGATGTGTTCTTCATAGGATCTTCCGGTCTGGTAGGGCCCTAGTGTGGATTTGACGGTCTTTATCTTGACCTTGGAGAGGTAGTTGTCTGCTCCGATGATTGTGGCGCCTTCTGATTGGGCTCCGGCTGGTGCCGTCGGCATCACGAACGTAACTTCTGTTCCGTTGCGGACCAATCCTTTGACTAGGTCCCTGCAGGCCGTGCCTAGCCCGCCGCTCTTGAATGGGGGGAATTCCCACCCGAACATGAGCACCTTCATCTTTCTCCTCTTCTTTTCATTTTCATTTCATGTGTTGGCTGTCGCTGCCGCTTTGATCTCGGATCTTGTTTGTATCCTGGATTTTGCGTTGGCTTCTCGCAATAGGGTGCGTTCGATCCGTTCTTTGCCTTCTTCGGTCAGCTCGAATATCTTGATGCTTGGTGAGTCGAAGACCTTCTGTGCCCATCCCCTTCCGCACAAGTAGACTAGATGGTTGTCGACGGTCTTCCAGTTGATCTCTGTCCTTCTGGAGATCTCGTTCACAGTCACCCTCCCCATCGCGAGCACGGACAGTATCTCTATCCGGATTCCATCGAATGATCGTCGTTTGGCCCGGTGATTAGAGTTGGGCGGGGGCGGCACCATATGGATATACTTTTTCGTATATCGGGTATTTAAGACTTTCCCTTTTTAGTGAGAGATTTCTGGGTAGGTTGATGTGAGCGCTTGATTCAAATTCCGAGTGCCTAATTACTGACTGCTCAGTGACTGGAAATATCATCGACGGCGCTAATCGTGCCCATCGCAAATTGATAATTATTAATAACCCCTCCTTCAAGACATCGAGTATGTTTGATAGGAAGCTTGCGGCGATCTACTTCATCGTTTTGTTATCGATGATCGTCGCTGTCTCATGCGGCGGAGGCGATGAGCAGCAAGTCGACCAGCAGCAGACTGATGATTCTGCTGCCAAGCAAGCCGCAGAAGACGAGAAGAACAGGCTCGCTCTCGAGAAGGCCAAGAACGTCAATGTCGGCCCTCAGCTGCAGATATTGACTCCTGCTAATGGCGCGACTATCTCTTCAGGCCCTCTCTTGATCACCTGGACTGCTACTGATGATTCTGGAGAGAAGCCGATGATCGAGATCTCGATAAAGAACGTCGATACCGGTGCGATCACCCCCGTGATGCCTAGCTCTGCCAATACTGGCACATATTCCTGGGAAGGATATTCCTCGTTGGTCCGGGGGGATTATGAGATCCAGCTCAAAGGGTCAGATAGCAGGCTCACCAATGTGGCGTTCTGCAGGATAAAGAAGCCTTGAGATTTTATGGATTGGTTATTCTGCAAAGATTATCAGAAAGATAATCATCAGCAGATTTTTTGATGGGCGGTGCCTGAGCCTTTGGCAAACCCAAACATTTAATTATGACTGATAGACCGCAACAATAGATGGCGTGTAAAATATTATCCTGCATCATGGCCCTTATGCTCGTCGCGAGCGTTTTCATCATGTCTTGCAGCGACAGCGAAGACCAGCAGCAGACTGGCGCAGCCACGGACGCTCTCAAGAATCTGGACGCTGAGAACCAGAAGAACAGAGAGGGCCAGACCATACCTAACATCGCTCCTCAAGTGACTGTCCTAACACCTGCCACCGGATCTTCTGTGACCGCGTCCCCAGTCGAGATTAGTTGGACTGCGACAGACCAGAACGGTGACAAATTAGGAGTCAACGTGGAGTATAGGGTGATCGGAGCCGCAACAGGGCAGGATGTTTACAAGCCGATAATGCCGTTCACGACGCCAGACCCGAAGAAGTATTCTTGGGACATCGCGTCGCTTGCTAAAGGAGATTATGAGGTCATGGTCAAAGTCTCTGATGGAAGCCTCTCAAATGTGGCTTTCAGCAGGATCAAGAGGGAGTGAAAAAGATGAGACTAGCGATATTTTGCGCATTGCTGATGGTCATCGTTTCAGGTTCGGTTTTCCTTGTAGCTTGTAGTGATAGCGAAGATCAGCCTCAGACGCAAGCAGCCCAGACTGCCCTCCAGAATCTGGATGCTGAGAACCAGGCTAATCGTGCTAACCAGACGATCCCTAACTTGCCTCCTCAGATCTCGATTATATCTCCAGCCACAGGATCATCGATCACCTCTTCGACTTTGGCGATCAGCTGGACCGCGACTGACCAGAACAACGACAAGCTGGGCGTGGACATACAATATCGTGTTGTGGCTGACACTATGGGCGCTTACCAGTCCATCATGCCCTTCACGACACCAGACCCCAAGAATTACTCCTGGGATATCAGCAAGGTCTCTAATGGGGATTATGAGCTGATAGTCAAGGTGTCCGACGGATCATTGTCCAATGTGGCATTTAGCAGGATAAAGAAACAGTGATCCTGCCCATCCATCAAGCTTGTTTTCTTTCGCTTGTCGAAATATCAGGAGACCACTACGACTGTCTCCAAGAGGTAAGGACTTATTTGGCCTCAAACCAATTGGCTACCGTGTGGTTCGACATTCTCACGCGAAAAGACGCTAACCGCCCAGTCTACGATAACCAACCAGTGTTCGCCGTGGAAAGGATTATAAGGGGGTTTGTTGCTGGAACAGCTATATTGTTCGGCGGATAGCGCCTAAGTCTTCCGTCGAGGATGGTATTGATATGGCAGTCAAGGATCTGGTCTCATCGCATTATGTCTCAGTCGACGTCGAAGATACAGTCTCTCATCTTTTAGGCAAGCTCCGGGTCTTGGATGAGATCTCCGCCCTGGTTTTCTCAGATGGCAAGCTGGTCGGCATGGTAGACAAGCGCAAGTTCCTCAAGAGCAGGCTCGATGCGAAGATAATGAAGGTGAAGAAGATAGTAACTAAGGTCCCTATCCTTTCGCCAGGGGATAGCGAGACAGAGGCCGCCCGCCTTCTTGACACATCCGATATGCATTCCTTGCCTGTCGTCGAAGACGGTGAGGTGTTGGGTGTCGTCCACGCAAGGGATATCCTCAAGTCGCTCAAGCCCTCTTTGCAAAAATACAGGCTCTCTGATGTCACTACGACTAAGGTATTCACCCTTGATGAGGATGAATGGATATCCAAGGCGATCAACCGATTCCGCGAGAAGAACTTTGACCATGTCCCGATCCTTGATAAGAAGGGCAATCTGATCGGGATCGTCGCGACGACAGACCTGCTTGAGAAATACTTCGCCCACCCCCCCGGTCGTATGGCTGGGATGGGGAGCAGGGGCGCTGCGGCAGCTCCTGCCAAGGAGTTTGACTTTTCCAGGCTTCCGATAAAGAACGAGATGTCCCTCTTGGTCCACACGATGTCGGGTTCAGACACATTGTCTCGGGCGATAGATACTATGTTCGCCGAGCACCTCTCAAGTGTGATTGTCGTCGATGGCAAGAAGCCTGTCGGGATAGTCACCGTGAAGGATCTTCTTGAGGCCCACGGCAAGCTCCAGGCAAAGCCTGCGAAAAAGAAGAAGCCCAAGAAGAAGTGATCTGGCTAGTTTGGCCTTTTGTTAGTTAGTATCAGTCGCTACGCTGCAAGATGGGCGTGGTTTAGGACGCGCCCTTGTGGAAGGAAAACGTTAAAAACAGGACCTGGATGTCATAGATTATGGTATTGGACCGGAAGTCTATTGCGTCTGTCGCTGTCATCCTGATGATATTCTTAGTGTCATCGTGCTCTTCAGAAGAGAAGAAAGACGCTGCGCCGACAGTCAATGCTTCTGTCATCGCCCATCTGCAAGAGGATCGTGTTGTCGCAGGGGGCCAGGTCTCCTACAATATGACTATCACAAATCTCGGTGAGGCGAATGGATATGATATCGCGATCGAGCATCGTATCTTCTCGACGCCCGCGGCGCGAGTGGTCAAGACTGAAGGCGAGATCGTCAAGATGGACCAGCAATGGATCTACAAGGACAAGAAGCTCGACCTTCCGTCTGATTCTGAAGCTGGGGATTACCAGCTGATCATAGCGATGTCATATGGTGAGAACCAGACTGCGCAGGCAGGTGCCTTCTTCACAGTGTCTAAGCCTGTGGAAGAGATCAATAAGTCTTCCGGACAATCATCGGTCACAGCCGCTCAATCGGATGCGGAAGATACATCGGCCAAGAACGAGACAGGCGCTGATGCGGTCCAGTCTACGCAAGCCAACACTTCGGATAGCCCCACTCAGCCCATAACTCAGAACACGTCATCAGTCCCGGCAGGCAAAGAGGTTGTTGTAGTCCATCAGGATCGCAAGTTCACTCCAGATAAGGTCTTCATAGAGCCAGGCGATACCGTCGTCTGGATCCAGAAGGATAAGACGTCTGGCGAGGTCGCTGGAGCGGGTTTCAGTTCAGGCCCGTTGGGTCCGGGCAAGGAATTCCGCCACACTTTCAAGAAAGTGGGCATCTTTGATTTCTATTCGCAGCTCACTAAAGCGTATGGGACTGTGACTGTGGACGATCCGGAGAATCCGACAGTTCGCAAGCGCGATCCCATGTCTTTCCAGGGCGGGCTTAATTCCTGATCAAGCAATGCCGATTTTTATTCCGTAATCCAGATTATCTGATCAGGCCATCTCCAAGAAAAGGTTATATACCCCCATTCGGGAAAAATCCCTATGAAGATTCTAGACATCAAAGCCCGTGAGATCCTCGATTCAAGAGGCAATCCGACCGTCGAAGTCGACGTCAAGACAAAGCAAGGCACTTTCACCTCAGCAGTCCCTAGCGGCGCATCGACAGGGATGCATGAAGCCCTGGAATTGAGGGACGGGGGCAAGAGGTATCTGGGAAAAGGTGTCCTCAAGGCTGTCGCTAATGTCAATGGGCCGATCAGGAAGTGCCTCATCGGCGCGGATTGCAAAGATCAGCAGCTCATCGATGACGTCCTTCTCACGATAGATAACACGACTGATAAGTCTAAGCTTGGCGCTAACGCGATACTAGGCACAAGCATGGCGGTTTGCAGGGCGGGTTCAGCAGCACAAGGCCTTCCGTTGTACGGTTACATCGCGTCTCATTTTGGGAGGAGAGCCCATGGCCGCCACATCATCCCGGTTCCAGCGTTCAACATCATAAATGGCGGAGCGCATGCAGGCAATAAGCTTGATTTCCAGGAGTATATGTTATGGCCTTCAAAAGCAAGGTCGTTCAGTGAAGGTCTCAGGATAGGGTCTGAGATATTCCATGAGCTAAAGTTGATACTTTCGAAGAAGTATGGCAAGACCGCCACTAATGTGGGTGATGAAGGGGGGTTCGCCCCTCCGCTCAGGCACGCAGTGGAGCCGATCACGCTTATCCTGAAGGCCGCTAGGAACCTGGGATATGAGCGCAAGATCAGGATCGGGCTGGATTGTGCGGCCAGCCAGTTCTGGGATGGCAAGCATTACGTTTTCGAGGGAAAGAAGCTCTCGACAGACCGGATGTCTGATTTCTACGAGTCGCTCGCCCAATCTTATCCTATCGTCTCTATAGAGGATCCTTTCCATGAAGAGGCTTTCGAGGCTTACGCGTCACTCAAGTCTAGCCTTCCAAAGTCCATCCAGATAGTCGGTGACGACTTGCTCTGCACGAACATCTCAAGGATGTGCCTTGCGATCGAGCACAAGAGCGTCAGCGCCCTCTTGCTCAAGGTGAATCAGATAGGGTCGATCTCAGAATCCTTGGCAGCGGCTCAGCTCGCCAAGTCAGAGGGCTGGGGGGTCATGGTCTCTCACCGTTCAGGTGAGACTACTGATGATTTCATCGCAGACCTGTCTGTAGGCCTCTCGATGGGCCAGCTCAAGTCTGGCGCTCCTTGCAGGGGTGAGCGGCTCGCTAAATACAATCGTCTGCTCCGGATCGAATGTGAGCTTGGGTCAAGAGCGATTTATGGTCTAAGGTGAGAGAGATCAAGGCATGATCAATCGCAAAGATATCTGGAGGCTGGCCGCGTCGATTCTTGTCTGTCAGCTTGCGGGGATCGCTGGAGCGGTCTTCACGGTCAATGCCATTCCATCTTGGTACGCTAGCCTCAATAAGCCGGCTTTCAGCCCTCCGAACTGGGTGTTCTCTCCTGTATGGACGACATTGTACCTCTTGATGGGCATCGCGCTCTTTATGGTCTGGAGAGAAGGGCTCAAGACACGAGGTGTCAAACCCGCCCTTCGATGGTTCGGATTCCAGCTCGTCCTGAACTCCATGTGGTCGTTTGTCTTCTTTGGCATGCGAAATCCGATAGCTGCTTTCATCGAGCTGGTCTTATTATGGTTCGCGATACTTTTCACGATGAAGTCGTTCAATCGCGTGTCAGTAACCGCAGCGTATCTTTTGATGCCTTACTTCTTATGGGTCACGTTTGCTCTTGCGCTGAATCTGGGCATCGTGATTGTGAACTGAGTTGGGGGTATTTGTTTAGCGCCCTCAATTCGAGCGTTGCGATATCCGGATTGCCAGAGACCGATTTTCGTCGAAATGTTGGAGGCCGCGAAACGGCTTCTAACAGTTAGAGGCCTTTGGCCTCAAACCATTGGCCAGTCATTCAATAAAAAGCATAACGACGCGAGAAGGCGCTAAACAAATACAGTTTGTGTATCAAAGGTCCATAACGTTTTTAACACACACTATAGAATACCTCTCTATGGTTGATGTCAAGGTTCATTACGTAGTTGACGTGATTATGGGATTAGCGTTCATCGTGACTATAATATCTACTCAAATAAGGAGTATCCGGCCTCTTCATGGCCCATCCGGATGGTTACTTGTGGCCACGGTGATCCTGCATTTCATTTTGCATTGGAGCTGGTTCATGGCAGTCACAAGATCCCTATTGCGCCGCGGGAACTGATCATAGATTGTGTTCATACCTCTCAGCTTGGTTTGGGAGCATAGCGAACCGAACCTCAGAGACCCACAGTCTCTGTTGCTGCAGGCACGCCCGGATCTTCCCGAATCTTTAAATTAAGGTCTATTATGGCATTGAATATGGGCATCATAATCAGGGATCTCAAAGAGCTGGCGAGAGTCGCCTCGGATAGTAAAAAAGAAGGCAAGAAGATAGTCACGACTAACGGTGTCTTTGACATCCTTCATGCAGGCCACATCTCTTATCTTCAATGGTGTAAGCGGCAGGGCGATATCCTGTTTGTGGGCGTCAACGCTGACGCGTCTGTCAGGCAGTATAAAGGTGACAAGCGGCCTATCATCGGAGAGGATGATCGTGCTGCTCTTCTGGCTGCTTTGGCTTGTGTTGATTATGTCTATATCTTCGGGGGCCGGACTCCTGAGGAATGGCTCCTCCTGGTAAAGCCCGACTATCATGTCAAGGCGGGTGATTACACGCTTGATCGTTCTAAAGAGACTCCTAAGAC
>Ga0074195_1004232_pt1 | contig 12033 bp, 4 predicted proteins | sample EPASupsiteHSE623_FD_64525 | JGI IMG/M metagenome (GOLD analysis project Ga0074195, IMG submission 64525) | Bioremediated contaminated groundwater from EPA Superfund site, New Mexico - Sample HSE6-23 | ecosystem: Environmental > Aquatic > Deep subsurface > Groundwater > Contaminated ...
AGTAGCCTTCTTGCTTGCGCTGGTACTGGGTAAATAAAAAAGAAGAGAATCTGAAGGAAAAAATCATTCCAACAGTATCGCGGGCTTTCCGGGCATCGCCTTTTCGGCCTTCTTTGAAAGCGCTGGCTCCTTTGCCGCGTCCTCTTCAGACACGACTTTCACCGTAGCTTCGCCGAACTTCTTGCCAATTGCAGCGGCCTTGCTTTCAAGCAGGGCTTTTTCGTCCGACTTTTTGTAGCCTGAGAACGCATGCGCCTTCTTTGCAACGCTCATCAAAAACCCGGAGACTTGCGGCGCGACCTTCTTGAGGTCGTCATTTGCCATGAGCTCCTTCATCTTGACATCAAATGCGAACTGCTTTCCTGCGGAGACGTCGGAGGCGATTTTTTCAAGCTCCTCCTGCTTCCACTTCGCCGAAATAATCAACGTGATTTTCTTCGGCGAAATCTTTGCAACGTCTGCAATCTTCCGGATGTCCTCTTCCACTGCCTGCACGAAGTCTTCCTGCGCGGCGAGTTCGGGCTTGATTTTTTCTTCCTCTACTGCGGGGTACTTCTCAGTGCTTGCAAAGGTTTGGTTGCCCATCTTGTGCCAGACTTCCTCAGTAACGTGCGGCAACAGCGGAGCGACTGCGATCACGAGCTTCTCAAGGCACGCCCTAAGGACCTTCTGGTTGTACTTTTCTCCAGTTGATTCCTTGTGCTGGCGGTACGACTTGATTGCGCCGATTCCGTTCTGCACCAGCTCAAATCCCGCTTGCCTGAAGCGCATATTGTCATACGCCACATCAGCAACCTTGATTGCCGAGTTGACTTTGCTCTCAAGGAGTTCCTCCGGCCTGCCATAGATTGGCTTTGGAGTGTTTGGAAGAGTGTCAAGCAGCTCGGCAGTCTCAAAGAGAACTTCGATTGCGCGGCGATAGGACTTGATTGCGTCAGTCTTCCAGTCGGCATCCGAGAGGCCCTCGCTTGATGCGACGATGTTGATGCGCACCAAGTCGGCTCCGTACTTTTGCACGAGGTCGGACATCGGGATGATGTTCCCTTTGCTCTTGCTCATCTTTTCTCCTTCGACGTTGACGTAGCCGTTGACGCCGATTGCCTTCGGCCAGTGCTCCTTGCCGAAAATGGCCGTGTGGTGGAACAGCATGAACGTCAGGTGGTTCTGCACCAGGTCAACGCCGGAGTTGCGCAAGTCAAGCGGGTAGTAATAGAGGAATTCCTTCCTCATTTCCGCGATAGTCTTGTCCGAAAGCGTGGTGATGCTCTTGAGTTCCTTGGGGTCGCCTATTCCGAGGAATATGTAGTCGAACACCGCGTCAGGAAGCTGCCTTGCATCAACTTTCTTTTCATTGATGGTGCGCGCAATCGTGTAGTAGGCCATATAGATGACGGAGTCGGAGAGCGTCTCGACTTTCCATTCGGGGTCCCACGGCAATGGCGTTCCCATCCCGCTTCTTCGCGCGCAGGCCTTGTTCTCCAGCCAGTCGACGCAGTTGAGGAACTGCTGGCGCACGTCCTCGGGAATCATGCGCATTCCGCCGATGCATTCCTTGACATCAGCTTTCCATTCCAAATCCGAGAACTTGAGGAACCACTGGTTCTCCAGGATCTTGACGTGGCACTTGTTCATGCAGCGGCAGATGACCTCTCCGGTAGTTTCCCAGAACGAGTCGAGCTTTCTTTCCGCACGCAAGTCCTTGACAAGCTGGTCCTTGCAGTCGTCTACCTTCATTCCCTCGTATTTTCCGGAAATGGCAAGCATCGTGCCCTCGTAGTGCTCCTTCTTGTAGATTTCGTGCTTTGCATCCTCGAGCTTCTTCTCGTCGTTCTGGCTCTTAATCTTGAACTTGTCGCACGCGTCCTTTGCCGGGAACTCGGAGTATCCGGGGACCTTGATTACTGCAACCGGCTTGAGCGAGTCAAGCGCTGACGCAGTAACGCCGTATTCAGTAACCATCTTCGGGTTTGCCTTGAGCTCGGCTTCGGTTGCCCAGTCAGCTGGCGCGTGAGCTGGCACGCTCATAACGATTCCTGTTGCGTGGTCTGTCTTGACAAAAGTTGCAGGGAGTATTACTACCTCGGTGCCGGTGACCGGGTTCTTGCACTTCTTTCCAAAGAGTTCCTTCGGCGAGAACCCTTCCTTGGGGATCTTGACGTCCTTCTTCTGGTCTGCAAGTTTCTTAGCAGCATCAGCTGAGAGTATCCAAGTGTCGATTCCAACTCGGACATTGTAGTAAGTAGTGTCGGGGTTGAGGAACATGCAGGTGACCCCGAAGATTGTCTCGGGCCGCAGCGTTGCTGGCGCGATTATCCTTCCGTCTTCAAGTGTGAATTTGATTACGTAGAATTCCTGCGTGCTTTCGCCCTCTCCTTTGTACCTGTCGTGGTCGCCTGTCGGAGACTGGTCGTGGGCACACCATACAACTGGGTGAGTGCCCTGCACGACGTAGCCTTTGCGGCGAAGCAGGTTGAACTGCCACTCGATGAATCGCGAGTACGTGGGAGTCATCTGGGTTGTGATGAATGAGCGCCTCCAGTCAATTGACGCGCCTGCGGCCTTGAGGTGCTCGGTCCATTTTCCCATCCAAAAGCGCGCGACGAATTCGGGCCCTTTCTTAAAGTCATTAATCTGTTCGTCAGTAAGGCCGTACTTCTTGAAAGTGTCAATCTGGTTCTGGTCGCCCTTCTGCAGCCTCTCAAGGGTTCCGAAGATGGGTTCGCCTGTTGCGTGGAATCCCTGCGGGAAAAGCACGTTGTATCCCTTCAGCCTCTTGTAACGGGCCTCGGAGTCGGTGCGCAAGAACGAGTAGGTGTGGCCGACGTGCGGCGCGCCGTTGACGTACGGGTAGGGAAACGTGATGAAGAACTTCTGCCTTTTCTCGTCGGGGTTGGATTCGAATAGCTTGGCCTTTGCCCACTCCGTCTGCCACTTGGAATCAATGGCCGCAAAGTCGATGAGCTTCTTCTCCTCGACCTGCGCTGCTGCAGCTCCGGCTGCCGCGTTTTCCTGTGCCTTCTGCTGGTTGTCCATTTCCATTCCTACCCACTCTGTCCTTTTGGTAAAAGCTTTATTGTCCGCAACCCACAAGCCAATTGGTGTTATTGTTTTTGGCTATTTCGGGACGCGGACCTTCAAAGCGCAAGCCCGCCGGTAATAAGTCCGACGTGACGACTAAGAGCAAAAAACTGCCTGCGCATTGTTCCCACCGAATACTGGATAGCAAGGCTACTGTGTTCAAAGCTTTAAAATTCCTCGGTTGGTTCTGCCTCCTGGCCGGCGCGGCCTATTTGCTGCTTGGAAGCTCGCACGGGCTCAAATCGATTGCGGCAGCCTCGTCTTCTATGCTGCTGGGTTTTTCCGGAAGGGAATTCGCAGTTGACTACTCGCTTTCCGACCCCGTTATTTCATTCGACGCAGGGAACGCCTACATTGCGGACTACTGCGGTGCCGGAATCGAGATTGCCGTTCTTTTCGGAATAATCTTCGCGTCGGAGGACCGCACCCTCAGGCGAAGGGCAATCGGTTTTGCTGCGGGCACATTCCTAATCCTCCTGTTCAACGCAATCAGGATTTTCCTCGTGCTTTACTTTTTTTCAAGCTCCGCCCCGATGGTGTCCGCAATCCTTCACGACGTATTATTTAGGGCAAGCTTAGTGGTATTCTTGGCCACGTATTACGCGGTTTGGTATTACTGGGATGGACCGCAGGACTGACGAACAGGAGAGGAGGCATCGCGCTTTCATAGCCGCGCCGCTTCTTGGCACCCTGATTTTTTTGATAGCAATAGTCTATGCTGTGAACCTTTCCAAGGACGAGGCAAGCGCGGTGAGCCAGATTGGCGACGACGCCTACCACAACCGTCTCGTTTCGATGCTTGAGATTTACCGGGCTGACCTGCTCGGGTTCTTCTCCGACGGACTGCGCCAGAACACCGAGGACTTCATCTCGAGCGCGGCCTGGGAAGGCATCAACACAATAGACGAGTTTTCAGTGACCGACCGGCGCAACAAGTGCGAGTCCATAGCAAACACCGTGCGCGGCCAGCTCATCAGCTCTGGAGTGAGCAACCAGGATTTCCTCAACGGGTTCTCCGACCTCCTTCGTGAGGTGCGCAGGCCTTACGTTTTCGAGGGCCTCAGCTTCTCGCCCGTGATGTTCGAGTCGTTCCAGATGTCAACAGGCGAGGGCACGTTGGCCTGGGACTTCACCTGCGACAAGGAGCCGGGAAACACGGTTTGCGAGCGGCTGCTTTCGGGTTCTACTTTCGACTGCCAGAACTACGCCACCAACCTCGTAACTCCCTACCAGTGCTGCAGGCAGAAGCAGCCTTCGGGGGTAAGCTGCCCCGCAAACCAGGTGCTGCGCGGTTGCGAGGACGGCGGGTTCTACCTTGCAGTTGACCTTGACGACGCGGACGTGTACAAGGCGATGCCGCGCATGCAGATTTCCGACGCGCTTGGCAACACAGTGCGAACCGCGGTCCTTGGCAAGTACTCCTTCCAGGTTCCCATCCGCTACCCGATTTACCGTTACAACGACGCGTCGTTTAGGCTATTCTCCATCATGCAGTATTTGAGAACGGACCTCGCGCAAGGCGCGACCGTGCCGGAGACCGCGCCAGCCGTCCCAAGCAACTTCGACCAGTTGACCTATCTTCATGCCAACGAGGAGGCTTGCAGCTACCTGTTCTCCGAAAATCCTTTCAAGCAGTTCGAGTTCAAAGTCAGGCATCCCGGAGGCGAGCTCGTGTGCTCCAACGGCATCATGAACACCGGTGCCCTTGAGGCTGCGTATGTCGCTTCCCTGACTTCCGGAGCTTCAAGCCCAATCAGCGTCGACTCCGTGACAATAGTGCTTACAGACAACGACCCGCGCTTCCGCGTTGACCCGGACAAGCCCAATTCGTATTCTTCCGCGCACAAGAACGATTGGCCACCGACTTAGGAAACCGCGTCAAGCAGAAGGTGCGAAAGAAATCCCAGAACCCCTGCAGCCGCAGCTTCGGCTCCGCGCAGGAAAAACACGATTATGCAAAATGCCGCTGCTGCAAAAAGCGAGTGCATGATTCCCCTGTGCCTTGGCTTGATTATGAGCACAGCAAATCCCGAAGCGATTGCCGCCAGCATCCCCCACGCAAGCGATCCTATCCCGTTTGCGCCGGCTGCGCCGTATGCGTATGCGAAAGCGATTGCGGCAACAACTATTACGACCAGCTTGAACTGCCGCGTGTGCCGCTCGTCGGTGTCTGGTATTATCGAGCCAAGCAGCGCCGCAGCAAGAAGCACCGCGGAGTTTGCGCCAAGCGACGTGCCGTACAAATAATAGTTGACGCAAAGAAATGCAGCAACGCCTGCCGCAACGTGTGTCCAGAACCGTGCCATGAAAACCGCTTTCCATTATCGTTTTGGGAAGCTATTATCCAGAGGGTATTAATTAGCAACTCCCGTTATCAGTTCGTAGTTTCTTATGGCAACAAAGCCAAGCGGCCCGCAGAAACAGGGCCAGAAGCAGGGGGTTGGGCAGGCAAGGGAAAACACCCAGCCTTGGCAGTCCTTCCTTGATTTTGCAAAGGACGCGTATTACTCCGCCGAAGACCGGTACTATTCCTTTTTGGACTATCTTGAGGACGAGCGCGGCATCCCAGTATACGAAAAGTTCGTCGAGCCGGTTGAGACCCGCTCGATACCAAGCTTTCCTGTTGCAGTTGTTTCGGTAATCCTTGCATTTGCGGTGCTGTTCGGCATCGCCTCGATTGCCCTTGCGCCAAACACCGCAACAGTCACAATCAACCTGGTGTCGTCTGACGGCGAGCCGGTAAGCGAGGCCAACGTCACTCTTTTTGTGGACAATTCAGAGACCGGCGTAAGGATTGCAAGCAGGACCTCCAACTACGGCGGGGTCGCAGTTTTTGAGAAAGTGCCGCTCGGGGTGTCGCTTTTTGTCACAGTAGTCGCTCCTGACTATGCCGACTACATGCAGCCGCTTGCGCCTCTTTCGCGCGAATCGCCATTTGCCCAAATAGAGCTCGAGTCAATCTCGTCGGGAGAGGCGAGCTTCAAGGTCCTTGTGCGCGACAACTCAAACCTGCCCGTGCTCGGCGCAACTGTTACCGCGCACACCGTGACCGGCACTCTAATCACTGACGGGGTCCAGCTTACCAACGCGTACGGGGCCGCGCAGTTTGCAATCGAAACCCGCGAGTTCCTCGCAATTGACGTGGAAAAGGAAGGCTACGAAAGCGTGTACGGCAGGATTGTGGACGCGTCGCGCTTTTTGACCGAGACAGTGTCCCTTGTGAAGAAGACCGACAATTTCAAGGCGCGCTCGGTGAAGGTAGTCGCGTCCGCATACAATTCAACCGGTGGAACCGTTGCAGCCGAGGTCTCTCTTTACACCGTAGCAGGAAGCGAGCTTGGCAGGAAGCGAACGCAGGACGGCCGGGCTTCGTTTGACGTGCCTCAGGGTACCGAGTTCTACATCAGCGCAACCGCGACAAGCAACGACACTTCAAAGTATTTCGACTACTTCTCGGACAGGCTGGTTGCCGACGGCGAACTCAACGAGTTTTCGCTCGTGTTCATTTCAAAGGCCGAGGCAAATTCCACAAATTCAACTTGCGGAACTTTGCGCGTGAACCTGCAGAACGAGTCGGAAAAGCCCCTCTCAGGCGACGTCTACCTCTACCTGGAATCCACGAACGCCTACGTCGGCCACAAGCAGGCGCAGTCAGGTTCGGCATCATTTGACCTGTGCGCAAACTCTACGATCTACGCATCCGCATACTCGCAAGGCTACTTTGCTGCAAACGCCCTCGGCCTGCGGCCGGGCGTGCCTGTTCTGATTACTCTTCGTGCGGTGTCTGCAAACAACAACGGCTCCGCAATCGTGACCACGCTTGATGCCGATGCAAAGACGCCTGTTTCGGGCGCAATCGTTTCCCTGCTTGGTTCGGACGGCCGCTTCCTTGCATACCCCAAGCAGACCACCAGCGCCGACGGCCGCGCGCAGTTTTTGGGCCTTGAGCTTGGCGCAAGCTACTATGCGTTTGCGGACAAGCCTTCCAAGAACGCAAAGAGTGCGCTATTCTCAATCCCCGAAGGGGCCGCGGCAACAGTCACCATCGTGTTCGGCCACTCGCTTGCAAAAATCGACGTCGCGCCAGTTGACGTGCTTACCGGCCAGACTTTGAATGCGGTCGCAACTGCAAAGGCTTCAGGGATGCCTACTGTTTCCTGCCAGGTGCGCACCACAAACACCACGTTCTGCCAGCTGACCGTGTACTCCGGGATACCAGTCACAATCGAGGTCACAAGCTCCGGTTACGAAAAGCTTTCTTCCTCGCCATTCTTGCTTTCCGAGTCCGAGAGCGTGCGCTACGTCGCCAACCTGCTCCCCTCCTCGCTGAAGAACCAGTTCAGCGTGAAGTACACTGGGCTTTTCAATGCCACCGGCTCAAGCGTGAACGCAGTTGAGCGCGGCGCGCAGTACGATGCGAAGTTCATAGTCAACATCCCCGCGAACGCCTCGGGATACAAGGCGGGGTTCATCCTCCGCATAGGCACTGCAGGCGTTGCCAACCGCAGCGCAATCGACCCGCTTGAGCACTTCGTGATTATCCCCAAGCAATATCCGCAGGTGCCTGTAAACCTGATGAGCTACTCCTACCGGCCGTCCTCCTCCTGCACACTTGACATCCGCAACTCGTCGAATGCGCAGGACTACTACAAGTGGGCGTACTTCCTTCTGGACAACGCTACTGGCGTGCGCGAGGTGCTGGCGCGCGTCCTTGTCAAAGACAGCGCGTACACCAACGAGAAATTGAGCGTGTCCGGCGCGGTGTGGTATTCGCCCACCGGCGCAGCGGATTCGTACCTGCACATCCCGGCTGACTCCGATTTCGGCTCGGCCAACCGCTCCGCTTCGCGCGACTGGTGCTATCCCAAGTCCGACGAGCGCAACTATTCAGTCAGCTCGGGAAAATCCTATTGCGGCACCAGCGCGTGCATAAGCGTAGGGTTTTACGACTCCGACTCCAAGACATCCTCGCAGTTCAAGGGCATCATCGGCCGGCCGTTCAATGCGCAAATCGGCATCGAGCTTCTCCGCGCGGTGTCAAGCCCGCGCGTAGTAATCTACTCCGCCTCGCAGAAGGCGCGGATTTATGAGTACAACGTCACGACAGACGTGCAGAACCTCACAGGCAACGCGGGCGGCAAGGTGGGCATCGACCTGAACCTTTCGCAGTTTTACTCCAACGCCTCGATACTCCTCAACATGACCTTCTCGGACAAAGCGGACTTCTCCGCGTTCTACGTCGACCTTTACGACGGCAGCACGAGGCTTTCGCGCGCGTACGGCTACATAACGCAGGGCGGCTTCGGCAAGCTCCGCATCTACGCGGCGCCAGAGAAGATGTCCGTCGGCGGCACGTATATTCTCAACGTCTCGCTCACTGACTATTATTCCAACTCCGGGGTGGAGGACGCGCTCATTTCCCTCAACGAGTCGTTAGGCACTACGTTCTCCGGACGCAAGTACTCCGTGCTCGGCGGCTCCTCTGCGGAGCCGGCGCAGGGCGTCTCAGGAAACTATTGGGTTGCCAGCGTGCTCGCGTCGGAAAAGGGCGCGTTCGACATCGTCGCGACCCACCCCGACTACCTTGACGCGAGAAAGCAAATCACTGTTGAAGGCGCCGACTTCCTCCAGGTGGACACCTCCGACGTCGAGGCGTGCGGTGAGGAAAACCCGCTGGTCGTGTACAACGGCCACATGCTTGACGCCAACGTTTCCGTGACCGCGTCGAAGGCAGGATGCATCAACGTGACTGGCTTTTTCCAGGTCCGCAACGGAACAAGCACCGTATGGACAGACAACACCTCGCAGATAGTCCGCTCGGGGCAATCGTTTTTCCTCCCGCTTTCCTACCAGAGCCAGGGCCGCATCGTCATCAGCCCGGCATCGTGGAACAAGGCCTGCACAGTCACAATCACCGCGTCGGCGCGCGACGGCAGCCAGTCCACGCGCACCATAGTGTACTCAAACTGCGCCGAGTCGGCATTCAGCGAGTTCCTTTCGGTGTCGCCTTCGCGCGTGTCGCACACTCCGGTCAACGGCAAGTGCAACCGCGCCGCTGTTGTGAACGTGTCGAACACGCTTTCCGCCCCGGGCTCGGTCTCGGTGCAGGCCTACGGCCCGGGGCTCCTTCTGGAGACGTCGGGCGCGAACCAGTCGCTTTCAACGCCATTCATCTTCGCGCTTCCGCGAGGGGAGAAGACTTCGCTTTTGCTGTACCCGATGTCTGCAAATTCAACTGTGATGCTTACGTTGAACGCAACCGAAGGAACCCGCGTGGCAAACATCACCATCCCGTTTGACAACTGCCCCGCGCCAACGCGCGATGCAGCTCCGGACATCCTCTCCTACTCGCCCAAGGACTACTCTGCAATCGCCACCGACTCGGTCCCGGTGCTTGTCAACGTGGACACTTACGCTTACTGCCGCATCGGGCCAAGCAACGCCGCTGCAAAGCAGCTGCCCTACCTGCTTACGCAAAAGTCAAGCACACAGGGCAGCTACGAGTACGGCATTGACCTTGTGTACAACAAAGGCTCAGGCACGCCCTTTGCTTTCAGCTCAGGCCGCAACACCGCGTACGTGGGCTGCTGCAACCCGACAAGCAAGGGCGGCGAGTGCACGACCTCGAACGTCCCCATAAGCTTTGACTACAAGTACGTTACTCCCACAGTCACGCCAGTGCCGTCGCCAAGCCCGCTGCCATCGCCCACTCCGGTGTGCCTTGCAAAGGACGCTGCCTGCACGTCCTATTCCGCGTGCTGCAGCAAGGTTTGCAGTAGCGGGAAATGCCAGGGTGCCTGCAGCACGCAAAAGCCGTCGACATCCGGCCAGGCCTATTCGGGATGCTCGTCGGACTTGCCCGTGTGCAACTCCTCCAACATCTGCGTGCAATGCACAAGCGCCGACACTTCGTTCTGCAAGGCCGGCGAGACTTGCGAAAAAGGGGTATGCAAGGCAACGGCCTGCGCGAAAGAGGGCGAGGCGTACTCTTCCACAAAGGACTGCTGCACCGGCCTGAAGAAAGGAACTGACGGCAAGTGCGAAAAGGAAATAGTCTGCAAGAACGAAGGCGAGACGTACACTTCAACCGAGCCCTGCTGCTCCGGCCTGATATCCGGCTCGGACGGAAAATGCAAGAAGGCGACCGTGTGCACGAAAGATTCGCAGTGCGTATCTGGCGAATACTGCGACATAGAGCAGGGCTTGTGCGTGAAACCGCCCCACGGCGGTTCCAACTCGATAAAATTCGACTTCAAGACCGAAAAGTTCACCGATGCTTCAGGCAGCGCGGTATCCGGCGTGACCCTCAGCGTGTCCTCGTTGATTCCAGTAGCAGGGTTTGTCCTAACGCTTGACAACGCCAAGACGGAAATCCTCAAGTACGCCTCGTTCGAGCTTGGCGCGGGATCCGCCCAATCCGCCAAGGTCGGGGTTTTCTACCTCAACGGCACTGCGGTGAGAGGCTCGCTTTACGTCCCGCCGTCGCAGCAGGTCGATGTCCTAGTGACTTACCCCGACGTGCGGCCGGAGTATTTCAATGGGGATGCGTGGGGAACCAACGCAGGGTTCTCAAAGGACGCGAAGGGAAACCTCCAGTTCACGGCAGCAGACGCAACGCTCGTGCTGATGGGTTCGTTCACGGGCGGCGTGCCAAGCATACCCTTCAAAATTACGCCCAACGTCGTTGACACCGACGCGTACACTGCAGGCCTTGCGGTATTTGACAACACCCACAACCAGTTCCTTCCCATGGAGCCGTCCGACAACAAGAAATACGATGCGTATTATGAGGCCCCGTATGACGGGGAGTCCTACTCGATGTTCATGTTCAACAACAACCTGATGATGACCGAATTCAAGGGCGCGGAACAGTCGGATAAGACGCAGGTCATCCGTTTCGGGTTCAGCGACTCGGAAGTGGCAAGCCAGAACCCCAAGGCGGCGCCAGGATATCTTGTCCACTCCGGCTTCCAGGAAAAGCCTTCCGGGATGCCTGTTGACAACAACACCCTTTACAAGAAGATGCGCGTGATGCCGGTCTTTTCCACCACTACTGTGATGCGGTGGTTCGACATGGATCGCGTCAACCTGATGACGCAGACCGGCGGCGGGTCCAGCACTGCAATCACCCACGATTGGATGAGGCAGAAATTCAACAGCGCGCTGCAGGAACTTTACAACCTGAAGAACGCCCTCAAGGGCAAGACGTTCTACACTCCCAAGAAAGACAGCAGCAATTATGCCGTCGAAACAATGGCCGGGGAGAACGTCAACGTTCTCCAGGCTTTGCACTTGGGCAACGGCAACCTTTTTGGCGAAAAAGACGACCCTGACACGCCTGAAGTAGAGTCAGGCGGGCTCGATGACATATTCATCTCCGCAGTCGAGGCTTCCACCACGAGAATCCTCTGGTTCAAGTACAATCCGTTGTATGTAAGCTTCGAATCGGCAGTGGACATCACCGGCACTTACGAGTACCCGTCCACCGCATACCCCACCGAGGCTGACTTGAAGATTATCCCGAACACGAAGTCCTCAGGTTCGGCGACGCCCGTGCCAAAGGAGCTGTCCGCCTATCCCGGCCAGAAGCGCAATACCGCGTACTACTGTGACGCAGCGACTGCTGCCGAGGCCTGCCCCAAAGCAAAGACGGTCTATGCTCCCATAGCGGTACCTGCCTACTTCGGGGCGAAGAGCATCACCACGCTATACGCGCTCACCGCAGGGTATTCGGGTTCAGATGCATACACCAATCCCGCGTCCGGTCTTTCAGAGGAAAACCCGCAACAGGTCTGCCCGACGAAGATGGCCAGAAACGGGGAGTGTGCAGGCGGAAGCGCTACGGACGCCTGCTTCCTCACCCAGTCCGGAGAGATAGTCTACCTCTTCGATTCCAAGACGCGCGCCTACGGCTGGCTCGGAAGCCCGTCCGTCCCGGGGACTAAAAAATGCGAA
>Ga0074195_1004233_pt1 | contig 12032 bp, 9 predicted proteins | sample EPASupsiteHSE623_FD_64525 | JGI IMG/M metagenome (GOLD analysis project Ga0074195, IMG submission 64525) | Bioremediated contaminated groundwater from EPA Superfund site, New Mexico - Sample HSE6-23 | ecosystem: Environmental > Aquatic > Deep subsurface > Groundwater > Contaminated ...
TGGAGTTTGTAATTGAATAAGTTAAATTAAATAAATGGGATAATGTGGGTAAAACAGAACCGTTTGACCACAGATAAGAAACAGGCGGATACCCGCCCCAGTTCTGTATGCTTATATGTCCATTACATGCATTAAAGCAACTAACACTCTGAGAGTCGAGAACCATAATTGACAATGGCATAACTTTAATACGGAAAGTGTCGCTTCCATATAACCCCCATTCATTATTTACATTTTTACCACGTACATATAATTTATGCAGACCTGTATCTAGGGAACTTATGTTGACTGACTGCAACCCGACAATACTATCTGCTGCAGCAGAACTTATTGGAAAACCGTTACCAGGCCCGGGGTCTGTATCAAAGAAATATTCAAGTTCAGCGATCTGAGGAGAGTCTGATGGCGGTGTTTCAGGAGTAGTACTGTAAACATGAAGCAAATGATCTTCGGTATGACTCCATCGTCCAAGACTATCCCTGACACGAAAATATACCCTGTGAAAGCCAACAGACAAGCCATTTGTATTTATTGTCTGCGTTTGTGTAACAGTATCACCAGCAACAGTAAAATTGAATGAAATTCCGTTGCCGACACCGGGATCTGTATCAAAAAAATATTCCCCATTTTTGATTTTTTGGGCTGTCAGCGATCCACAAAGTAACACTGACAATATAATAAGAATTATGTTTTTCATATATCTTGATTAATTATTGATGTTTACTTCTTAGCTTTTATATACACATCAATAGTATTGTTTCCGAATGGAACTGATGATGGTCCGGTTATTTCAAGTTCCTTGATATATGGTATTGGCATCATGCCAGTGATAGGAACAGAAGTTGCAAACGGATACGCACCACCGGACGGACCAATATTTGTACCGTCTGTTCCTGCATTTACACAGGGTGAAAGTGTAACATGCGGTTTGTAATTATTATTATAACTGAATGTGCAACTGGGAGCCGACATAAACACGGGATCCTGATCAATAATATTCCCGTTACCTAGATTTGATCCGTAAGGGATGTTATTGCTTGCACAACTGTATGTCAGATTATTATTAAAGACACAGTTAGTACATCCCAAAGGACTGTAATTATAAAATATATTATTGCTAAGTTCCGCATAATCTAAAGTAAAGTCACCGATATTTGAGCATAAGAATAAGTTGTTTTTAATAACCAAAGTTGGTGATGAAGAATAAACGCTAAAGGAAACAAAAATGTTATTTGCAATAATTGTATTGGCTCCGCCAATCAATACTCTACCATAAATAATGTTGTTTCGAATTATAAAATTGGATGCGATAGTGTTTGTACCAATTGCATTATAGGGTACTCCACCTAAAATAACATTATTAGTTATTGTTATATTACTTGTAGGGACACTATTATATGTAGATATATAATCAACTTTTAATCCGCTGATGAATGAATTACTGCTACCATCGTTAAGTCGAATTTCATATAGTCTAGCTGGGTTCTGGTTTAAAGCAACTGAATTATAACCAGGACCGATCAATGTTATTCTCTTCGTAATAGTTACATTTGCGTAATTTATCGAAGAACCGTGTACCAGGATTGTATCTCCAGGAAATGCAGCATCATGTGCTGCTTGTATTTCAGTATACATACCAGGGTTAACAGGTAAAGCATTGCTGTTATTTACAGTTAAAACAGTTGCATTTGCATAGCAGAATAATGCCATCACAAAAATAATCACAAACGTCTTCTTCATGTTGTTTATTTTTAATTATTTAAGAAATTTTAATTGAAGATTCTTCTTTCCAAAGATAATAATTTTTCTAATATTATAACATCAATTCAAATTATTGAATATATTTTTCATTTGGCGAATTCCTTAGAATATCTTAGAGAAACGCTACCTTCATTATTTTGCACTAATATTATGCAAATGATAACAAATAGGACAAAGACACCATATTCAACTAAAAGTTTTCCCTTTCCTATCAATCCGTTATCATCTGAAATTCTTTAGAAATAGATTCCCTTTTTAAATAAATGCCATTCCCCGCGGTCTGTCCCCCGACGGAACAAAGGAGATATCTGGAAAACGTTGCCACAGATTTCGCAAATTTGCACAGATTTTTATCTGCGTGATCTGTGTAATCTGCGGCAAAAATACGGAAGACATAGTGTGTACGCACTTCCCCGCGGTCCGTCCCCCGACGGAACAAAGGGGATATCTGGAAAACATTGCCACAGATCTCGCAGATTTCAAAAATCCGGGGACGATAGAAGGTCTTAATACAGTCCAAAACAAAAAAAGGGAGACGAAAAAATGTTCAATATCAAACAAACAACTAACAATGTACAAATTTCACTAATATTGCTCATTGAAAATTGAAAATTTGACATTGTTCATTAAAACAGATTTAAATTCTACAACCCGAAACTGTAATAAGCGTACATTCCGTTAGGATAGAGGCCTTCGATGAATATTGTACCTTTTGCCTTCTGGAAGAAATAGGCTGCATCTTCAACTGAGCCTACAGGTTGTTTATTAACATGAGTGATTATGAAGTTCGGCTTAATCCCTACAGACTGCAGCTTACCTGCTTTTACCTCAACAATTTTAACACCGTTCTGAATTCTCAGTCTTTGTTTTTCCTCGTACGAGATCTCCGACATTTTTGCTCCCATTACGCTTGCGACCTCCGACTTTTCGAGGCTTACTTCGTTAAGTTTGTTCTTAAGAGTGAAATTCAGAACCATCTCCTTCCCTGCCCTGTTCACTTTTACCTTAATGACATCACCGGGGCGGTATTTGCTTAGCTGCTCATGAAGCTGAGGTATATCGGCTATAGGAAAATCATTCATTGCTGTTATAACATCTCCAGGCTTTGCACCGCCTTCACTTGCTGCACCATCAGTATATACTTCCTCGATATAAACACCGCTGGTAAGATTTATGCCTTTCTCGGCTGCAAGGCGCTGGTCGAGCGACTGAATGCTGACTCCCAGATATGCCCTTTTAACCTCTCCAAACTCTATCATGTCGGTTACAATTTTCTTAACGATATTCACAGGTATGGCAAATGAATAACCTACATAACTTCCGGTCTGCGATGCTATAGCAGTATTGATACCAACGAGCTGTCCCTGATTATTGATAAGAGCCCCGCCGCTGTTACCTGGATTAACTGCAGCATCTGTCTGTATGAACGATTCAATTGAATACTGCGAAAGGATATTAATGTTCCTTGCCTTCGCGCTTACAATTCCTGCAGTAACAGTTGATGTAAGGTTAAATGGATTACCAACTGCAAGAACCCACTCACCCACTTTAAGCGCATCACTGTCGCCGTATGGTATAACAGGCAAATTACTTTCTTCAATTTTTATCAGAGCTACATCGGTTGAAGGGTCAACACCGACAACTTTAGCTGTATATGTTCTTTTGTCGTTAAGAACAACTTCAATATAATCTGCTTTTTGAATCACATGATTATTTGTAACAATATAACCATCACTAGTGATTATGACACCAGAGCCTGAAGTCTGAACCGTAGGAGTCTGTGCCTGATACATATCACCAAAAAAGAAACTGTATATCGGATCGGAATATGCCTGATTTTTATACATTGATTTTACGTGCACTACTGCATGTACCGACCTCTCTGCAGCAACAGTAAAATCGGGCAGCGAAGTAGGCACTGAACTTCCTGTTAATGAGACAGGATAGCTGGTTGTTTGTTCTGTATCGATTTTTGCATTATGAATGAAGAAAACCCGGGCAAGAACCACAAATGACAATGCCCCGCCAAAAATCCCCAATAGGGTTACAATCACATACTTTTTCATAGCAAATATTTTTAGCAATTTTATCTCAAAAAATATTCCTGTAAAATATTTGCAGTCCTAAAATATTAAAACTTAAACAAATTTTAATAATTTAGTGGTCAATATTTAAAAAATCTGAATTTTTGAGAAAGCTCAATTTCTGTAAATTTCACGGGGCCGGAAATGATTTTATAATGATCGACGGCAGAGAAAAAGGTTTCAGATCTCTTTCGGAGACAGACATATACAGGTTGTGCGACCGTCACTTCGGCATAGGTGCTGACGGGCTTATGATTTTGTTGAAATCTAAGGATCACGACTTCAGGATGAAATACTATAATTCCGACGGGCGTGAAGGAACAATGTGCGGAAACGGCGGACGCTGCATAACTGCTTTTGCCAAAATGTCTGGTATAATTAAAAATGAATACTCATTCGAAGCAATTGACGGCATTCACTTTTCGAAATATAACAGCAACGGAACAATTTCATTAAAAATGAATGATGTTTCCAGTATCACCAGATATTCCGACGGGATTTTCACCAACACAGGATCACCTCATTTTGTGTTTCTGCACAGGTCACCACACATGACCGACATGGTGAAACTTGGAATAAAGCACAGATACGAAAAGCGCTTTGGTAAGGGCGGGACAAACGTTAATGCAATATCCTACATTAACAATATAATTACAATTGCAACTTTTGAAAGAGGTGTAGAAGCAGAAACACTTTCATGCGGAACCGGTTCCGTTGCTGCTGCGTTAGCTGTGTCGGAACTCTCGGGCAGAGCAGAGAAAGAATACATTATAAGAGCAAAAGGCGGTGAACTGAATGTAAAATTCAGAAAGAACAGGAATGGAAAATATACTGACATTTACCTTACCGGGCCTGCTGAATTTGTGTTTGAAGGAAATATCTGACTTTATATTACCTTAATATTCATTTAACATTAATGATTTTATTTTGAACAATGGGAAAAACTAAAAAAAGAATCGGGATACTTACTGCTGGAGGCGACTGTCCTGGTATAAACGCTGCAATCAGAGGTGTAGCAAAGACAGCAATACTGGAATACGACATGGAAGTTCTTGGCATATCAAGCGGATTTGCCGGACTTATAAATATGGAATATTCTCTTCTTAACGAAGGACATGTTTCGGGTATACTTACACTTGGAGGTACAATTCTTGGCACTTCCCGCGAAAAACCGTTCTCGAAAAAACAGGTTCAGGATGCTGTTGACAGGCCTAAACTCATAAAGAAACATTATAACGAACTTGAACTCGACTGCCTAGTGTGTATAGGTGGAAACGGAACAATGAAAACTGCTGGGATGTTATCGTACGAAGGTCTTAACATTGTAGGAATTCCAAAAACTATCGACAATGATGTTTGGGGGACAGACCAGACCTTCGGGTTTGATTCTGCTGTAAACATTGCAACAGAGGCAATCGACAGACTACACACAACAGCAAACAGTCACAAACGTATTATGATCATTGAGGTTATGGGTCATAATGCAGGATGGATAGCACTTTACTCCGGAATTGCCGGAGGTGGAGACCTTATACTATTGCCCGAAGTCCCTTTCAAAGAAGAAGTAATTATTAAATATCTTAAAGAAAGAGCAACTATCCGAAAAGCATACTCAATAGTTGTTGTGGCCGAAGGGATATCGAGGGATAAAAACATGAAAGCAGGAGAATATATCTCCAAACTTGTTTCAGAAAAGCTTGCTTACGAATCAAGGGTAACAGTTCTTGGGTACATCCAGCGCGGGGGTGCGCCATCTCCTAACGACAGAATACTTGCAACAAGGTACGGCACACATGCAACCGAACTTATTCACGAGGAAAAATACGGCCGTATGGTGGCACTGCTTAACAATAACATAACATCAATCCCTCTTTCGGAAACAACCGGAAAGACAAGACTTGTCCCCCCCGACAACCCACTGATTGAAAAATCAAGAATGCTTGGAACCTGTTTCGGTGATGAATGTCCATGTAAAATGACAACAATTTAAAATATGAAAACTATTGTACTGGTGAGGCATTCAAATGCCGAAGACGGCGACTACCATCTGAACGACTACGACCGCAGACTAACATTCAAGGGAGTTCAGAAAGCTGATAAAGTGGCATCAGCCTGCAAGGGATTTTACCAGCCTGCAAACACAGTTTTTTATACCAGCAGGGCACCAAGGGCGTTCCAGACTGCAGAAATGTTTGCTAAAAAACTCAATCATAAAAGGGATCACCTGAGATCCACCGACTTTCTTTATTATTGTTTTAAACCCGAAGAACTTCTTATAGAGCTGGAACAGTTCAATAACTACGAAACAATATGGGTATTTGGACACAACCCGATGATGTCGGAACTCAACGAGTTCTTCACTGGAACAAAATCAAAAGGATTTCCAAAATGTATGGTTTCTGCCATTTCTTTCGATACCGAAAACTTTCTGGAAATAAAGGAAGGCTCCGGGAAGGTTGTTTTTTTGGTTAACCCGAAATTATTATGAAAGGACGAATTATTCCAAAAGAAATCGCCTGGCTCGCATTTAACGAGAGGGTTTTGCAGGAAGCTGCAGACAGGAGTAACCCGCTTCGCGAGCGAATTAATTTTCTTGGTATATACTCAAACAACCTCGATGAATTTTACAGGGTCAGGGTTGCAACACTCAGGCGCCTTGCACAGCTTGGTAAAGACACAGAGGAGATACTCGGATATAATGCAGCCAAAGCCCTTAAGGAAGTCCACTCGATAACTGTTTCGCAGCAAAAAATGTTCGGACATACATATAATGCGATTATTCAGGAGCTGGAAAGCAACAAAATTAAAATTGTAAACGAAACACAGCTGAACAACGAACAGAAGGATTTTCTTAAAACCTACTTTACCAGCAATGTCCGCCCTCTTCTGATGCCTATCATGATCAATCAGGTAAAAACAATGCCTCAGCTGCAGGACAATCTGGTTTACCTCGCTATCAGCATAATTTCAGAAAACAAAAAACACAACCAAAGGGCAATAATTGAGATCCCTACAGATGTTCTGCCACGCTTTGTAGAAATCCCAAGAGATTTAAATTACAGATATGTAATTTTCCTTGATGATATTATAAGATTCGGGTTGCGCGATATATTCCATCTCTTTAATATAAAGGATATTTCAGCTTACACGATCAAGTTCACAAGAGATGCAGAGCTTGATATTAATGACGACCTTAGTGAAGGTTATCTTGACAAGCTTACCGAAAGTCTGAAAAAAAGAAAAGTAGGAGAAGCTGTAAGATTTATTTACGACAAAAATATGCCTCAGGGTCTTCTGAAGCTCTTCCTGAAAAAACTGAATATTAAGAAAACAGAGAATATAATTTCAAGTGGCCGTTACCATAACTTTAAGGACTTTCTTCGTTTCCCTGACCTTGGTTTACCTGAAAAAGAAAAATTCCTTACCACAAATGTGATCTGTCCTTATATCCAGTCAGGAAAAAGCATTTTCAGTTCAATCAGAAAGAACGATATCCTGCTTTATTTTCCGTATCATTCATTTTCGCATTTCATCGATCTATTACGTGATGCAAGCATAGATCCGCAGGTTAGAAGTATTAAGATAACCCTGTACCGACTTGCAAAACATTCATCAGTAATTGATGCGCTGGTAAACGCAGCCCGTAACGGAAAAGAAGTAACAGTTGTTATGGAACTTCAGGCCCGCTTCGATGAGGAGGCAAATCTTAACTGGAGTAATCTTCTCCATGAGGAAGGTGTTAAAGTTGTATATGGGGTGCAGGGGCTTAAGGTTCATGCTAAATTATGCCTGATTGAAAGAATAGAGAAGAACAAAAAAGTTTACTACAGTTGTATCGGTAATGGCAATTTTAACGAAAATACTTCGAAGATATACACCGACCTTCTGCTGATGACATTCGACCCGAAGATAAACCGTGAAGTCAACAAGATCTTCAATTTCCTTAACAAACAGTACCAGGTCGAGAATTTTAACCATATAATTTTATCGCCTTTCGGAACCCGGAAAAAACTGAAAAGTTTTATACAGAATGAGATCAAGAACAAGAAGAAAAAGCTGCCAGCATATATAAAACTTAAGGTGAACAATCTGGTCGACAACGAGATCATTCAGCTTCTTATTAAAGCATCCAAGGCTGGTGTAAAGGTGCAGCTACTTGTGCGTGGCATGATGTCGCTTATGCCCGACAAGTATCCAAACATCGAGGCATACGGTGTTGTTGACAGACTTCTTGAACACAGCAGATTCTACATTTTTGCAGACGGGGGCAACGAGAAAATTTATATTTCTTCGGCTGACCTTATGACTAGGAACCTCGACAGGAGAGTTGAAGTTGTATGCCCAATATATGATGAAAGGATCAAAACAATAATCTCAGACCTTTTCGAGATACATTATAAAGATAATGTAAAGGCCAGGATAATTGACGACAGCCTGTCGAACAGGATAGTGCCGCGAAACGGTGAAAACATATTCAGATCGCAGGAAGAGGTATACAGATATCTTCAGGCAAACGCAAAAAAATTTGCAGAGCTAAAAGAAGCTTCTGAAAAATGCTGAAGCGTTTTAATTACTAAATACTAAACCTCCATCCGCAATAATAAGTGTCGGGATGTGCATCGGGCGGACAGGAAATACATTCGGTTTTGATCCGTGGATCTATAGTTTCTGCAAAAGATGAGTATTCAATCAACCCGCCTGACTTGCAGGGATAATCAGCAAGGCCTTTGCGTTTGCGTGCTGACTGTACACGGCAGTCATTCATAAGAAAATCGAAACTGTTTTCGGCTTCGTTTACAACAGACTGTTTATTTATAAACGCATAAAGTCTGAACTGCAGAGCTGCCTTTAGTCCTTCAAGACCCGGATTATCGGGCATACCCAATACATGCTTAATAGAAATAGCCTCGAACGGTGAAAAATTTGCCCATGCAGAGTCATTGCAGCGTTTTGCTTCGCTCATCCCCTTTGTGTTTTCAATTGCCTGAAACCATACACCATCATTAGCAAGCCAGTTTATTGAAAGCGCTTCCATCAATCCGCTTTTCTTATCTTCAGGCATATTTACAAGATGTAGAGGAAGTTTTGAATCATCAACATCGCTTCCGAAGAACTGAGCCAGACGCTTAAGCTGTATGCCATAACTCTGCCTGTATGCAACCTTCATTATCTCGTATGCTTTTTCGCGGCCGTACTGGTGAATCGCTTCGGCAAACCACATTGCATTGTGTACAGTTGTTCTATGGAACAGATCAAGGATGAAAGCAGCCTTTTCGGAAGGACTCATTTCGGTGATATTCTTTTTCATAATCGTTTTACATGTTAACTGCACAAATATAATTAATTTTTAAGACCGTAAGATGAGTTAAGTCACATCTATAGTATACTTCATTCAAATTACAAGGCTCAGAGATACCATTAAATGAAGCACATAACCAATATCAAACAAAAATATATCTGAAAATTAACAAATTATCCGTATTAAAGTAGTAACTTGCGCCATATTTCAAAACAAAAGGACACAGATCACAGATTTTCACACATACATCATTTTCTCTTTTTGTTTTTATTCCAGTAAAATTTCAAACCAAAAACATTTTCATGCAATTTCAGACATTGAACATCATTGAACCTATTCTAAGATCACTATACGAAGAAGGGTACACAGAACCAACACCTATTCAGCAGAAGGCAATTCCTGTCGCACTCAGCGGCAGCGATCTGCTCGGATGCGCACAGACAGGTACAGGAAAAACAGCAGCATTTGCTATTCCGATTTTACAGTTGTTATGCAACAACAGAGAGCCTTCAAAAAACAGAAAGATTCGCAGCCTCATACTCACACCCACCAGGGAACTTGCCCTGCAGATATACGAGAGTTTCAGCACATACGGTAAATACACTGGTTTAAAATGCACATATGTATATGGCGGTGTCAGCCAGGGTCCGCAGGTGACAACTCTCCGCAGAGGAGTTGACATCCTTATTGCAACGCCGGGACGTCTGCTTGACCTGATGGACCAGCGTATTGTTTCACTTCACGACATTAAATATTTTGTCCTTGATGAAGCAGACAGAATGCTTGATATGGGCTTTATTCACGATATCAGAAAGATCACTGCTGCACTGCCCCGACAGAGACAGACCTTATTCTTTTCGGCGACCATTCCAACCGAAATACTAAAACTTGCCGCAGGAATGTTACAAAATCCTGAAAAAGTTGAAGTAAACCCGCCGGCATCGACAGTTGACAGCACAAAACAATTCCTTTTTTATGTCGAAAAACAGGACAAGACCGATCTGCTGATGGAAATACTGAAGAACCGCAGTTACAAAACAGCTCTTGTTTTCACCCGCACTAAACATGGTGCCGACAAGGTCGTTAAAAACCTTTCAAGGAATAACATTAGGGCCGAAGCTATACATGGGAACAAGTCACAGAATGCCCGTCAGAATGCGTTGTCAAATTTCAAATCCCAGAAAACACGTGTACTTGTGGCTACTGATATTGCCTCACGCGGTATTGATGTTGAAGATCTCGGACTTGTAATAAACTATGAAATTCCTAACATCGCTGAGACATATGTTCACAGAATTGGCAGAACGGGGCGTGCAGGAGCTAATGGCACTGCGCTTTCTTTTTGTGACAAGGAAGAAAAGGTCTGGATTCGCGACATTGAGAAACTTATAAGAAAAAAGATAACAGTACTTGACGATTCAAGCCTGTTATCTTCTGAAAGAACTGCCGGCCAGAGAGTCTGACCTAAAGTACTGCTCCCTGATACTGTAATTCAAATACTATAATCTCATCATCTTATTACCCCGCTTTGGCTGGTTTCGGAACTTACCCTGAAATAGCCGAGTGCACCACCGGAAACATTTGTTGGAAGGTTTGACGGTTGTCCTGCAAAAGGATTACCGCTCATACCAGACTGTATCACTCCATACATGAAATTATAAAATTCCTTGGTTACAGAGTACATTACAAGCTTTACGGAATCACCCGGAACCGCATCAATCTGCATAACATTCATCCCATAAATATAAGATCCGTTTATAAATCCGTCGTCAGAAATAAATTTCTTGTTTATTGTATCTGAAAAGAGTACATTATTCCTGTATATGTCGAACATATAATAGTTGGTCTGGTTTCCGGGTTCCTGACAGAACACTCCGACATTATAATATTTAAGACCCGGTTCCCATATAACACCTGGTTGTAATGGAACGTTAGCCTGACTTATTGCCAAAGAGTCAATCGGGGTACAAGGATTCATTACTTCAGATGCTGTGTATTCAACGCCATCAGCATTTACAACAAGTGTGTATTTGTGGCCTGTGATACCTGCAACATTTGCTTCGGTCCTGTACACTCCATTCCCTGCGTGAGTAAGATGAAATGTCTCTGTACCATCTGTAATTTTCACCTCAGCGTCTGTTACTGCAGGGCTCTGGTTTCCATCCAGATAACCAAGGCTGCGTGTTATATGAACTTCGTGAGCTTTTGCTTCATTAGTAAAACACCCTTCTATCACTATTCTTGATGATGCATCATCGAGTTCGAGTTCGATTTTTTCCCTGCAAGATGTCATGAACAACATGATTACTGCTGAAAGAATGATTGTTGTTTTCATATTGATAAAATTTTTAGAATTTAACATTGTAAGTAACTGCCGGAATTATCGGGAACATATAGGTCTTATATGCTTCCATCTGCGAAGGATTATTCTTCTCAGGCGAGAAGCTTATGCTGAAAGCATTCTTACGGTAATATGCATTGTATACCGAGAAGTTCCATTCGCCATTAAAACGTTTTCCGGGTTTTTCCTTGCCCTTTAAAGTCAGCGACAGGTCAAGTCTGTGATAATCGGGAAGACGATAACCGTTACGCTCAGAATATACAGGAATAATCACATTTCCATATTCGAATTTTCCGGCAGGAAGTGTAACAGGAGCTCCTGTTACATATACCCAATTTGCAGATGCAACAAGTCTTTTCGATAACTGATAATTAACAACCACTGAAACATTATGGGTCTTATCGCAATTAGAAACATAATATTTGTTGTCGTTTATTCCTGCGATCTTTCTTTCTGATCTTGATAATGTATAGCTAATCCAACCATTAAGTTTACCATCCTGTTTCCTTACAAGGAATTCAGCTCCATATGCACGTCCGCTGCCAGT
>Ga0074195_1004235_pt1 | contig 12029 bp, 8 predicted proteins | sample EPASupsiteHSE623_FD_64525 | JGI IMG/M metagenome (GOLD analysis project Ga0074195, IMG submission 64525) | Bioremediated contaminated groundwater from EPA Superfund site, New Mexico - Sample HSE6-23 | ecosystem: Environmental > Aquatic > Deep subsurface > Groundwater > Contaminated ...
TCCCCTAGTAATTGCAAAGCTATGTATTCTTTGGATTGGTGTTGAAGAAACATTTCCTATCCACCTTTTACATTGGGCAACTGTTAAATGTCCATGAATATCAGTGGCAACAACATCAACTCCTCTATCTCCAGACCTTCCTGTAAGACAAACATTTGTAAATCCCTGTTTTTCAAGAAGTGTTGCTACAAATGCTTCAAACGCATAAGGTTCAAGTTCGAAAACGTGCTTTAACCCATTAGGCAGTTTTGGCAGCTTTCTTTTCTTAAAGTACCTTCCTTTTTCTAAAGGTTCTGCATATGGCTCAAGCAGCTCTTTAATCTTTACTGAACTTAGTTGATTTATTAGCATTCTTGTCCCATTTTCAACAAATTCAGCAAGTTTTAGTAAAAATACATCATAAGAGAATATTGATGAATTTGTTGTCAATTCATGAACTACAATTGGAACATAAGTAAATATTCTTTCTATAGCTGGAACATCAAAAACCTGGCCTGTAAAGGGCGTTATTGGCTTTGGCAAGTAGGAGCCTGGAATGACTTGATCACAATAACGGTTAAATAATTCAAAAATTTTTGATTGAAAAGCAGATGTATTAAGTTTAGAGACACCATTCTCAATAAAAACATTTGTGATCGTTTGCGTAAATTCTTTATACAAAAATGGGCGCTTTAATGCTTCTTGTATATCGTCAGCTGTTTTAAAAATGAGATGATCAATATCAACGTTTGAATAAATAAATCTTCTATGCTCTTCCTTTAACTTCAAAAATAAGAATACTATATCAGTAGAAAAAACAAATGAAGCACTTTGTTGGACACGCATAGAAGGGTCTGAACTGCTAACATCAATTGTTAAGAGTGGTTCAAATCCGTTTTTTCTTGCGTGGAATTTTAGGTCATTTAGGTTTTGAAGCCAGGTAGCTGCAGGAATTGGTCTAAAATATAACGCAAGAAAAGAGTCTTGCTTTAGAACACGATAACTATTTGAAAACAATTCATCTAAATCTTTCCACCATCTTGTAATATTATGGACTCTTTTTCTTGACGGTGCATCAGTAATTACAAATTCTCTTTCTAAACGGTTTTTATCACTTTTCAAAGAATAATCTATCCAAGGATGATATAACTGAGCCTTTTCAAAATAAGCATTTCCATCTGTCCACGGTGGATCTGTAAGAACTAGGTCGGTAGAAGCATTACTAATAGTATTAAAGAAATCTCTATAGTCTAAGCATAAGATAGGCGTCTTTGCTGAATTATCTGCAAAATGAAAAGCAGATAATCCTTCTTTACGAAATTTTACTTGGTCGACAAAACGATACCAAATATTTACTTCACGAAGCTGAATTTCGGGACAATGTAAATCTTGGCTTTTGCTTCGATAATCTTTATATTTAGCTTGTGGTATAATTGAAAGGAAAGTCGTTTTTAAAAAGTGCCTTACTATTTCACTGCATTGTAGGTTATTTATTCCTGACCATAAGATTTGCAAAGCCAATTGTGATCTCCAAGGGAATAAACTACCATATCTTGTATAGTCTTTTGAAAGATTTATGCGACTATTTTCAATTAAGTTTATATCGAAGATTTTTTTGAACTCTGGCTTGAGTTTCCTTTTTGCAATTGATGCAAGGTGTTTTTTATCGGTAATGTCAAATTTTTTTTCTGTTCTTTTACAAATTGGACATTTTTTTCTTCCACGATAAGTAATAGTTTCTCCATTAGGCCCAAGTCTTTCATGCTTTACGACGTTGTTGTACTTCAAAGGTTTTCTATCGAAAAATTGTGAATCTAGTACGTGGATATGTCCACATGGACAAATAGTCCGATAAAGTTCATTTAATTCATATTCAATCAATTTCGAGAGGTCAGTAACGGCTATTTCAATTTCAGATGCATTAGGTACTGCCCAGGGTGAATTTGCCATGATGTTTGTAAATGGCTCCCATTCATTTGAAAGAACTTTTCGTTTTTCGTTTAATGCTGCATATACAAAAGAACCAGATCCAGCAAATGGCTCCACTACTATTGCATCTTCATTTTTCGTTAAATGCCTGATAATTTGTTGAGCTTTCCTTTTATCTTTTCTTCCTACAAAGGGAAAGAACTGATCGATTTGTGGGTTGTCAGTTATTGGAGCTAATGCATGTACCAATTCATCAACTTTTTCTCTAACTTTTCGTTGTTCATCTAATTCTAATAGCCAAAACATATTAAAATTTAATTAGTTGTTTCATTCTTTTATTTGACTTGGAACAAACTGAAATAGAACCATCAAGCATTATCGACTTAATTAATGTTGCATATTTTTCAAAATAAGTCTTATCCTTTTTGCTATATCTAAAATATTTCTTTGAATTATTGATATTTCCATTAGTAAAAACTACCAATAAATCGCCATCTAAAGTTTTATCCGGTGAAGTTACTGTTTTTATAGATCGCCTTTGTTTTTTAATTGGAATAATATCAATAATAGCTAATTTGTTTGCCTTTGCAGCTTGATAAATTGAATTCCAACTCTCTAATTCTTGATCTTGATAAAACCATACGATAAACCCGTCTCTCGCTAGAACTTGAGCACATACACTTAATGCATCCTTTAACCTTACTAAATATGCTTCACTGTCTTTCTTTCTTATTGGTGAATCAGAATGGACTATTTCATGTTCGAAATCTTTTTTAGCAATAGGAAGACCAAGAATCATATTCCAGAGTGCAGAGTATTCTAAATATGGGATATGATCGTAATATGGTGGATCTGTTAGAATTAGCTTTGGTTTTAAAGTTGCCTTTAATTCAATAAGGTTTTGAATGGCTAATTGACCTAATCGTACTTTTGGTTTTGTAAGATTATAACTTAGAGGTTCTATCGTGATCTCGTTATAAGCAGATAACCATGCAATTGCTTCCTTAATGCTTTTTAATCGGTCATGCAATACTACAATTGGATTTCTTGATGTTAAATCGGTTTTTGGTCTCCAATAAGGCCATTGGCTTGAAGCTTTCTTATCACTTAGTCGGAGCAACGGTAATGATGAAGAAATAAGAAATCTACAAATGCCGGATTGTGATTGTGTTAGTTTTGCATCATTTGCTAATTCGAGTAAAATATTTATCGAAATTAGATTCTTATCAGAAAAAAAGTGAGCTAATGTTGCTCCTTCAGGTACTGCTATTCGTGAATTATAGACAAGTTTTGATTTTGAAAAGTTGAAAGGAGAGTTTCTGTATTTCCAATATTTTTTGTGAATGATAATATTATTTGGAGTATTCTCAATTTTTCTTCCTGTCCATTTTTCCTGTTTATATACTTTTGATACTGTTTCCTTAAGTGAAAGTGTGAATGAACCATTTTCAAAGTCGCCAATTACATCGTACCTTTCACGTTCTACGTATCTATTTCCATTTATTAAAAAAAGTGGGAGTATCTTTTCTTCTGCTTTTTTTATGAATACGTTTAAAGTATCAAGGTTTTCTTTTGGTGAAATACCGAGATTAAGAATTTGATTAACTATAAAATACGATAAAGGGTTTAAGTCTGTACCAATTACTTTTCTTTTAAGAGTTAAACCAGCGAATATTGTTGTACCTGAACCCATAAAAGGATCAAGTATTATGTCTCCTTGTTTTGATAGATTTTTAATTACGACCTCCAGAATATTCATAGGTTTCCTTGCCCAATAAGGATGTAACATTCCAATGGGTGTATCATGTAATGGAATTGTCTGCCTTAGTTCTCTCCTAAGAGACTTTACTCTTTCCTCTAACTTTAATTTGTGCATATAAACAAATACTCTGTAACAGTTTTATGTCTTCTTTGGCCTTGTCCAGTATGATCAAGTTTTTTTGATTGTAAATTAACTTTATAGTTGTATTTCTCAGCAAGCATAATCAAATTCGCCTTTTTAACCAATGATGTATTTGCATAACTGAGGACGACTGGTAGATTATTTTTTGCTGCAGTTGCAAATAATAGTTCAAATGCCATGAAGGCTTTAGATTTCAAGCCAAAATCACTTACAATTCTATTCTCTCTATATAATCCTGCAGATACACTTTTTGTTACAGGATTAATCGAAATATATGGGTAATCATATAAAAGCAAAGTATCTAAAACATGATAATATCTCGAATAGTGTTCTTTAAAATAGGGTGGGTCTGCATAGATGATACCATTCTTTTTTATCTTCTTTCCAAAATTATCTATGGCATCTATATAATTGAAGTTTGTTACAAAGGACTTTTTTGAGGTCGGAAACTTTTGTAGTTCAACTAAACCGGCTAAAACAAATTTTAAAATGCTTTGTTTTCGTTTTTTTAATAATTCATTTGTATTATGTCTTGTTGTTGGTTTGAGGTATTGTGCAAGGTGAGTTGTACTTGATACAGAATTTGATAATGCAGAAATTAATGCTGCTAAAAGGTGAGTACGTAAATGCTCGGGTAATTCATCAGCATACTCTCGAAGTGAATCTATTTCTAAGGATTGTCTAACACCAAAATACCTATTTGCAAAATATGATACAAAAAGATTCCATTCATTTTTTTTTCGCAATCCATTTATTTGTGATTTCGTTAAGGGATTTTTACTGTTGGCACAAAAAACCTTATAATCCTTCCACACAAAGCAATTCGATTCAAAATCATTAAAGAATTTCTCTTCCATCTTTAGAGCTGAATTAAAAGAATTCCGGCCCCTCATTAGAAGCCTTTTTTGAAAATTAGTTTCATTAAGAGTTTCTATTAATTCAGTTAAACCTGCTCTATTCTCGCAGAATATAGATTTTAATATAGTTGCCGAATATGGTTGTATATCGTTTAAATATGGTATAAAACCATGATTCATTGCTTCAATTGAAACAGAACCCGTTCCTGCAAAAAGATCAAGCAAAGCTATGGGTTTCTTAAAATGATCTTCAACTAAATTGATTATCCACTTTGCAATGCGAAACTTTGAGCCAAGATATTGTAATGGTAATGGAGTGCCTTTGGCAATTATTATTTTGTCTGTCATAAAATTATTGTCAAATTATGATTTGCCTCACAATCTATTGATTTTCCTTTTATGACATCTATTAATTCTGAATTTTCAATCCGTCTATTAAACCAAAAATCTGATAAATTCACTATAAAAAGAATACAGTCTACAAAAATCCTCCAAAATTGAAAAAGCAGGGGCTGACTTATATTCAGATAATACTTCATTTGACTCATTTGTGAATACTATTTGCCAAAACAAAATCTACGATACAAATTTTGTTCGTAATTCATTTACAGAATAATCGCTCAACTCAGCCGCAGTATTGTAGTTGATGTGATTTTCAGCTATAGCTCTGAATAGCAACTGAACAAATCTGCCAGAAGACTCTCTCCCAAGATATGGGTACGGTTCTTCGATTCTAATATTCATCATATTCATAAAAAACATAAACTGTCTAAAATAACTGGCAGTTATAATATTCAAATCTTTTAATCTATATGCAATTGCTTGAATTGATATTCCGTATTGTTGTTTAAGTGACCCAAGTTCAGGCAAACTAAGTTTACTTCTTTTTTCTCCAACTTCTTTAATCGCTGAGTTTTTATGCAAAAGCATTGCACCAGCAAACCGATTGCAAAATCGTTCCTTCTGCTTATCATTATTCAGTGGATCAATATTAAGCATTAGGTGGCCAAGCTCGTGTAATGCAGTAAATCTTTTCCTGTCTAATGATTTTAACTTGCTATTATTAAGAACTATTACAGGAATTTCGCCATTTACCATAGTTTGACACCCATCAAAGCTATCACCTGATTCAACCTCAATAACTTTTATATCATGATCTTCAAATAATTCAATCACGTTACCAATTGCGTTGCTTCCTATCTGCCATTTGTCCCTTAATATTTCTACAGCAGTTTCAATATCATGTTCGTCTTTAATTAAATGCTCAGAAATAGGATTTGAAAATGGTTTAGAAATCTTTAATATTTCTTCAATCTCAAGGTAACGCTCAAGAATATCTTTAGTTTTCTCAGTAATAATATTACTATCCTTTACAGAAAGATCTTGTAGTTTGCGGAATTTTATCTCCCCAAGATTTACTTTAGGCTGTCTATAGAAAAAGGTTTCTTTTACTAAGAGAGCATTTGCCAATATCTCAATCATTTTTGCATCAGGAGTTACTTCTCCTTTTTCATATTTATTCAATGCCTGCTTAGATATTGTGATTTCAATTTTGTCAGCCAAGTCTTGAAGTGAAAATCCATTCATCAATCTTGCAGACTTAAGCCGTTCTGGTCTAAATGTCATGGTTTTACGGTAATTTCTTAATAGAATTACTTGACAAAAGTATACCGAAAAATTGTAATAGCAAGAAAATTTGTAAATATTTTCAATTTAGACTGACATTTTAACGATTTTTATAAAAGAACTGACAATCTTTCATTTAAAAACATGACATATTTTCATTATTTCTAAATTGGTTGATAAATTGATTAGGAAATCTAACGCAAAATAGGTATATTTGTCAACTGAAAAACAGACCCATTTTTCGTCATGATCAGAAAACCATGTCGTTATGATTTTGTTTAAGATATGATGAATATGCAAATTAAAGCAAAAACAAGAAGTTTAATTTAAAAAGGTTTTTTATGGAATTTAGCAAAAATGAGCATTTAAATGATGTCTTGGAAAGTCACAAAATGGGTCATGTTCAGGATTTAGTGGACAAGTACAACAAAAAAAGAGATTCAGTCAAGGAGTCTCTGGACAAAAAGTATTCTGACAAAAAGGCATCAAGCCCGATTAACTCTGGGTCGTTTGCCAAACACACAGCTATTAATAAAAAGTTCGACATCGACTTATGCATTCCGTTCAAATACGGTGCATTTAAGACTTTAGAAGAAATGGCGGACGATGTATATAATTATTTTAAAGATGAGTATAATGATCCTGACTTAGTCAGAAGCTATAACTCACCAAGAAAGCAAAGAGTATCTGTTGGACTGACATTTAATATTGATGGTAGCGAAATCAAAATGGATGTAGTTCCAGGCCGTGAATTATCCGAGGGTGATTATGATAAGACAAAGAAAATTAATTTGCACGTCAGAGCGAAAAATACTTCTCCAGCGACCAGCACACAAACTAGTATTCAAGAACATATTGATTTGATTAAAGGAAAGAACCCGGAGAGACAAATAATCAGACTGCTTAAGGTTTGGAAACATTACAACTCGAAGGAAATAAAGTCGTTTTTTATTGAATTGATTACTGTAAGGGCATTTGATGATAATACAGGCTCGATACCAAGCGGACTTTGGGATAAGTTAAAACTGGTGATGGAATATATTAGAGACAATGTCCAGAATATTCGTCTGACAGACCCTGCTAATAGTAATAATATTGTTTCTGATACGCTCACTGCAATCGAAAAGAAAAACCTTTCCGAAGACATGAAAAGAATGCTTGAGCGTATTGATGAAGATGAAACTACGTTGAAAATATATTACCCTGTTAACGATGCTTTTCATAAGAAATCAGGTTCTTCAACAGGTGCATCAAGACTAAAAACAAATAGCTTCAGTTGATGAAAGAACGTCTACTTCTTATTAATAATTTCCTTTCAAGCCAGGAAGAGCTTATACTAATCGAGCAATTTGTCGTGTTGGATAAGTTCTTTTTTGGCAAAATTCAACTTGATGCTCAACCTAAAACTACTTTGGAATTTGATGTGTACATCCCAATTTCCTTCCCATATTCTGATGGCGCATTATCAATAATATTCAAATGTACAAATATTGAGGGCTATAGACATATTAATGCAGATAGATCAATTTGTTTGCGTGCTCCAAAGCATAGTGATTTTGAATCACGTTTGAAGCTTGAGATTGAAGCCTTGAAGGAATGGAGAGATCGCTTTTATATTCGAGAAGAAAAGGATGAAAGATACGAATACCTAATTATCGACAATATTGGATCACCCTTCAATTTTCTATTTACAAATGTTAAAGAGGGATTTGCAAAGGACGAGTATGGTGTTTTTAAGGCAATGACCCTTCCATTTCTTAACGAGAATGGCGGTCTAATACATGAGAATATTTTTATAACACAAATAGGAAAGAGAAATTGTGAATGGTCAATGAACCCTGTAATGAAGCCAAACACGCAGGGATTTTATTTTTTTATTGACAAAGAGCCAGTTAAAAAAGGGCGTATCAGTATTGAGTCTTGGGCAGATCTGAACTCATTTATTTCACAAAAGAATTTAAAAATCTTGAATGATTATGTAAGACATTGTATTTCAACAAAGCGTGATGAATTGACCAATATTATAATTGGATATAATATTCCAGGTAGTAGTGAAATACATTGGCAAGCTCTTGTAGTAAACGCATCTAAAATACCGATAACAGGAAAGAAAGTTGTTTCAAACTATTATGAGTATTACTTTTCCGATGGAAGGATTCCTTGGTGTAAGACTGCAAATGCAAGCTATGAAAGATTTTTTGGTAGAGGTGCAATTTGTGAGACTATTGCAAATAAAAAGATACTTATAATCGGGTTAGGTGCAATTGGGAGTACGTTGGCCAGAATTATGGCAAGGTCAGGAGTCAAGGCTTTAGGATTGTGCGATAATGATATTGTAGAGCATGGGAATATTTGCAGAGCAGATTTTGGATTAAGTCAAATTGGATTGCCAAAATCATTAGCTGTTATGCAGAATTTACTTACTATTTCACCATTCGTGGAATGTTGGCATGAAGCTAATTTAGATAAAATTCTTTTTGAACCTTGGAAAAATAAAAGTCGGGACAGGTTAAACAAATATGACTTAGTATTTGACTGCACTTCGGATAACGAACTCGCAGAATATATAGACAAACTCGAAATCCAGCGTCCGGTTGTTAATATTTCCATTTCAAATAATGCAAGAGAGATGGTTTGTATCGCCGGCATGAAAAATACCTGTGAAACGAAATTTCAAATATTCCAGAAACTAAACGATGTCCAAGAAGAATTGTTCTATGAAGGAACCGGGTGTTGGAATCCAACATTTAGAGCAAGATATTTTGATATAAATAGCCTATTAAATCTGGCTATTATGAATTTTAATAAACAAATTGAGGAAGGGAGAAAACTAAGTAGTTTTATAATTAAAACTGAGACAAGTAATGGACTCAAGCTTATAACATATGATTTATAGACACTTTTCTGAAAATACTATAGTGGATGTGCTTATTCCATTAGCAATTATTGATAAAATGATTTCGCTTTCATATTTACATTTACCTCATGAATTTGGAGGTATAATTTCAGGGTTTAAAGTGAATAATCATATTATAGCTGTTGATGCAGAGCAACCAAAAATGTTCATGCAATCAAAAACTGGTTTCACCAGGAATCCTGGAAATTTAAATAAATACTTAAAGAGGATTTTTGAAAAAACTGATGGGAAACTTGATTATATTGGCGAATGGCATTCACATCCTCTGGCAAAATCAATCTATAGCGATCAAGATATCCAAAGTATGAGGGAAATAGCAAATGATAAGGAGATTGCGACTACCAGTCCTGTTCTAATTATTCTATCGATTAGTTCGTCGAAGTCAAGCTATTCTATGTATATCTTACAAAACGACAATTTAATTCATCTTAATAAAACAGAAATAATATGAGGCCTCAGACACGCTACTTTGTTCAAGGTGCTGCAATAGGTGGGATTGCTGCATCTGTAATCGACATGATTATACAGGCAATTGAACTTCACGATCAGCGATTACCATTTTGGGATAATTGGAATTATAATCAAACATTTAAAAATGGCATTACTGGAGCTGCATGGGGTGGAGTAATAGGGCTTGCTGTATATGAAGTCAAACAAATTCAAGAAAGCAATCTGCCTTTTGATCCGAATAAACATTTGCATAATGTCTTGATGAGTGCAAGCATCAAAAATGATCCAGTTATTTTGAATGCAGCATTGAATCACCGAAATCAAATTGCTACAAATTTGAATAGTGTATTTAATAACAAACTTGCCGACAGTCCTACATATTTCGGTTCAACTGTAAAGGGAACTGCAATTAATGGTAATTTTGATTGTGATATTTTCTTACCATTCAAGCGAGAGAGTTTTGGCACTTTGGAAGAAATGTACATGTCGGTTTATTCTACTTTAAAGAAGGATTATAAGGGATTTGAGGTACGAAAACAAAAGAGGTCAATTGGTCTTAGTGTAAGTTATGAAAAATCAGACCTGCACTTTGATATAGTGCCAGGCAGAGCAATTGGAGATTACAGGTATGATAAATCCGTTAACTTATTTGAATATCATAGTAGTGTTTTTGAGGAAAACAGTCTAATAAAATCTAATGTTGAGATTCAGTCTGGTGTTGTGAGGAATAGACCTGATGAAAGAAAGGTCATTAAATTATTTAAAGTATATAGAGATAGGAATTACCTGAAGCTTCCTTCCCCTGTTATTGAACACTTCGTAATTGAGGCCTTTGATAGAAGGAGTTATAATAGTACTTCACTATTTACAAACTTCAAGTATTGTATGGAGTATATGGCTGATAAAATTGAAAGAAATGGCCTGATTGATATTTCAAATACCAATAATAATCTTCTTGAAAGCCTGACGAATAGTGACAGGTCATGTATTCGTAGACAACTGGAAAGAGATTTAAGCAGAATATATGAAAATAAAAGATATTTGAAGGATATTTACGAATATTAAAAACTGAAATATGACGAAAGTAAAAATTAAAGAATTATTTGTTGATCTCCAGGAAGAGATGCTATGTAGTCTTCGGATAAATAAGAAAAACATACCTCATGAAGGAAAGAAAGGAGAAGCTACAGAAAATAGATGGAAAAAATGGCTGACTGAATATTTACCAAAGCGATATTCTGTTGACAGTGCTTTTGTAATAGACCATGAAGGGAATTGCAGTGAGCAAATAGATTTAGTTATCTTCGATAGACAATATACCCCTTTTGTTTTCAATAAAGATGGTCAAATATTTATTCCTGCTGAAAGTGTATACGCAGTATTTGATGTAAAGCAAGAACTCAGTAAATCGACATTAAAAGCAACTTCAAAGAAAATCTTAAGCGTACGATCATTAATTCGCACAACTTCCCCAATTCCTGATGCAAGAGGACATATTCATGTACCTAAAAAACCTTATGAAATTGTTGGCGGAATATTGGCTACATACTCAAAATGGAATCCAGTATTTGGAAAACCATTCCATTCTACAATGTCGGCTTTTTCTGGTAATGGAAAAATTGATATTGGTTGTATTATAAATGATGGAGCTTTTATTGTTTCTGAAGATGATAAGGGAAAGCTGAAAATACAGTTAAGTAATAAAGAAGAAATTTTGATCACCTTTTTTCTGAATTTATTTCTCACTCTTCAAAAATTGGGCACAGCTCCAGCAATGGATGTTTTGAAATATGCTCAAGCATTGAAGTCTATATAAAAATCGACATTAGATTTCCTATTCCAAACCTCCCATTCCCTTTCGCCTTCCCATTGGCCACCTCAATAATCACATCAACCTCGTGGGCATTCTCGTTCTTTCCCCGGAAGTTCCCTTCTTTCGTAGTGTGGTAAATGAAAATAAAAGCTGTTTTTGGATTGTCCTGGCGAAGCTGTCTGAGATAGTCAAGATCAAAGCCAGCTCTGGAAACACTGTCAATAAAAACAAAATCATAGTCTGACAGATCCTCCGGGACAGTTTCAGCAACGTATAAATTCGGATGTGTCGCCCTAAGACGTTCAATTTTCTCTTTTAGTGTGTATCCGATTTTCTCCTCAATTGCACAGTATAGAACCTTTCCATGATTCTGTGCCAGATATTTTGCAAAATCAATACAGAGTGTGGATTTGCCTGATTTTGGCAAGCCGTAAACCATTGCTGAAAAACCAACGCTGGGATCTCCGATCAGTTCCCGGTATTTTCCCTGAAGGCCGATGGTTTCAAATTCCATTCCGGCAAGCTCGGTACTGCGGATTACTTCTGGATTTTCTT
>Ga0074195_1004238_pt1 | contig 12024 bp, 4 predicted proteins | sample EPASupsiteHSE623_FD_64525 | JGI IMG/M metagenome (GOLD analysis project Ga0074195, IMG submission 64525) | Bioremediated contaminated groundwater from EPA Superfund site, New Mexico - Sample HSE6-23 | ecosystem: Environmental > Aquatic > Deep subsurface > Groundwater > Contaminated ...
GGAATATCCCGATCCGGAGATCCACCGGCGGAATACGGGATATGCACTGGATCTGCTTTTGGAAAGTGAGCCATTTTTTAGGGACACGGGACGAAAAATCGGGACACGGGACGAAAGAACGGGACACGGGACACGGGACACGGGACACGAGACGCGGGACACGGGACACGGGACATTGGTCAATGAAGGGAAGGATGATGTCCTGTCACGCGTCCCGCAGCACGCGTCCCGGTTTAATTTTTCGAAACTCATCGCCGGTTCAGAGGGGACCCTGATGTTCATGACGGAGATCAAACTCAATCTTGTTCCCATGCCGCCGAAGGAAAAGGCGCTGATCTGCGTTCATTGCCATACCATTGCCGAGTCGCTGAAGGCCAATCTTGTTGCCCTGAAATATGGACCGGGATCTGTGGAGCTGATGGACAAGGCGATCATGGATTGTACAAAAGACAATATCACCCAACGGCAAAACCGTTTTTTCATCGAAGGCGACCCGGGTGCGATCCTGATTATCGAGTTTGCCCGTGATTCCAGGGAGGAAATCATGGACATTTACCAAAGAATGGAAACAGAGTTGCGTTCAGTCGGGCTGGGCTATCATTTTCCGATTGTTTTTCCGCCGGATGTCAAAAAAGTCTGGGATCTTCGCAAGGCCGGACTGGGTGTGCTTTCCAACTACCCCGGCGACCGTAAACCGGTGCCGGTCACGGAGGATACTGCAGTCAGCCCTGCCGTACTGCCGGAATACATCGAAGAATTCAACCAGATGCTTGCCGGTCTTGGGCTCGACTGTGTTTACTATGCCCATGTCGGTTCGGGGGAACTCCACCTTCGCCCGGTGCTGAATCTCAAAGATCCTGCGGATGTTGAATTGTTTCACACCGTCGCACTTGAAACTGCGAGGCTGGTAAAAAAATTCAATGGTTCACTATCGGGAGAGCATGGCGATGGACGCCTTCGCGGAGAATTCATTCCGCTGATGCTTGGAGAAAAGAACTATCAACTGTTCAGGGAGATCAAGGATCTTTGGGACCCCGGCCATCTCTTCAATCCCAAAAAGATCGTGGATACGCCTAAGATGAACACTAGTCTGCGTTTTGAGCCCGGGAAACCAGTCCGGAACATTCCCACGGTTTTTGATTTCTCGGGAAGCCATGGTATCCTGAGGGCAGCCGAACAATGCAACGGCTCGGGTGACTGCCGCAATACGTCGATCACAGGCCGGTATATGTGCCCATCGTACATGGCTGTTAAGGACGAAAATACCACCACGCGTGCCCGGGCGAACATGCTCCGGGAATTCCTCACCAACTCATCCAGGGAAAATCCTTTTGACCACCAGGAGATCTACGAAGTGATGGATCTTTGCCTGTCATGCAAGGCCTGTAAATCGGAATGCCCGTCGAATGTTGATATCGCCAAGCTCAAGGCCGAATTCCTGCAGCACTGGTACGATGCGAACGGTATCCCTTTCAGATCGCGGCTGATTGCAAACATCACCAGTATAAACAAACTCGGGAGCCTCGCTCCGGCTATTTTTAACTTTTTCCAGCGGAATTCATTTATCTCAGGGATCACAAAAAAAATTCTTGGATTTGCACCAGGGCGAAACATCCCGCTGCTTTACAGCACCACACTCCGGGCATGGAACCACAAAAATAATTTCATGAAGAGGGATGAAAATCCCTCAGCCGGCGATTTGAAAAAAGAAAAAACAGTGTATCTGTTCGCCGATGAATTTTCCAATTTCAACGACGTGGAGATCGGCATAAAGGCCATCAAGCTGCTGAATGCATTTGGATTCAAGGTCATCATCCCGGATCATGAAGAAAGCGGGCGAACATTTTTATCAAAAGGTCTTGTCAGGAAAGCGAAAAAACTGGCTAACGACAATGTCAGTAAACTGAAGGATCTCATTTCAGCTGAAACGCCGCTTATCGGCATTGAACCATCGGCCATCCTGACTTTCCGTGATGAGTACCCGGAACTGGTGGATTCATCCCTGAAGGAATCAGCAAAAGCTTTAGCCAAGAATGCGCTGATGTTTGATGAATTCCTTGTCAGGGAGATAGATTCAGGTTTATCGGTTGATCGAACAGTTTCCCGGCATAGCAGTTCTGAAACCAGTCTTTTAACATCCCTATTCACAAAAAAATCAAAATTGATCAAACTGCATGGCCATTGCCATCAGAAAGCGCTGGCCTCGGTGGAACCAACGAAAAGAATGCTGTCGATACCAGTCAACTACAAGGTGGAGGAGATTAAATCGGGTTGCTGTGGTATGGCCGGTTCCTTTGGTTATGAAAAGGAGCATTACGACGTTTCGATGAAGGTTGGCGAACTCGTGCTGTTCCCTGAGGTACGCAAATCACCACCGGAAGTGATTATCGCAGCACCCGGTACATCATGCCGGCACCAGATAAGCGACGGAACCGGGCGGCATGCCTGCCACCCGGTTGAAGTATTATTTGATGCGTTATTATAAATTTTTCAATTGCTATTTCAGTATACTGCATCTTGACAGGATTGCGAAAGTAATCGTGTTTAGATGCAGTGACACCGAGCGTTTGAGAGTGCTTTTATTTGCAAACTCAAACAGCCGAAGTATAAATCCCCGCGGCTTGTGGCTTAGGGATTATTTTTCACACAGCGAACCGAAAAGCCTTTTGTTTTGTAATAGTCGGCGTCCGTCCATAACGCACCGGCGACATATCCAAGCGCCCTGCTCCAGGCTGCTATCGTCGAATATTCAGTTGAACTCCAGTAATTGGTGTATTGGTTGAAAACAATAAAACCCCCTTCAGGTGCCCGGTGACCGCAACCCAGGGCGGTAAACCCGCTGGAATTCGTAGCATCGGTATTGGGGCTCATCCAATGCGCCTCACCTGTCTCTTTCATTTTTCCACCGGCAACCTCAGCGCCATCGAGATAATTTGCTATTTGTGTCCATTCTCCATTTGACGGGATGTGCCAACCATTAGGACACAATCCCTGGACATTTCCGGCCGGTACAGGATCCCATGAAGTCAGATTGGTTGCACCATTCAAATACTCTACTAATTCTGCCCACTGATATAATCCGCCATAAACTTCACAATTTGATTCCAGGTCATCATAACAGTACTTCTCAGGAATGCCATTATTGGTTTGGTCCAGGAAATTATCTATTCTGGTCCCGATATTCAGATTCTCACGTAACCAGCACTGCTCGCCTATCTGAACCGTATTATAGGTCTGTCCGCCGTAAGATATCTGTGCAACTCCAGGGCAAGATGCACCTGCAGCAGCCACCTGCATGGTGATCGCATTGGAAGTTGCCGGATTCCCGGAAGTACATGGTAGCGGCGAAGTCACAACACAAAATACAACGTCATTGTTTGATGGGGAATAGGTATAAAGTGCACTGCCTGAACCAACATTACCGCCATTGACATTCCATTGATAACCAGGGTTCGCACCTCCATTCAAGGCAGTGGCTGTAAAAGTCACCTGGGTCCCGGCTGTAACCGGATTGGCCGATGCGTTGATTGAGACACTTATCGTTGAATAGGATGTGCATGTGTCTTTCAGACATCGGACTGAAAATCCGAAGGATTTGTCATTGCTGTATGTCTGGATATTTTCGTCGGTGTACCGAAGGGTTATGTGCTGAACCGAGGCACCTCCGTCGGTAGATGACCACAGATAGGTATCCATGGTAAGTTCATCGTAAACCTTGGAAGGATATATCAATCCGGCAGGTAGTGCAGTAAACCCGCTGGAATTGGTGGCTCCGGCATTTGGGGCTAACCAATGCGCGTAGCCCTCCTCCTTCATCTTGCCACCCCCGGTGCCTGCACCAAGGAAGTTGGAAAGTGTGTACCATTCATCCCAGGCAGGGACATGCCAGCCGCCAGGACAAATACCCTGATTTGATAACGTATTATATTGCATCATTTCGTTCCACTGGTACATTCCTCCATAAACAGCACAATTGGCATCGATATCCTGATAGCAATATTTTTCAAGAACACCGTTATCGGATTGCTGCACTGCGCCATCAATCCGGCTTCCGATATCCAGGTTTTCCTTAAACCAGCACTGGGTTCCTATCTGAACGGTATTGTAGGTCTTGCTCCCGTAAATCACTGTCGGAATCCCGGGGCAAGGGAGAACTGAACTGACAATCATGGTTATGGAATTGGAGATTGCAACAGGATCATTTATACAAGTAGCATTTGATGTCATGACACATTTTATGACATCATTGTTAGCTGGAGCATAGGTCAACACCGGACCGGTCACAGCAACCGTGTCTGTACCAATGAGCCACTTGTAAACAGGGTTGGTTCCTCCATTATCCGGTGTGGCCGTAATAGTGACCTGGGTTCCCGATAACACCGGATTTGCTGAAGCGCTGATCGAGACACTGACCGTTGAATAGGACGCGCATGTGTCTTTCAGACATCGGACTGAATGACCATAGAGTTTTGAAATATTGTTGGCGACAATATTATCATCATTATACACAAGCTGTTCAAACCATGAGGCTGACCCGGAGAACTCATTACTGGCCCATGATCTTGCTGAATATCCGGAGCTATGGAAGGTGCCGGATGTAAACCTGTATCCTCCTGGTAAAGCTGTAAATCCGGAAATATTTGAAGCACCTGTGTTGGGTGAAACCCAATGAAGAAGTCCGCTTTCCTTCATTTTTCCTCCGGCGACTTCAATACCTCCCAATGTTGCGATCATATTATTCCAATCGCCATCGGATGGCAAATGCCAACCGGTTGGACATATCCCGGTTATTTCCCGAGACGGAACCGGGCTCCATGAGGTTACATTCGTGGCACCGTTATAATATTGAACAGCTTCTGCCCATTGATATAAACCACCATAAAGGTCACAGTTCGATTCAAGATTATTATAACAATACTTCTCCAGAATACTATTATCGGACTGGTCGGACGAACCGCTGATCATTGTCCCCGCATTGAGATTTTCTTTCAGCCAGCATTGGTTGCCAATCTGCAAGGTATTGTATGTCTTCCCTTGGTAAAGAATGGTTGGGATACCTGGACATGGGACACTTACAGCATTGACAATCATTGTAATGGCATTTGAAATAGCCGGATTTCCAGTTACACATCCTGCATTTGAGATTAGGGTACAGGTAATGATATCATTATTTACCGGTTCATATGTATGGGTCGGGGCATTGGTACCGGCAATGATACCATTTACTTTCCACTGATATACAGGAGTTTGCCCTCCATTAACCGGAGTAGCGGTAAATGTCACCTGGGTACCGCTATTCACCGGGTTAGCGGTTGCAATGATCGAAACGCTGACTGCCGAATAGGAAGAGCAGGTATCTTTGAGACATCTCACGGAAAAACCATAATTCTTCGGTGAACTGTAACGATATAAATGATCTGTATTATATGCCAGGTTCCGGTAAAGTCCCCACGTTGACGCATCCAGTGAGGAGGACCAGAATGTTGCATAATTAGTAAGGTTTGTGAAACTTAAATTACTGGTTCGCTCACCGGCAGGTATTCCCGTGAATCCACTTGAATTGGTAGCCAGATAATTTGGGGTTGTCCAATGCGTTAACCCGATCTCTTTCATTGGTCCTCCGGCAGTACTTTCTCCGCCCAGAAATTGAGCCAGTAAACTCCATTCAGCATCGGTGGGAATATGCCACCCCGAAGGACAAAATCCCTGACCCCCCTGGATGGTGAGATATTGCATCATCTCATTCCACTGATAGAGCCCGCCATATTCTGTACAGTTGGCATCCAGATCATTGTAACAGTACTTTTCAGGAATTCCATTATCTGTTTGTTCAATGTTGCCATTGATCATGGTTCCAATATCCAGGTTTTCCTTAAACCAGCACTGGGTTCCTATCAGTACGGTATGATATGTTTTTCCCTCATAGGTAACTGTTGGCAAACCCGGGCAGGAATTTATTACCGGATTGACAACCATGCTGATAACATTAGATGTATCAGGATTTCCGGTGGCACAGGCCAGATTTGAAGTCAAAATACAGGTGACCTGGTCATTGTTATTGGGAGTAATAGTACAAGTTGCGCTGTTTGTTCCTGCAGCAACGTTGTTCACAAGCCATTGGTAGAGCGGTGCTGCGCCCCCATTAACAGCAACTGCCGTGAAGGTTACCTGGCTGCCCGCTGATACTGGATTTGAGGAGGCAGTGATGGTAACACTGACTGGCAAGCCGGAACCGCATGTATCTTTGAAACAACGAACAGAATAACCATATTTTTTATAATGATCATTTGATCCGAGGTTGGTGAAACCTGCACGAAGGTAACGGAGATAACCACTGGTGCCCGACCATTCGGTGGCAGTCCAGAAGCTCCCGTTTTGTGTCAGTTCACTAAAATAACCGTCCATATGCCTCCAACCTCCGGGTAATCCAGTAAAGCCTGACGAATCTGATGCTCCCTGGTTTGGGGCAGCCCAATGGCTACTGCCAGTCTCTTTCATCTTTCCGCCGGCAACATCATCTCCTCCCAGGAATGTTGCCAGATCAGACCAGTCGGCAAGTTTGGGTAAACTCCAGCCGGGAGGACAAATTCCAGTGACCCTTCCTGTTGGAACAGGATTCCAGCTTGACATGGTAGTCGCTCCGTTAAGGTACTGGACGGCCTCGGCCCACTGATAAAGACCTCCGTAAATATCACAGTTTGACTCGAGATCATTGTAGCAATATTTCTCAAGGATCCCATTGTTGGTTTGTTCGGTCATATTATCTATCATCGTGCCGGCATTCAGATTTTCCCTGATCCAGCATGTTCCCCCGATCAGAACTGTGTGATAGGTTTTACCTTCATAAACTATGGTTGGTATGCCGGGACAAGATGGCGGAGGGGTTGTTGTTGTGAAAGTGACCTCATTCCCATATGCCGTGCCAACGCTGGTTACAGCAAATGCCCTGACAAAGTATGTTGTCCCACCTGTCAATCCTGTTAATGAATAATTAAAGATTCCTGTACCGCTTCCGCATGAAATTGCCGTATCAGCAACATCCGGCATTGGACTTGTACTAAAGCAGATCCCGCGCGCCGTTACTGCTGATCCTCCATCATCCGTAATTTCTCCTCCGACAGAGGCTTCTGTTTCGGTTATTGAACCGGCATCGGTTGTCGTGATCACTGCAAAAGTATTTCCGACCCACGTAGGAATATACGACTGGGATAGCTGGAGAAACTGTCCTGGCATGCCCGCATGAACAATGTTCCATGCTGAACCGGTCCAGTAAATCATATCCCCTGGATTTACACCCTGTGGTAACGCCACAGGTAACCAGCGCTGTCCGTTCCAGTAATAATATCCCGGCGAAACATTATCCGGTGAAGTTCCGGCTGTGGCCGTGTTGAATACCAGGAGTCCTGTTGCAGGAGCAGTTACAGGAGCAGCAATGTTGCTGGAAATTAGTGCTATTCTTGGAGGTAAAAAGCCTTTCGAACCTGATTTCACATCCAGCATGGCCGAGTTATCGGGCCCGCTGCCATCAGTGCTGATAGCAACCTGAGCTGAAATTGGTGAATTACAGTATAAAAGACATGCCATGAGACAGGTCAGCAGGATTAATTTTTTCATTGTACATGGGGGTTAGTGGTAGAATAGAATGGTGGTTCATATAATTAGCGAATGAAAAACATACAAAATGTATAACAAGTTAACCTGTGTACAAATCATCACCCTTCCCGGGCTTATTTATCCTTTATCTCAGTGGTGGATTGTAATATTTTGAAGATTATACAACAAAACAAATATTCTATTGATTCTGATATCTCGGGTTTTAGGAGCGCCTCCAGATCAGAGGTCCTTTTTTTGAAAAATCCGTTCCATAATTTCCCTTATTTCCTCCCGTTCAACCGGTTTCTTGATATAATCGGTAAAACCGGCTTCCAGGAAACGGTTACGGTCACCATAGGTGGCATAGCCGGTAACAGCAATGAATGGAATATGTTCATTTCCGGGGATTTTGCGGATTTCCTGCATGGCTTCTATCCCGTTCATCCCTGGTCCCAGGTGAATGTCCATAAGAATCGCATCAAACTTTTGTTGCTGGCACAATTCAATGGCTGAGGCTGCATTCCTGCTGGAAAAAATATTACAGTAACGCCTGATATATATCATAAGCAACTGAATATTTACCAGGTTGTCCTCAACGATAAGCACATCCGGTAATTTTTTCCTCGTGCTCTTTCGGGATTTCTTTTGTACAACTACCGGTTCTGACTCAACAAGTTCTTCATCCTGAACCTCTTCGGCTTCAGTACCAGGAACCTGCTGTAAACCTGATCCATAAGTACCGATCAACCGATCGAGAATCTGCATCAGCCTGCGGGCCGACTCAAGCACCTGACCGGCTTTTTTCTTTTGAGCCGGATCCGTAAGTTCCTCGTTCAAAAGTTCAGTAAATCCAAGTATTCCGCACATTGGCGTTCGCAAATCATGGTCGATTTGCAATAGAACATTCGAAGAAATTGGGTCCAACTGGGAAGTTGATTTCTTACATTTCTCCAGGGTGTCGATAATAATCTCCTGAATTACGGTAAACATCGTATTCAGGTCGCTTTGACCATGAACCTTTTCCAGGATCCGGAAAACAGCCTGGTTCACCAGTTGCGATTGCGTGTTGTCCATTTGAGTGATGGTAGTTCAGTACAAAGATAATAAAGGATCGAATGTATCCAAGGATTTTTATTAACAGGCATTTATGTAAATATTGTACTGATGTACTGATCCTGAGATACTCTGCGGATCCGAAATATGTTAAAGTTTCGTTAAATTGTTTTTATTAAAAAAAACTTCAGAATAATTTTGCAGAAAATTAATTGGAGTTGCTATGGAAGTAAGCGTTGAAAACATCAGTAAGCACTATGGCTTTCAAAAGGCGGTCGACGGTGTTTCCTTTAAGGTAAATACCGGTGAAATCGTTGGATTTCTGGGGCCAAACGGGGCCGGGAAGACGACCACGATGAAAATCATCACCTGTTTCATGCCCCCCAATGCTGGAACGGTTACTGTTGGAGGCATTTCGGTATTGGAGAACCCGGAGGAGGTAAAAAGACACATTGGCTACCTGCCTGAGTCAAATCCGCTTTACAAGGAGATGACCATAATCGATTACCTGCATTTTGCCGCCGAAATTCAGGCGGTTCCCAAAGAAAAGATCAGGGGGCGAATTGCAGAGATGATCCAGGTTTGCGGCCTGAAAAGCGAAAAGTATAAAAAGATCAGCGAACTTTCAAAGGGATACCAGCAGCGCGTCGGACTTGCCCAGGCGCTGATCCACGACCCGGAGGTACTCATCCTGGATGAGCCGACTTCAGGGCTCGATCCAAACCAGATCGTCGAGATCAGGGAACTCATCAAGCGGATCGGACGCGAAAAAACGGTGATCCTTTGTTCTCATATCCTGGCTGAGGTTGAAGCAACCTGCGATCGCATTGTGATCATCAGCGGGGGGAAACTGGTGGCCGACGGTACCGCCTCCTCATTGCGAAAACAGGCGCAGAGCAAGGAGATTCTCAAAATAACCATTGAAGATGGAGACCGGAACCTGGTTTATAAAACCCTTCAGGAGCTTGAGACGACCGAAATTGTTGACCTCCTGCCCGAGTATACCCAGTCGTTTGAGGTCCAAAGCAAAGCCGGTACAAGTTCACGCAAGGCTATATTCAAGGCATGTGTTGATAACGGATGGTCACTCACCGAGATGACGCTGCTGGAACGCAAGCTGGAAGAGGTGTTCAGGGATCTGACGATTCACAACTAATGCCGCGGGACACGGGACGCGGGACGCGGGACAAATGAAGAATTACGATTTACGATTTACGATTTACGATTTTTGATTTTTGAAGCAGTAAACCAATAATAGATGTTTTATGAAAAAAATATGGACCATTACAAAAAGAGAGCTACGGTCGTTTTTTGATTCACTCATGGCCTATGTGATGATTTTGTTGTTCCTTGGATTCAGCGGCTTTTTTACCTGGATTTTCGGAAGTGATGTTTTCATGGTCAACCAGGCCAGCCTTCAGTCATTTTTCGGAATCGCCTTCTGGTCGCTTTTCTTTTTTATTCCTGCTGTCACGATGGGCTTACTCGCCGAGGAGCGAAAGACCGGCACCCTGGAATTGCTGGTTACCAAACCTGTCAGCGACTGGCAGATCATTGCAGGGAAATTTCTTGCCGCACTGGCGCTGATAGCCATTGCACTTGCGCTGACGCTCCCCTACTACATCACGGTGGCAAGCATCGGTAAAATTGATCATGGAGCCGTGTGGATGGGATACCTCGGGTTGCTTTTCATGAGTGCATGTTACATCAGTATCGGGCTTTTTGCCAGCAGTATCACCGGAAACCAGATCGTTGCCTTCCTGATCGCATTGTTCATCGGCATTTTCTTTCATCTCATCTTCGGTCTGCTCGGCAGCAATTCCATCGCATGGTACGCGGGCATCATGAATTACCTCAGCCTTTCCACCCATTTTGAAAGCATGGCCAGGGGGGTAATTGATTCCAAGGATGTCATTTACTTTCTTTCGATCATCCTGATGGGGCTAACCGGAACTGAGATCGCCATCTCCAAACGAAACCTGACCAATTAAATAGCTGACTCTCGCAAGAAAAACTAATAAAACATGAAATTTCCATAAGCGCCATATTCAAATGAACTATGAATGTAAATTATGGATATTCCAAGTGACCATTTAAAAAATCAACAACAGATGAAAAACAGGAAATCGATCACTACCTACCTCCTACTGATTGCAGGTGTGATTATCTTCATCAACATCCTGGCGGACCGTTTTTTTCTCAGACTCGATTTTACCGCCGATAAAAGATATACCCTGAGCGAGGCTACAAAAAATATCCTGGGATCGCTTAAGCAAACCGTGACAGTGACTGCCTATATCAGTGAAGAGCTCCCTGCCGATTTCGCACGCCTCCGACGCGATTTCAAGGATCAACTTACCGAATACGCTAACCGTTCGAACGGCAAGGTGATGTTTGAATTCATAAACCCGAACAAGGATGAAGCCACTGAGCAAAAAGCGATGCAGGCAGGTATCAGTCCTGTGCTGATCAATGTCAGGGAAAAGGACCAGGTAAAACAGCAAAAGGCATACATGGGCGCCGTGGTGCAATATGGCGAGAAAAAGGAGGTCATTCCTTTCATCCAGCCCGGGGCTGCCATGGAGTACAGCCTCTCGACCAGCATCAAAAAGATGACAGTCGAAAACAAGGCCAAAATCGGTTTTGTGCAGGGAAATGGAGAGCCCTCGCCAAACTCCCTGATACAGGTCATGCAATCGTTATCGGTACTTTATGATGTGGAGACGGTGAACCTTGGTGATTCGGCAGCCAACCTTACCCGGTTTAAAACCCTCATCATGGTGAATCCGACTGATTCCATCCCGCCATTTCAGTTTGCCCTGCTGGATGCCTATCTTGCCAACGGCAAAAACCTCTACATTGCCATGAACCGGGTTGAAGGCAATCTTCAGACCCTTTCGGGGAATGAGATCAAAACGGGATTGGAAAAATGGCTCGAACAGAAAGGGATCAGGGTAAACCCGAATTTCATCATCGATCAACGCTGCGGAAGTGTAATGGTGAACCAGCAGCAGGGCGGCATGACATTCCAGTCAAGCATGAATTTTCCCTACCTCCCGATGATCACCAAATTTGCAGAAAATCCGGCCACCAAAGGCTTATCCTCGGTGATCCTTCAGTTTGCGAGTTCCATTGATTTTGTGCCTGTGAACCCGAATGTCTCCTTCATCCCGCTTGCAACCACATCTGAGAAATCGGGCGCCGAAAATGTTCCGTTATATCTCAATGTCTCCCGGAACTGGCAGCAAAATGATTTCCCGCTTGCCAATATCCCGGTTGCAGGTTTGCTAAGCGGCAAAATCAGTGGAGATATGCCGTCAAAGATGATCGTGGTTTCCGATGGTGATTTCGCCATAAACGGAGAAGGACAGCAAGCCA
>Ga0074195_1004239_pt1 | contig 12018 bp, 10 predicted proteins | sample EPASupsiteHSE623_FD_64525 | JGI IMG/M metagenome (GOLD analysis project Ga0074195, IMG submission 64525) | Bioremediated contaminated groundwater from EPA Superfund site, New Mexico - Sample HSE6-23 | ecosystem: Environmental > Aquatic > Deep subsurface > Groundwater > Contaminated ...
TCAAAAGAATCTCTTTATGAACCTAAAAAACTTGAAGCTCTAAAAGCTGATGTAAGTGAAAAACTAAAGAAGAAAAGTAGATTTTCTTTCTTTAGAAAAATTAAAAGATTCTTTTTTGGGAAATAAATTCTTCTATATTTTTTGCCACCATTTTTACAAGTCTATTTCTAGCTTCGACACTTGCCCAACCAATATGTGGAGTTAATAAAAGTCTATCTTTATTTTTCACTTTTAAAAGTGGATTATCTTCTAAAATTGGCTCAATGCAAACTACATCGATTCCACAATAAATATCTTTTTCATCTATGATTTTTGCTAAATCAGGCTCATTTATAATTCCACCTCGACCTAGGTTTAATAAAATTGCACCATCTTTGATATTTTTCATATTTTCATAATTTATTAAATCTTTTGTATTTTCATTTAATGGACAATGAATACTTATAATATCGCAAGTACTTAATAACTCATCTAATGAAACTTGTGTATATTCACTGTTTGAGTTTTTTCCACTTGTTGAGAAATACAAAACTTCACAATCAAATGCAGATGCTTTTTTTGCAAAATTTCTTCCAATATCTCCAAGTCCAATGATTCCCACTTTTTTACCATCAAGTTCAAAAAATGGTTTATCTATATGTGTAAAAATTTGCGATTGTTGCCAGTTTCCTTCATTTACATATTTTTTATAATAATCAAGTTTTTGCACAAAGTGAAAAATCATAGAAAATGCCAATTGAACTACGCTTGAACTTGAATATCCAGCTACATTTTTTACTCCAATATTTTTTTGTTTTGCATACTCTAAATCAACATTATTTGTTCCAGTTGCACTAATACAAATAAGTTTCAGATTTGAAGCATCCATAACTTCTTTTGAAATCACTACTTTATTTGTGATTACAATATCTGCATCTTTTACTCTATTTATAGTTTGAGTTTCATTTGTGATGTCGTAAGATTTTACTTCTCCCAAAGTTTCAAAAACACTCATATCAATATCAAAACCTAAGGTTGCCCTGTCCAAAATAACTATCTTCATATTTTCTCCTAATTTCTTCTTTGCCCTGTTTTTGGAGCGCTTACTTCTTTTTGTAAATCTATACTTAAATTATTATAGAAAAGTTCCCCATAATTTGTCTCTCTATTAATAGTTTCATATGCTTGTTTAATATCATTATTATATTTTAAAGCATCTTGTAAAATTTTTATGATTTTTACTGATTCTAAAAAATTCACATGAGATGGCGCTTCTATTGGAGAAGAGTAATATTTATGCATTCTTTCAACTAAAGATTTATTTCTAATTTCTATAAAAACAGATTCAATAGGAGATTTGAAAAATAGAATTTTTTGTTTTACATTTATAGAAATATATGTTGTTTCCATACCATATATTTTTCTTGAAAAGGAATCAAATAAAAAAAGTTTTTTATTATAATTATTATTAAAAAGCTCATAAATTAATTCTAATATTTTTATCTTTTCATCTTTAGTATAAAAATTTCCAATAATTGCAAAACAAAAAGATAAAACTGATTTTATTGAATACCACTCTGTTGTATCATAGTCATATTTTAACATTTGATTTATTCTACCTTGTTTTAACTCTTCGATGTCAGCACTTGTTGTAGTTTTGTACACTTTTTGTACAGCAGAATCCCTATACATAGGTCCTGGGAATTGCGCTTGAATAACAAATCTTCTATTTTGTTCTTGCTCCATTATGTATTTTAATCGCCCATAATAATCTTCATCAATGATTCTTACCTCTTTTTGGGGGATTTGAGTTATTGATTTTAGAAACTCTTCACCATTACAACCATCTTCCCAAATATAATCAGGATACCTAAAAGTCTGACAAATTTTATCTTTAATTTCTTTGTTTGGCTCGATATCAGTTATCTTATCAATCCACGATGTAACCGTTCTTCTATCTTTATTTATTAATACTGCAAATTTTGAAATACTTAGGTTTGATCTTTTAAATATTTCTATAAATTTTTCTATTGAATTTTTGTAATTCATAACAACACCTTGAATGTAATATTTATGTATTGTACTATTTTTTAACAAAAAATCAAATATTGTACATTTATTATTTTTAAGTCAATAAATTGTAATTTATATTTAAAAATAATACATCACTACTATGTATAAATTATGTATAATTACTTACAACTTAAATTTAAAGGATGTGTATGAGCGCAGGAAAAAAATTTAGAGAAGCCTTGAAAGAAGAGTCTCCTTTACAAATCGTAGGAACTATTAATGCTTACCAAGCATTACAAGCAACAAAAGTAGGACACAAAGCAATCTACTTATCAGGTGGAGGTATTGCTAATGCTTCTTACGGTTTACCAGATTTAGGTATGACTATGATTGAAGATGTATGTATTGATGTTAGAAGAATTACTTCTATTTGTAATACTCCATTAATTGTTGATGCTGATACTGGTTGGGGACATGCATTCAATGTTGCAAGAACTGTTAAAGAATTTATCAGATCTGGTGCAGCTGGTATGCATATTGAAGATCAAGTTGCTGCAAAAAGATGTGGACACAGACCAAATAAAGAGTTAGTATCTACTGAAGAAATGTGTGACAGAATTAGAGCTGCAGTTGATGCTAAAATGGAATTAGATCCAGAATTCTACATTATTGCTAGAACTGATGCACATGCTAGCGAAGGTCAACAAGCTGCAATCGACAGAGCTAAAGCTTATGTTGAAGCTGGAGCTGACGCTATTTTTGCAGAAGCTGTTCACACTTTAAAAGAATATAAAGAATTTACAGACCAAATGAGTGTTCCTGTATTAGCAAATATTACAGAATTTGGAGCAACTCCAATGTTCACAACTGAAGAATTAGCTTCTGTTGGTATTGATATGGTTCTTTACCCATTATCTGCATTTAGAGCAATGAATAAAGCTGCACTAGCTGTATACCAAGAATTAAAAGACAAAGGTACACAAGAAGGTGTTCTTGATACTATGCAAACAAGAATGGAATTATACGATATGTTAAATTACCATGCTTATGAGCAAAAAATGGATGAATTATTCTCAAAAGGTAAAGCTAAATAATTTTAGCTTTACAAAAAACAAAATTTGAATAAACAAAACTAAGGAGAAAATATGAGTACTGAAACAACTACTGCGTTTAAACCAAAAAAATCTGTTGCACTATCTGGAACTTCTGCTGGAAATACAGCTTTATGTTCAGTTGGTAAAAGTGGAAATGACTTACACTATAGAGGATATGATATTTTAGAATTTGCTGATAAAGCTGAATTTGAAGAAATTGCATATTTAATTGTACATGAAAAACTACCAAACAAAGCAGAATTAGCAGCTTATAAAGCTAAACTTAGATCATTTAGAGATATTCCAAATGGTGTTAAAGTTGCACTTGAGCAATTACCAAAAACTTGTCATCCAATGGATGTTATGAGAACTGGTTGTTCAGTACTTGGTGCTTTAAATCAAGAAAAAGAAGAACATCCAAAAAATGAAGCTCAAGATATTATTGATAGATTAATGGGTTCATTTTCTTCTATTTTATTATACTGGTACCACTTCGCATACAACGGAAAAAGAATTGATGTTGTAACTGATGATGATACTGTTGGTGGACACTTCTTACATTTATTACATGGTGAAAAACCAAGAGAATCTTGGGTTAAAGCTATGCATGTATCTTTAATTCTTTATGCAGAACATGAATTTAATGCATCAACATTTACTTCAAGAGTAATTGCTGGTACAAATTCAGATATGTTCTCATGTATTACAGGTTCAATTGGAGCTTTAAGAGGTCCAAAACATGGTGGAGCTAATGAAGTTGCATTTAGAATTCAAGAAAGATATTCTTCAGCTGATGAAGCAGAAGCAGATATCAAAGAAAGAATGGCTAAAAAAGAGATTATTATCGGATTTGGACACCCAGTTTATAGTATCTGTGACCCAAGAAATGTAGTAATCAAAAAAGTTGCTAAAGATTTATCTGAAGAAAACAACGACATGTTAATGTATGATGTTGCAGAAAGAATTGAAACAATTATGTGGGATCAAAAGAAAATGTTCCCAAATCTTGACTGGTTCTCAGCTGTTTCTTATAACCAAATGGGAATTCCAACAGATATGTTTACACCAATTTTCATTATCGCTAGAGTTACTGGATGGGGTGCACACGTAATTGAACAAAGAGAAGATGGAAAAATTATTAGACCATCAGCTACTTACACAGGACCTGAAGGTTTAAAATTCGTTCTATTAGAAGATAGAAAATAATTATTATTTTTCTATAAATCTAAGGAAGACCTTACAAAATATACAGTGCTAATCTTAGCAAAATAAAAGGATGGGAGAAATTCCATCCTTTTTTAAAATTAAATATATGGATATAAAATATGACAAATGACAAATATCTAAAAGATCTTGCAGGTATTGATGGTGTTAAGTATTATGATGTAAAATCAGCAGTAGAAGATATCACTCCTGGTTCTTTTGCAAAACTTAACTATACTTCAAGAGTATTAGCAGAAAACTTAATCAGAAAATGCCCAAGTGAAGATTTAAAAGATTCACTAGTTCAATTAATTGAAAAAAGAACAGACAAAGATTTCCCTTGGTTCCCTTCAAGAGTTATTTGTCACGATATTCTTGGACTTACAGCTTTCGTTGACCTTGCTGGTCTTAGAGAAGCAGTTGCACTTGGTGGTGGAGACCCTCAAAAAGTAAATCCAGTAGTTCCTACTCAATTAATCGTTGACCACTCATTAGCAGTTGAGTGTGGTGGATTTGATCCAGATGCATTCCAAAAAAATAGAGATATTGAAGATAGAAGAAATGCAGATAGATTCCACTTCATTAACTGGACTAAAGAAGCATTTAATAATGTTGACGTTATTCCTCCAGGTAATGGAATTATGCACCAAATCAATCTTGAAAAAATGTCTCCAGTAGTTCATTTAGATGATGGTATTGCATCTCCTGATACATTAGTTGGAACTGACTCACATACTCCTCACGTTGATGCACTTGGTGTTATCGCTGTTGGTGTTGGTGGATTAGAAGCTGAAAACGTAATGTTAGGAAATCCATCTTATATGAGAGTTCCTGAAATCATTGGTGTTAATATCGTAGGTGTTAGATCTGAAGGTATAACTGCAACTGATATTGCACTTTCTATGACTTCTTACTTAAGAGATAACAATGTTATTTCTGCATATTTAGAATTCTTTGGAACAGGTATTAAATATCTTGATTTAGGAGATAGAGCAACTATTTCTAATATGACTCCTGAATATGGTGCAAGTGCTGCGATGTTTGCTATTGATGACAAAACTATTGATTATTTAAAAATAACAGGTAGAGAAGCGAAACAAGTTAAATTAGTAGAAGCTTATGCAAAAGCAAATGGTTTATGGGCTGACGCTTTTGCAGATGCAACATATGCAAGAACTATTGAATTTGATTTATCAACAGTTACAAGAACACTAGCTGGTCCATCTCAACCTCATAAATTACTTCCTGTTTCAACTTTAGAAGCAGCAGGAATTTCTAAACATATTACAATTTCTAATGATGTTATGCCTGATGGTGCTGTTTTAATTGCAGCAATTACTTCATGTACAAATACATCAAATCCAAGAAATGTTATTGCGGCTGGGTTATTAGCTAAAAAAGCAAATGAACTAGGATTAACAAGAAAACCATGGGTTAAATCTTCATTAGCACCAGGTTCAAAAGTTGCTGAATTATATTTAAAAGAATCAGGACTATTACCAGAACTTGAAAAATTAGGATTTGGAATTGTAGGTTTTGCTTGTACTACTTGTAATGGTATGTCAGGTGCATTAGATCCAAAAATTCAACAAGCTGCTGCTGATTCAGGTATTTATACAACAGCTGTATTATCTGGAAACAGAAACTTTGATGGAAGAATTCATCCATTTATTAAAGAAGCATTTTTAGCATCACCTCCTCTTGTAATTGCTTATGCACTTGCTGGAAGTATCAGATTTAATATTGAAACTGATGTTTTAGGAAAAGATAAAAATGGAAATGATATTAAGTTAAAAGATTTATGGCCATCTGATGCTGAAATTGATGCTGTTGTAAGTACTGCTGTTAAACCTGAAATGTTTGCTGCGATTTATGACCCAATGTTTGCAAGAAATGGCTTAGCTGGAATTAAAGTAGATCCATTCTATAAATGGAATACAAGATCAACATATATTAACAAACCTCCTTATTGGGAAGATGAATATATGCAAATGCCAGCTCTTAAAAACATGAGACCATTAGGTGTATTCCCTAATGATATTACAACAGACCACTTATCTCCATCAAATGCAATTTTACCAACATCTGCGTCTGGTGAATATTGTTTAAAAATGGGATTACCTGTTGAAGATTTAAACTCTTATGCAACACATAGAGGGGATCATCATACTGCTTCAAGAGCTACATTGGCAAATCCAAAATTATTTAACGAAATGGTTAAAGATGAAAATGGAAAAGTTAAACAAGGTTCTTTAACAAAAATTATGCCAGAGGGTGTTGAATCAAGAATGTGGGAAGCAATTGAAACTTACACAACTAGAAAACAACCTTTAATTATAATTGCTGGAACAAACTATGGTCAAGGGTCTTCAAGAGACTGGGCAGCAAAAGGTGTAAGACTTGCAGGTGTTGAAGTTTTAATTGCTGAATCAATCGAAAGAATTCACAGAACTAACTTAGTTGGAATGGGTGTTTTACCATTACAATTTAAAAAAGGTGATACTAGAAATACTTATGCTATTGATGGAACTGAAACTTATGACATTATTGGTGATATTACTCCAAGATGTGATTTAACAGTTGTTATGACAAGAGCAAATGCTGAAGTTGTTAAATTCGATGTTTTATGTAGATTAGATACTTCAGCTGAAGTTGATGTTTACAAAAATGGTGGTATTTTACAAAAATTCGCTAAAGATGTTATTGCATCTTCAAAAAAATAATTATCCAAGAAGTATCTTTTGATGCTTCTTGATATATCTAAAACTATTTAAAGAAATCCCAAGATTTTTTTAAACAGTTTTATCAAATATTTAAAGGAAAAACATGAGTAATTACAAACCACAATTCAAAGTTAAAGCTACATACATGAGAGGTGGAACTTCTAAAGGAACATTTTTTAATATAGCTGATTTGCCAAAAGAGGCTCAAGAAGATCCAAAAAAAAGAGATAAACTACTTCAAAGAATCGTAGGAAGTCCTGATGTTTATAAACAACAAATGGATGGTATGGGAGGAGCAACTTCTAGTACATCTAAAGCTATTTTAGTTGGAAAAAGTTCAGTTGCTAATCATGATGTAGATTACTATTTCTGTCAAGTTGCAATTGATAAAGATTTTGTGGATATGAGTGGAAATTGTGGAAATCTAAGCTCAGCTGTTGGTCCTTTTGCAATTAAAGAAGGTTTAGTTGATAATGTACCTGAAAATGGTGTTTGTTGTGTAAGAATTTGGCAAGCAAATATCAAAAAAACTATTCTTTGTTACGTAACTATGGAAAATGGTATAGTTAAAGAAATGGGAGATTATTATATTGATGGTGTTGCATTTCCAGCTGAAGAAATCGTATTAGAATTTGCTGAACCTGTAGATCCAAGTGAAGAGTTATTCCCAACTGGAAATTTAGTAGATGATTTAGAAGTTCCAGGAATTGGTACATTTAAAGCAACTATGATAACTGCTGGAATTCCTACATGTTTTGTTAATGCTGCTGATATTGGCTACACAGGAACTGAGCTTCAAGGAGATATTAACTCTGATACTGAAGCCTTAGCTAGATTTGAAATAATTAGATCTTATGCTGCATTAAAAATGGGTTTAATTTCTGATTTAAAAGAAGCAGAAACAAGACAACACACTCCAAAAATTGCTTTTGTTGCACCAGCAAGTGATTTTATTACTTCAAGTGGTAAAGAAGTTAAAGCAAATGAGATTGATTTACACGTACGTGCTTTATCTATGCAAAAATTACACCACGCTATGATGGGAACTGCTTCAGTTGCTATTGGAGTTGCTGCTTGTATTGAAGGTACTTTAGTAAATATTGCCGCTGGTGGTGGAGAAAAAAGTGCAGTTGAGTTTGGTCATCCATCAGGAACTTTAAAAGTTGGTGCAGTTATCCAAAAAGAAAATGGAAAGTTTATTGTTGATAAAGCAACTATGAGTAGAAGTGCAAGAATCATAATGGAAGGTTATGTACATGTTCCAGCAGGAACAATGAACTAATAATTACTTTTTATTATTAAACTCTATAAAAAAAGTCTAGATTAAATCTGGACTTTTTTTATCCTCTAATTATTAATATTATGTTATCATTCCGCTAACAAAACTTAAGGAGATTATTAGTGGATACTTCATTTAAATTCAATCCGTATGAAGCCCTAAAATCAATACTTGAAATAACTTCTTATCACACAGGTGATGAATTTATAGAACATACAGCAATCGAAATTAAAAAATTATTCCAAGCTGATTTAGTATATATTACAAAAGCAATAGATTTTAACCCAACAACAAAAGTAAAAATTTTATATTCTACAAATGACAAAGTTCCAAAAATTATTGATTTGAATGGAATTCCTGGAAAATTTGTTTTTGATAATAAAATTATAAAAATAAAAGAACATGTAAAATACAATTTTTTAGATTTACTTGATGAAAAATATGAAAGTTTTTATGGTATTCCAATAACTGATGGAAAAGGTAGTTGTATAGGACATATTGCTATTTATTCTAAGTTAGTTAGAGAATTACCTGAAGAAATAAATGATATTGCATTAATATATTCAAGAAAAATCGAAAGAGAAATAAGAAGAATAGAGTTAGAAAAAGAGAATCAAATAATTAGAAATCAATTACAAGAACTAACTATTACAGACACTTTAACTTCTTTGTTTAATAGAAGATATTTTGGAAAAGTTTGTTCTGATGTTTTTGCACAAGTAAATAGAGATTCGACTAAAGCAACGTTAGCATATATTGATATAGATAACTTCAAAAGTATAAATGATAAATTTGGGCATGAAGGTGGAGATGTAGTTCTTAAATATTTTGCAGAAATATTATTAGAACACTCAAGAAAAGGTTTAGATTATGTATTTAGACTAGGTGGCGAAGAGTTTTGTATCATTAGTATTGATAATACCCTTCAACATGCTAATGAACATATGAATAGAATTATGAGTATCACTTCGGAAAAATTCTCAGCAACAAGATTTGGAGAAATTACTCTTAGTATTGGAATTGTTGAATTTGATAAAAAATTTAATTCATTTGATGAGATTTTAAATCTAGCAGATAAAAAAATGTATGAAGCTAAAAAAAGTGGTAAAAATACAATAGTAAAATAAGAAAAAATTCTTATTTTACTAAAGATGAAATCTCTTTAAAAACTGGGTTTTTAGCAGTTAAAGTTAATTCAAAAAGTAAAGATTCATAAGTTGTAGGAATTACACCTGCTTGAACTAATCTAGTAATTGCCATATCTGTATCTTTTTGTTTTCTTGAAGTACAGCAATCAGTAACTAAAACAACTTCAAATCCACCTTCAAGTAAATCTATACAAGTTTGTAAAACACATACATGAGTTTCAATTCCAGCAACAATCACAACTTTTTTATCTGTAGCATTTATAGCATCTATTGTTTCTTCATTTTTATAACAAGAAAATGTAACTTTTTCAAAATGAGGATACTCTTGAACTAACTCTTTTAAAGATGGAATTGTCTCACCAATCCCTTTTTTATATTGCTCATTTATAACAAAAGGAACACTAAGAACTTTTAATCCTTTTACCAAAGTAATTAAATTTTTTTCTACTTCATCTTTGTTTGTAACATGTGGATATAACTTATCTTGAACATCAACTAAACAAAAAAGTGCATCTTCTACATTTATTCTCATTTTATCTCTCCTTAAAATTTATTTAAAAGCTAATTTTTCAGCTCGTTCTAGTAACTCTTTAGCACCTTGGTCTATAAAATTTTGAGCTAAATTTCGACCAACTTTTTCAAAATCATCAATATCAGCAGTTATGTCTTCACTGATATATTCACTTCCATCAGGAAGTCCAACAATTGCTTGAACTCTAATTGAATTTTCATCTATAATAGTAGCTTTTACTCCAATTGGAACTTGGCAACCACCTTGAAGTGTATCTACAAAACTTCTTTCAATTGTTGATTCAATATGAGCATCTCTATCATTTAATACTTTTACTATTTCTAATACTTCGGGATTATTTGTAGTTTCAATTCCAAGTGTTGCTTGTCCCATAGATGGAATCATAACATCTGTTGAAATTGGAGTGAAAAATTTAACTTCATTTTCTATTTGAAGTTTTTGAATACCCGTAGCTGCTAAAATAATTGCATCATATTCACCTGCATTTAACTTTGCAATTCTTGTATTAATATTTCCTCTTAAATCTTTTAAAACAATATCAGGTCTTAGCATTTTAATAGCCATTCTTCGTCTTAAACTTGTAGTTCCAACAACTGCACCTTCTGGTAATTCTTCTAAAGAAGCATATTTATTACTTAAAATAGCATCTCTTGGATCAAATCTTTTTGTAACAGCAGCAAGTTGTAATCCATCTTCAAATTGTGTTGGAACATCTTTTAAAGAGTGCACTGCTAAATGAGCAGTTCCTTCAAGCATTGCTACTTCAAGCTCTTTTGTGAAAAGTCCTTTTCCACCAATTTTTGCTAGTGGAACATCTAAAATTTTATCACCTTTTGTTACAAACTCTTGAAGTTCAATTTGCATATCTGGATAATGTTCTAAAAGTTTTGCTTTTACATACTCAGATTGCCAAAGGGCTAGTTGACTTCTTCTTGTTGCTATTACTAATTTTTCCATATTACCTTCTTAATAAATTTATTTTTTACCTAATGTTTCATATTTAAGTCTTGTAGAATCTTTAACTTTATTTACAAATATTGTAGGAGTTCCAGCAACCATAACTTCTTCACCCATTGAAATATCTTTTTCAATAAGAGAAGTTATTTTATTATCTGAAAGCTCTTCTATTTTTATATTAGTTTTAAACTCTTTGTTAAAAGCTTCCAAAATTTTCTTTTCATCTGTTGTTTTAACATCAAAATATGGTTCCCAATCTGTTTCATAAACTTTTAATTCAACATCTTTAAGACCTTTGTGTTTAGCAATTTCAGCCAATTTAGATAAAGGTATTGCAGCTGCATGAATCGAAAGTGGGAAGTTATAATAATATAAAGCAATACTATCACTATTTTTATTTACATATTTAATTACATCTGGTAAATAATCTTTACAAAATGGGCATAAAGGATCAGAGAAAACTACAATTTTATCTTTTGCATTATGATTCCCTGCAATTAATTTTGTTTTATCATGGTAATTATCAGTTAAATTTGGAGTTACTAAATCTTTTAAAGATTTTCCAGTTTCAGAATCAATTAACTCTAAAGAGATATATTTTCCATCAGAAAAAAGTATATCTTTTGCGTTTATACTTTTCCCTTGTACATTTGCTTCAACATCTATAATATATCCAGACCAACCATTTAATGGCAACTCTTTTTTTGTATTAATTTTTATATTTTTAACTTCTACATTTGGATTTTGAGAAATTCTTTTTTTCTCGAAATTAATAATGTTTTCATCACTAGATGCGGCATATAATGCACTTGATAATAAAATACTTATTGATAATATTTTTGAAAATTTATTCATTTATTTTTTCCTTATTTAAAACTAGATTATAGTCTATCTATTTAATATTAATAAAAAGTTAATATTTAACTTCTTGCTTTTACTGTAATCTTTTTTATATCAAAAAGCTCTTTTGCTTTATCAAGCATTTTTGAATTTAATATATCATTTAACTGCAACTCTTGTTGTGATGGTTGAGTAACTGCACCTTTATGCATATCAGCCACACAACCTGAACCCATTTCAATCTCTTCAA
>Ga0074195_1004240_pt1 | contig 12012 bp, 10 predicted proteins | sample EPASupsiteHSE623_FD_64525 | JGI IMG/M metagenome (GOLD analysis project Ga0074195, IMG submission 64525) | Bioremediated contaminated groundwater from EPA Superfund site, New Mexico - Sample HSE6-23 | ecosystem: Environmental > Aquatic > Deep subsurface > Groundwater > Contaminated ...
TCCATAAAAAGGTGATTATATGCGCGGTCAGCGCATGCAACTGTTGGAGAAGTGCATCCGGCTCAGATGAAAGAGAAGCAAAATATGTTTTATTACTTGTGTCATTTTATTGCGGACGAATCAATACTGAAGCAAAGCTAATGTCAAAAGAGGCAATTATCCAAATATCCGCACGAAAAAGCACAAAAAAATAACGCTGTATGTTTATTCCAGTGAGACTTCGACTACGAATTGCGGCTTTTTTAAATCATCAGGGAGATTTCGCAGATCTGCCGTTCTGAATTGAATGGAATCGGCCGGCAATCCTTTATCCGCAAAATAAGCTTTCAGCAAACCTTGCCGTCTTTCCAGTAACTGATTAAACTCATTTGACACCTGATCATTTCCTGCTTTTTGCAGACAGCTTGTCCGGTAATGCTCACCTTTTGTGTCCGCTTCTTCATCCGTCAGTCCCAGGAAAGCAAGGAACCCGGGATCGTCATCGGGCAAAGGCAAGCTACCGACAAACGACTGATCAGCTTCCGACTTGCCTGCTCCGGAAAGATAAAGTTGTTTGGCTTTTTTTATCGCGATCAGCATCTTTTCTTCGTCAGGATCGGTTGTTTGCACCAGAGAAAAGGAAAGTTCGGGCTTTTTTGTGATAATCTGGGCAATTCTATCCAGTGTCCTGATTTGATCTGTTCCCAGGCTATCCTGCAAATAATTAAATGGGATTTGTTTGATGCTTTCCGGATCAACCCCCAACTTATGACCGATAAAGTTAATCGGCTGTGTGCCGGTCTTTAGAAGAAATTCTTCAAAAGTCTTCCAAATAATCCTGCGCAGCCTGAACTTTGGACTTGACGGATTTCCCGTGACCGGCAACTCAAAACCAATGTGATCGTTCCTGTCTTTCAGAACATATAAAGCCAGCCCCACCGGGACGCGGTAAACCGGCTTTTCTTTCTTCCTTTTGCCAATCTCCAGGTTGTCTATGCTGATCCGGTTATTATTCTCGAGCGAAGCAGGCGTCATCACCAGATTAATGTCATAGTTAAACACGCCCCGGGTCACCGGCCTTGCCAGATAAAATTCCGAATAAGGGGACAAGCTGACCATATCCAGACCATGAATAAATCCGTCAAGCGAAAAATTCATCGGGTTGATCATGTCCATTTGTGCCTTGCCTTTTAAAACCCCAGACTGATTAAGCGCCATGCTGAATTCCAGGGGAATGTTTGATGCATCATCACGGAGATCTTTCATGATAAAGTCAAGCTTGGAAATGTCGAACCGGAATGGCCGGCGGAGCGTCAGATCGGCAAAGGCTATACTTCCTCCTTTGAGATTCAGATTCCTGATGGAATAGTGAACTTCAGCAGAGTCGGCCGATAGGGTATCGGCCAGGTAAGGAGCAAGGATCTTTTCAATATTCGTGCTTTCCGGTTCAATAACGGCGGCCATTACGGGTTCTTCAACCACGATATCGGCAAAACAAAAACTCCACCTGGAGACGTCGAGAGAGTCTATTTTTGTCCACGCATTTTTAGCTGACATGAAAAGCTCCTGATCTGTATCCGTGATCGCGAAGTCTTTTACACTTCCCTCACCAAATACTTTCACATTCATGGGATTTTCCATCTCACCCGAAATAGTCAAATCAGTACTCACCAACCCTTTAATGGAACCGGCATTCACGTACGATTTGAAATACCCGGCAAACGGTTCAACATCGATACCCTCTGTTTTCAGATTGACCGTATAACGTCCAGCGGCCTGATCAATATTGCCTCCGATCATGACTTTCCCGCTTTCACCCAGGACAAAATCGGCGCCTAGCTCTGAATTACTGTTGTCCCAGGCGATCTCCGGGATCTTCAGGTTGAGGTTTTTTAATTCGGAAGTGGTGGGAACGGTTTCGTCTTCATAGCGAATATAACCTTCGCTAATAGTTAGATTTTTCACCACGTATCTCACCGGTTCTTCACTTTCGGGCGCAACTTCAACCGAGTCGGACGAAGCCATGAAATCGCTGAAGTTAAACCCTGTACCTGAATAGAGAAGGGAGACAGCAGGTTTTATAATCCTGATCTCCGAAAATTTGTACTCTTTCTGCAACAGCCTCCATGGGTCGAGATTAATATGGAGTTCGTCAAAATGAACAAAAGTATCCTTCTTATTAAGCTCATACATATTAAAATTAAGGGCTGCAAGGCTGACCTTCAGGTAATTTACTTTCAGCTTTTCGAGACTAAGTTTCCGTCCGGTTAATTCCTCGCCGTGTAGAACCAGGTAATTCCGGGTAATACCTGGCAGCATGATTAACACGACAACAACAAGGAAAAGGGCTACCAGGAAAATGATATACCTTCTCTTTAGTCTGATCTTGGTTTTTTCTTCCATGATGCTAATATTCTAATATTTTGACTAGCACGGCAATTTTTAAGGATTCTTCCTGTATATTAATATTTTATCAATCCTGTTTCCGTCCATATCAACAATTTCAATCGTATAATCCAGATATTCAATTTTATCTCCTGTTTTGGGAATATTGTTGATCTGTTCAAAAATAAATCCGGCAACCGTGGAATAATCGATTTTATCAAAATCGATCGTAAAATTCTCTATAATTTCAGCAAGCGTTTCAATTGGGGCATCGCCATTTACCAGTACTGACTGGTCTTCGCGTTTAAAAATATCAGGTTCATAGGTTTCTCCTTCATCCGGGATCTGTCCCACAATGTTTTCGATAATGTCGTGCAGGGTGATAATGCCTTCAAGACCACCATACTCATTTACAACAACGCAAATATGGATCTTCCTTTGCCGCAGTTGATTCAATACCCGTTTGGCATCGGCATTCTCAGGAACAATAACCGGTTGCACCAGTAAACTCTTAATATTCGGTTCTTTTTCAAGGGTTCTCGATTTATAGTAATCTTTCACATACAAAACTCCCTGAAAGTTATCCAGATTTTCCTTGCTGCATATCACTTTGCTGTGCTGCACTTTGGCAATATCTTCTTTAAGCTCGTCCTCCGGCTTGGCAATATCGATCCATTCAACGTCAGTCCGGTGGGTCATCACATGTTTGGCTTTCTTGTCTGAAAAATAAAACACTTTTTCATGAATGATATTTTGTTCCTTTTCGATCACTCCTTCATGCGTGGCCAGTTTAATGATCTGACGGAGCTCTGCTTCAGTCATATGATCACTTTGCTTTTTCACTCCGATCAAATTATTGACCAGGTCGGTTGAAACAGAAAGCAATTTTACAAACGGATAAAATGCAGCACTGAAATAATAGACAACGGGAGCCACTTTCACTGCAATACGTTGAGGATTACTTAAAGCTATTGTTTTAGGCACCAACTCTCCAATAACGATCGAGATATAGGTAATGATAATAACGGTTAGCGTTATTGCTATCTCGTGGGCATAGGGGGTGGTTAATTCAAATCTTAAGAAAAACGGAGTGACATCGTCAGCGATATTCATTCCTCCGTAAACACCGGTTATAATACCGATCAAGGTTATTCCGACCTGAACAGCAGAAAGAAAATTTCCGGAATTGGCCAGCAATCGTAGTGCAACTTCCGCTCCTTTACTCCCGTTGAGTTTTAACTGTTCAAGCCTGGTTCTTTTGCTCGAAACCAGAGCAATTTCAGATAAAGAGAAAAAACCATTCAATAAAATCAAAAAACCCAGAATAATTATTTCCATTTCCAATTTGTTTGTTGTGCTGTCAGTGTCATCTGATCCTTTAATACGGTGCGTAGTCCCTTCCGGTTTCTGATCAGTTCAATCAACAGAATTCAGGACTTGAGAGAACGAACAGATTTTATTAATTCCTGATCATATCTCTCAGCTTAAGTATCGTATTCCAGTTCCGGCCTGTTGCTATTACACGAAGCTTTCTTTCGATGTAGTCGGTTGTCAACTTCGTCTTTGCAAACCCATTATGATAATATACAAACAGCAGATCATCAAGAAGATAATAATTTTCGTTCACTTTCCCCTCATCTTTGAAAATCTGTATCTGAACAGGTTCCACCCTTTCCGACAACATCACTACCGCCCTCCTGGCATGATCATTTTCTTTTTCTGCACTGAAAGGACTTTTTTCTGCAATATCTATCAGCTCATCCGCCGTTTTTATGATCATATTCACATTGATCCCAAAATTGGCTCTAATAATGTGAGCGACCTGTTCCGTGATCTTTTCTTTTTCCTGTGTGGACTGCAGAATGAGGTTACCACTGTTTATATAAGTTTTTACGTGTTCAAACCGGTGTTCGGTCAATGCTTTTTTCAGAACATCCATCTTAACACGGTTATGCCCGCCGATATTAACACCTTTTAAAAATACAATAAACGTGTCCATCTCTCTTAAAAAAATCAAAAATACACAAAAATATGGTCATCTTACGAGGGATACAGCCAGGGATCGTGAAGAACAACTAAGCTTTACGACTGTTTGTTTGTAAAAAGCTTATTAAAAAAAGACATGATATGGATTACAGGATTGAAAAAGACACACTTGGAGAAGTAAAAGTCCCTGCAGGAAAGTACTGGGGTGCGCAAACACAACGCTCGGTCATGAATTTTTCCATTGGTCCCCCTGCATCGATGCCTATCGAAATTATTCACGCCTTTGGGTATCTGAAAAAAGCAGCGGCCATCACCAACCACCGGCTGGGTATTCTTTCGGATGAAAAGAAAGAACTGATTTGCCGGGTATGCGATGAAATTACTGCAGGCAGGCTGGATGACCAGTTTCCGTTGGTTGTATGGCAGACGGGCTCAGGCACGCAATCGAACATGAACGTGAATGAAGTCATTGCCAACCGCGCCCATGTATTGGCCGGACACCAACTGGGTGAAGGCATCCGTCTGATCCACCCTAATGATGATGTAAACAAGTCCCAGTCATCAAATGATACGTTTCCAACAGCCATGCATATTGCCGCCTATTCCCGCCTGATCAAAAATACCATACCTGCCATCAGAGATCTTCGCGAGACCTTGTCGGAAAAGTCGAAGGGAATGATGGATATCGTTAAAATAGGGCGCACCCATTGGATGGACGCCACGCCCTTGACCCTGGGGCAGGAATTTTCAGGCTATGTGTCGCAGCTCGATCACGGCATTACAGCCCTGCAGAATACCCTTCCGCACCTGGCCGAACTTGCCCTTGGAGGAACCGCCGTGGGCACCGGATTAAATGCACCGAAAGGATACGCGGAAGAAGTGGCTGCCACGATCGACCAACTAACAGCCTTGCCCTTTGTCACCGCCAAAAACAAGTTTGAATCGCTGGCTGCCCATGATGCGATTGTCGAATCGCATGGTGCGCTCAAGCTCCTGGCTGTCAGTTTAATGAAAATAGCCAATGACATCCGGTTGATGGCATCTGGCCCTCGTTCGGGGATTGGAGAAATCAACATACCAGCTAACGAGCCGGGATCATCGATTATGCCGGGTAAAGTGAATCCCACACAGGTAGAGGCCCTGACTATGGTATGTGTTCAGGTCATGGGAAATGACACCACGATCAGCATTGCCGGCTCGAACGGGCAATTCGAACTAAATGTATTTAAGCCTGTCATGATCAATGCTTTCTTACAGTCGGCAACTTTATTGGGCGACGCCTGCCGGTCGTTTAATGAAAATTGTGCTTCGGGCATTCAGCCGGACCTGATCCGCATCAATCAGCACCTGAACAATTCCCTGATGCTGGTGACAGCCCTGAATACATATATTGGTTATGAAAATGCAGCGAAAATTGCAAAAAAAGCTCACACAGAAAACACCACGCTCAAAGAAGCTGCAATTGCCCTTGGGTTGCTGACCGCCGGGCAGTTTGACGAATGGGTTGTACCATTAAACATGATTGGAACAATGTAGTTGGGGCTTTGCATCAAAAATTTCTACCTTTGCAAAAATCTCAATAATCAATGGAAAACCAGCTGCAGATATACAACACACTAACTCGCAGAAAAGAAGTTTTCGAACCTTTACACCCGGGAAAGGCAGGCATGTATGTGTGCGGTCCGACCGTTTACGGCGAAGCTCACCTGGGCCATGCCCGCTCAGCCATCACCTTCGATCTGCTTTTCAGGTATCTCAAACACCTGAATTACAAGGTCCGTTACGTCCGCAACATCACTGATGTAGGACATCTGGCCAACGACTCGGATGAGGGCGAGGATAAAATTGCAAAGAAGGCCCGGCTGGACGAACTGGAACCCATGGAAGTGGTACAGATCTATACCAATTACTACGAAAGAGCTATGGAAAAACTGAATGTGCTCCCTCCAAGCATTGAACCCCGGGCAACCGGCCATATCCTCGAACAGATCGAAACGGTCGAAAAAATACTGGCTTCGGGCTATGCTTACGAAAGCAATGGCTCGGTATACTTCGACGTGGAGAAATACGCAAAAAATAATCCCTATGGCCAGCTTTCGGGCCGGAAAATTGAAGATCTGCAAGCCAATACCCGTGATCTGGAAGGACAACACGAAAAGCGTTCCCCGCTCGATTTTGCTATCTGGAAGAAAGCATCTCCTGAACATATTATGCGCTGGCCATCACGCTGGAGCGATGGTTTTCCAGGCTGGCATCTGGAATGTACAGCCATGAGTTCAAAATACCTGGGCGAAACATTCGATATCCATGGCGGCGGCATGGACCTTACATTTCCTCATCATGAGGCAGAAATGGCCCAGGCCAGAGCAGCTTTTGGACATGATTCAGTCCGTTACTGGATGCACAACAACATGATCACCCTTAACGGACAAAAGATGGGAAAATCATTGGGAAATGCCATCTCGCTTAACGAATTCTTTTCCGGCAATCATCCTCTGCTCGAAAGGCCTTATTCGCCAATGACGATCCGTTATTTCATGCTGACAGCCCATTACCGCAGTACCCTCGATTTCTCGAACGAAGCCCTGCAGGCAGCAGAAAAAGGCCTTACACGGTTGCTAAAAGCAGTGGAAGTACTGGACCAGATCAAGCCCTCAGACAAATCAACGGTAAAAATACAGGAGCTGAAAGCAGACTGCTATACCGCAATGAACGATGATTTAAACACTCCCATCGCGATTGCTTCCTTGTTTGAAGGCGTAAAAGTGATCAATTCGGTCGTTGACGGCAAAGAAAGTATTTCGGAAGATGATTTGATTGTACTGAAAGATCTTTTCTCCGTTTTCATATTCGACCTGTTTGGCCTGGAGAAAACGGAGAAGGGAACATGCTCAAATTCCGGGGCCTTTGAAGCTGCCGTGGATCTGCTACTGGAGCTTCGCATGAAGGCCAAAGCCAATAAAGACTGGGCCACGGCCGACCATATACGTGATGAACTCTGCAAGCTGGGCTTTGTTATAAAAGACACAAAAGAAGGATTTAGCTGGGAGTTAAAAGAATAATCCTGGCTTTCAATATCTTTATACATCAATAATAATAACAAAAATGGCTGTAACGCGTTTTGGTGTATCACTCGAAGAAGAACTACTGAAGGCGCTGGATGAATATGTGCAGGAAAATTCATTCTCCAACCGCTCTCAGGCGATCCGGTTCCTGGTTGAAAAAAACCTGGTGGAGAAAAAATGGAAATGTGATCACATTGTTGCCGGCGCCATTACACTTGTTTACGGTGAGACCAAAAAAGATATCCATTCCCGGATGCAGGATATTCAGGCTAATTACCGGAACCTGATCCTTTCATCTCAGATCTTTTACATCGGTGATCATTGTATGGAAATTGTCGCGGTAAAGGGTCCTTCCTTCCAACTTACTAACCTGGCAGATCAACTTATTGCTGTGAAGGGTATCCGGCACGGAAAACTGATCATGAGCAAAGTCGATTAGATGAAGCGAATCCTGTTGCTGTTCACGATCCTGCCTCCTACGCATAATAAGCAAAAGGATCATGCATCATAATTTGATCCTTTTGCTTATTGTAAATTCTGTAAAATTAGTTCCGTTCAATACCTTGAACGAATTCATACGCATCACCGAATTTTGCTGATAACGGACATATGAAACTCCCAGGTAAAAACCCGGAAAATGATGCCCACCCGATAACCGGATCATTCCGCTCCGGCACAGTTTTATCTGCCTGTCTTTTCCAACATCATCAAAATGCCATATATTCTTCTGCATTCCAAGACTTAAGCGGTATGCTCCCGTCGCGATCCAGTTCTTCAGAGGCACCCAAGAATAGGCATATTCCAGGTTTCCATTGATGGTATAACACTTAAAGGCATCCAGTTCCCTCCATCCAACAAAATAATTACTGCTGATTCCACGTGGAACAAATGCCGAATCGGCATCAACCGTCAAAAGATAAAATCCTCCTCCAAATATAACAGAACCAGCGCTTTTCTTCTGCAGTTCATTTTGCTTAAAAGCCGCCTTATATGAAAACCTCCTGTGGTTCATCAAATAGTTCAGGTTAACGCCAATATTCCTTGTCCTCACATCACGACGCTTATAGTATTCGTGCTGCAAAATCGTTTCTTCCGCCGGGGCATTTTCAAGCTTCAGATAATACCCCCTGGTCTTCATGGCCATCACATCCACAGTGAATTTTCTCGCGTACAGATAGCTCTGCAAGCCAAAACTGGATGTCTTCCCATACTGGTCGTCATCATCCGAAAGCTCACCGATTTTAGTTCCGATATTGATACCAAACCACTTGTAGTTCAATCCTGCGCCCAGATCAAAGTAATCGTTTGGAAGGTATTTAAGATCCAGATCTTCAGCAACATCATTAAAGTGTACAAAGTTATTCCGGTTAGCAGAATAAACCCGGACTATTAAATCATTGTAAAAGCTCTTCACATAGTTGGTATCCAAATCAAAAGCCACCCGCCTTTCATTTTGGGAAAAGGACTTCCAGGTGATAAAAAAGAACATACTGAATACGATGAATTTTCTCATTTACAGGTCAATTTTAACCCAAACAGGGCAATGATCTGAGTGCACAACATCCGGTAAAATCCCTGCACCCATAATCTTATCTTTCAATACCGGCGTCACCATGTTGTAATCGATCCGCCAACCCTTATTTCTGGCCCGGGAACCAGCCCGGTAACTCCACCAGGAATACTGCCCCGGCTCAGAAACGACCTCCCTGAAACTGTCCACATAGCCGTCATTCACAAACTTTCCAAACCATTCCCGTTCCTCAGGGAGAAATCCGGATGTATTTTGCTGTTTCTCCGGATTATGTATATCGATCCATAAGCGACAAATATTGTAGTCACCTGATATAATTATACCCGGATGATCAAGGATAAGTTTATTCAAGTAAAGACGGAAGTCGTTAAGAAACTCCATTTTATAATCCTGCCGGGGACCTCCCGCCGATCCTGAAGGAAAATAAACACTGATCACAGAAAAACCATCAAATCCGGCCCGAATTACTCTTCCCTCCCGATCATACTTTTCATTACCCATTCCATACTCCACTTCATTAGGTTTTACTCTTGTTGCGATGCCTACACCACTATAACCAGGCTTGACTGCCGGAAAAGAATAGAACCAGTAACCCATTTCCTCAAATATGGTTTCACCCATTTGCCCTTCCCTGGCTTTTACTTCCTGCAAACAGAGAATATCAGGCTTTTCCCGCTCCAACCAGAAGAAAAAGTCTTTTCTGATAGCCGAGCGGATACCATTCACATTGTAAGATAAGATGCGTTTCACAATTTTTTGTAAATTTGAAAATATATTTTCAGCGAAAATAGAATAAACTTTTAAACACAGAAAGATCAATTGGTCAAAGGTATCGTCATAAAATCCACAGGAAGCTGGTTCACTGTAAAAACGGAGTCAGGAGCAGTTGCGGAATGCAAATTAAAAGGTAACTTTCGCATTAAGGATTTAAAAAGCACAAACCCCGTCGCTGTAGGAGACTATGTTGAAATGGTGATGCAGGAGCAGGAAGGAGATGATCCTTCCAGACCTGTGGGCATGATTACCGACATCATAGAACGGAAAAACTATATCATCCGTAAATCGCCCAATCTTTCAAAACAATATCAGATCATTGCTTCCAATATTGATCAAGCCTTTCTGGTTGTGACGGTCAATTATCCTGTAACCACAACTACCTTTATTGACCGGTTCCTGGCTTCAGCAGAAGCATACCGGATACCATGTATTCTGATCTTTAACAAAACAGACCGTTACAATATCGGGCAGCTTGCCCAGATGCGAAAGTTTATTGACATCTACCAAAACATAGGATACCGTTGTTTGGAAGCATCTGCGAAGCATGATCAGGGCATCAGCCAGATCAGAGAATGGATGAAACATAAAACAAGTGTTTTTTCAGGACATTCCGGTGTCGGAAAGTCAACCCTGATCAATAAAGTTGAACCGGATTTAAACCTAAAGACAAACGAAATTTCCGAGTACCACGAAACAGGAAAACATACCACTACATTTTCTGAGATGTTCGAATTGAGCTTTGGCGGTTTCATTATTGACACCCCGGGTATAAAAGGATTTGGTATGCTCGAAATGGAGAAGGAAGAAATTGGTCATTATTTTCCCGAAATTTTTAAGCGACTGGACAAATGTCAGTATTATAATTGCACTCATACTCACGAACCAGGTTGCGATGTCAAAAGAGCTGTCACCGAAAATGAAATTGCAAAAAGCAGGTACACTTCTTATCTGGGATTGCTTGAAACCGACGAAAGATACCGGAGCTGATCTGGATGCTCAAAAATTCAAAGACGAATTTCAGACCAAAAAAGAGGTATTTTTCATCTGAAATTCAGTGCTTTAAATTGAAAAAACTAAAGATTTTAGCCGCTTTAGAATCGCCTATTTGAGAAGCAACTGTATGGTAGGACTGATTTTTTAGATTCTCAACACTTTTAAACTCTCTCAAAAGGAACTGGATCGTCCTCTCTCCTATTCCAGGAACTTCTTCCAGCTGAGATTTTATGAAACTCTTCGATCGCTTTGTCCGGTGAAAAGTTATTCCAAATCGATGGGCTTCATCCCGGGCCTGCTGAATGACTTTTAAAGTTTCAGAGTTTTTGTCCAGGTACAATGGAACAGAATCACCCGGGAAAAATATTTCTTCCAGTTTTTTTGCAATGCCAATAATGGCAATTTTTCCCCGGAGGTTTAACTTCTCCAGTGCATTCAACGCCATCCCCAATTGCCCTTTTCCCCCATCAATAATAATCAGCTGAGGTAACTGACGTTCTTCTTCCATTTGTCGTTTGTACCGGCGATATACGATCTCTTCCATTGAGGCAAAATCGTTTGGCCCTTCCACTGTCTTTATATTGAAATGCCTGTATTCCTTTTTTGCCGGCCTTCCGTTTTTAAACACCACGCAAGCAGCAACAGGATTGGTACCCTGAAGGTTAGAGTTATCGAAACACTCAATTTGTACCGGTAATTCTTTTAATTGAAGATCTTTTTTTATAGTTTCTAGTATTCTGCCTGTATTTTGCTGCGGCTTTGAAAGGATCATCTGTTTCTCCTTCTCCATCCTGTAATATTTCGCATTTCTTACCGAAAGATCAATCAGTTTCTTCTTATCACCTCTTGCCGGAACTTTAAACGCTACCTGCTCCAACGTAATTCCAGGATCGAAGGGAACCAGTAATTCTTTAGCATTGGAAAAAATTTTTTGCCGGATATCAACGATGGCATAAGCGAGCAATTCCTCCGGACTTTCGTCCAGAGCTTTTTTTATCTCGGTCGTATACATCTGAACAATCGCGCCATTGATCACTTTGAGATAGTTCACAAAAGCTGACCGTTCTACCACATCAATTCCGAACACATCCACATCCGTGATTGTTGAACTGACCACAGTCGATTTGCTCCTGAACTTCTCAAGGATTTCCACTTTCTCTTTGATCTGACCGGCTTCTTCAAACTTATATTCCGCCGCGAATTTTCTCATAAGGTCACGAAGATATTTGATCACCCCTGTAATATTTCCTTTTAGAATATCACTAATCTTTCCTCTATCATCATTATACTCTTACC
>Ga0074195_1004241_pt1 | contig 12008 bp, 15 predicted proteins | sample EPASupsiteHSE623_FD_64525 | JGI IMG/M metagenome (GOLD analysis project Ga0074195, IMG submission 64525) | Bioremediated contaminated groundwater from EPA Superfund site, New Mexico - Sample HSE6-23 | ecosystem: Environmental > Aquatic > Deep subsurface > Groundwater > Contaminated ...
AACTTACAGTCAGGGCCATCTCCAAGGTTTGCGAGGCTTACAAGCGAGACAAGTCCATCAGACCAGAGTTTCGGCTTGATGGCGCTATCGTCTATGATCAGCGCATCCTTTCCTGGAAAGGGCTTGAAAAGGTCTCTCTGATTACGCTTCAAGGCAGGCAAACTATACCTGTCAGACTTGGAGTGTGCCAGAGGGGCAGGATGGATAGGATCAGAGGGCAAGCCGACTTGATCCTTGTTAAAGGCGTTTTCTACCTTTGTGTTGTTGTCGAAGCGCCCGTTGCATCTCCCTATGATCCTGTTGGAGTTCTTGGCGTTGATCTTGGCATTAAGAACCTGGCAGTAGATAGTGATGGCGAGACGCATTCTGGTGAGAAAATCCAGAATGTCCGGGCTAAATCGGATGCTCTTAAGGCCAAGCTCCAAAGCGTTGGGACTAAATCGGCTAAGAGGCATCTCAAAAGTCCTATCTGCCATTGTGTCTCCAAATCTAATCGTCCTACGAGGGACGAATTCTGTTGCATCTGCTATGGCTTCTCTGGCCCAGCAGACAACGTTGCAGCTCTGAACATCAGAGCAAGGGTAGCAGTCAACCTGCCTATCGTGGCGCGATTTTTTGCGCAGCTGCAAGCCACCCCGTTTACGGGGTGGTAGTTGACATCGTTCCACTTCAGGAGAACTATCATCTCACTGGGATCGTTTGTATTGTGAAATATGCATGCGCCCTTGGGGCCGCTGGCTTTGCGATTGGCGGCATCAGGATCGTACATGGACTTCCATTTGTCGTAGTCTTCTACTTTATGTCGCACGAGCATAGAGCGAGGAATCCTAATAGATGACACTTGGCTGATTTTTCGATATGAGCACTCCAGACGAAAGTTATAATAATAATGAATAACATACCAAATACATGGGAGGTAACCAAATGAAAGGAACAGAACGTAAATTAATTGATCAAACAATTATAGGCAAGACTGTCACCGTATTTACATTGGATGGCGATGTGTTCAAAGGTGAACTTACAAATGAAGCTCCTAACGCTATATGGATCAAAAATAAAAGTGGTATTTCTATAGTAGCTAAATCGACTATTGTAGTCATATCCATTAAAGGAGATTAGGGATGAACCACCCGCATATTCAGCATATGCGTACAATGAGTCCCGTCCCGTTGATCGCTTCCCATATGGCCAAAGCTAAAGCTATCAAAAGTCTTCATTTATCTCTTAGAGCGTAGAATGTTATACTTTTTCCAAAGATAACCCTGAATTTAGGATTCAGGCTTTGATCATCTCTTTATACAGCCGAGATTTATGCATTGCAATGAAAGGCTTATTTTTCAATCCATAACTCTCGTGGCCACAAACCATCTTCTTTTGAGCTGATGGCTTCAGAGTGGGATATTTCAAAGCGGTTCTGGAGCATTTCCTCCACCTCTGAGATCCCGATGCTGAAGACTTCGGACAGAATGTCCATGGCTACTTGTAGCTCCAAAGCTCGAGGATCTACCCGCAAAACTGCTCCATGACGGCCTACAAGCTGCTTCCGAGGTTCCTTTACAAGCCCGAAGACTCTTGCCATAGTAGCCTATAGGCCAGGCGAAGATAAGTAGTTTCGCCGGAAAATGATAGCCGGAAGCCATTTTTACATAAGGGGAATACGAGATTTTGATACAAAAGGATGAGGATGATGAGAGATTGAAAAATACAAAGACTAGGGAAATATGCAAATAACTGTGAAGAGCATATACCTGATCGACAATGAAGCTCAAAATTGTAATCACCGGCGCCAAAGTGCATGATGTGGGATACCGGGTATTCCTGTTAAAACATGCCATGAACCTCGCGGTTCCCGGCCTCACAGTTTATAATCAAGATGAGGATGGGAACCAACAGGTTATCGCTCTTGCAGAAGGTGACGAAGGCAGGATAGCCGCCTTCAGAAAGGTAGCTGAAGAGAAGAGGCCAGCTCTCGCGAAGGTATCCGGAGTGACCTTTGAACCCTACGACGGTGATGTTGGGCGAACAAGTGAGTTAGCAATGCTTTGCTCCTTTGTGCAACTTGATAAAGCCATCCCGATTTTACAAAGAATCGACAAACAAACAGGATCCACGGATAAACGACTTGAATCAACGGATAAACGGCTAGAATCGATGGACAACAAACTAGGATCGATGGACAACAAACTAGGATCGATGGACAACAAACTAGGATCGATTGAAGAAAACCAACAGGGTATGATTGATGAGATCCGAGGCCTTCGTGAGGATCTTGTAGGTAGCCGTGAGTGGCAACTCAGAGTTGAGCGCGACATCAAAGTAATAAAGAGCAAACTTGGAATCCGCTAAGAAAGGCATTTAGAAAAAGAGGTATTGATATGAATATAATCTTTGAGTTTTTAACCATAGTCGCACTATATGCAATTGGTTACCTTCTTTGGCGTTATGGCGATTACCCACCTTCTTCTAATTAAAAAATTTTCAACAGAGAACCCTAAATTTAGGATTTAGGGTTTCACCCTTCTCTTTATATAGCCGGGTTTAAGCATTCTGTTTTGCCTTATTGAAATGCTCATGAAGCTGGATAATTACCGCGATAAATGCCAATATCCCGGCAAAGGCAGAGCCAATAATATTTACATGTAAAAGCCCCTTATAAGCCCATAGCGAAGCTTTGCATATAGCTTGAGGTATGAGCAATCCGTGCATAATATGCGCCCTAATCCTTTTTTAGCGCTACGGGATTGTACTACATAATCCGAAAATGCTTAAATACTTCCACGATATTACAATCCATGAAGGATTTGGCAAATCAGTATCAGATAAGAAAACGTGCGGCTGCCGGGAATCGAACCCGGGTTACAGGCTTGGGAAGCCCGTGTCATAACCGCTGGACCACAGCCGCTCAGCGCTTCATAAGGTTCCGTCTCTCATAAAAAGGTTATGGCTTATCAGCTTTCAGCCTTCTTGTGAGCCTCAATTATCTCCTCAAACGCCCGCGCTGCCTTCTCCAGATCCTCCCTGGATAGGCCGTATGTGCTCAGCTTGAACTGGCGGGTCAGCCCTGGCTTGATCCCGCAGATCCCTCGATCCTTCAGGTCGCGGTAAAGGAAGTAGCGCCCCTTCTTGGCAGTCTTGGAGATCTCGTAGAGGTTCTCGGCCTTGAAGAACATCAGGTCGTGGTTGTGAGGGCGGTCGCCCTGCAGCTCCATTCCAAGCCTCTCCAGCTCTGAGGCAAACCAGCGGGCTTTCTCTACCTCTTTGTCCCAATGCTTTATGCGCTCCACCACCGCCGGGAAGGAAGCCATCATAGTCAGAAGGGGCGCGCCTCGAACAGTGCAGCCTAAAAGCTCGACCTCCTTGTTCTTCTTAGAAGACGAGAGCTTGAAGATGGTCTTGGCGTACTCCTCCTTAGCACCCATAACGCCAATGGGCCCAGAGCTGGCCATGGACTTATGTCCGCTTCCGACAATTATGTCCACATCCAGGTCGCGGGAGTTTACAGGCATCCTGCCCACAGAGTAAGCGCCGTTAAGCATTAGAGGGACGCCGTAGTCATGGCAGATGCCTGCCACCGCCTTGGCATCCGCGAGATTCCCGTAGTTGCCGTCGGGATAGGTCAGGACCGCCATGGTAACATTTCCCTTGTGCTCATAGGCCCTCTCGATGGCATCCTGATAGCCCTCGGGGCTGATGGCATAATCCGGCTCGCCGCTGGAGGGCACGAACTCGATCTTCAGCCCCGCACGCTCTGCTGCCAGAATAGTAGTATAATGGGCGCTGCCGTCCATGACAGCCCAGTCGCCCTTCTCGCAGAGTGCATGCATGGCCGCGAACTTGCCCTCCCTTGCGCCGTGGGTGACCCTGACCTCGTCGATCCCGAGAAACTCGGGCAGCGCCCCGTGGACAAAATCCTCAACTGGTGGCGTCTTTATTCGGTCAAGCATCCCTGCGCAAAAATCGCATACCGAGTATCCGTCGCCCCACTCGACCAGAGCTTCGCGTGCGGCAGGCGTCAGGATTCCGCCGCGCTGCAGCGGATCCAGGTTGATCTCAGAAACATCTCTTTTTATATTGGTGAACTTCTCAAGATTTTCCAGCATTCGAATTTAAAGTAGCCTTAATGAAGTATAACCTTTTTCCAGCATTCCCAAAAAGTGGATATATTTTCCCAGGCAACCTAATTCTAATGGCTCTTGTGATAGGCCACCGGGGCGCCAGATCAGTTGCACCCGAAAACACGCTCGAAGGCATAAAAGCAGCTGCGAGATGCAGAGCCGACATGGTCGAGGTCGACGTGCGCCTCTCCAAAGACGGCGCTCTTGTACTCATGCATGACGAGACTGTTGACCGTACGACCAAAGGCATTGGCAAGGTCGAGGACCTGAACCTGGACGATCTCAAATCATTGGGCGTTCCGACGCTTGCAGATGCAGTCTCTCTGACGCGAGAGCTTGGTCTGGGCTTGATTGTTGAGATGAAAGAGGAGTGGATCGAGGAGTTGGTTGTCAATGATCTGGTTGTCGAGGAGCCGGTTGTCAAGGAGCCGATGCCCAATGGTCTAAAGGGCAGCAATGCCGTCGTGACCTCTTTTTATCACGCCAGCCTGCGCGAGATCAAAGAGCTGTCGAGCCTAAAGACCGGAATCATTATCTCATCCCTTCCAGTCAGGCCGGTGGAGCTTGCCTTATGGGCCAATGCCGATGCCATCTTTCCCAAGAGAACCAACCCAAGGCTCTTCAAGGATGCCCACCGTTGCGGCATAAAGGTCTATCCCTGGACCATCAACGACAGGGATGAAGCATCCTGGCTGCTGCGGCTAGGCGCCGACGGCCTGGTCACCGATGACCCCTGTCTTATCCGAGAGGTGGCAGATCTGCCCCCGAGGGCCACATCGAGGGGAAACTGCGAGTACTATCCCTGCCACCACCTAGAAGGCCAGGTATGTACTCACTGCTTCTGCCCTCTTTATCCATGCAGAGATGCTGATCTGGGTAGGTTTGTGAGGACGAAGAGGGGAAAGAGAGTCTGGACCTGCATAGACTGCAGGCTGGTTCATAAGCCAAAGGTGGCAGAGTACCTCACTGCTCACCCAGAGGCCTCCACTGAAGATCTCAAGCGTTTGGATAGAGTCTGAGGAGATTGCTGTTTTGATGAAAGAAAAAGCAATAAAATGACTTCTGTGCCTTGGGAATGCCTACAAGATGAGGGTCCCAAAAGGTTTCTGGCAACCTGAACTCCGGTAATGACTGTAGTCTCTGAGATCAAGGACTGTCCCCACGACGGAAAGATTTATAGGCACCTGAGTGATAAACGGACCTCCATGAGATATATAATAGTACTAATCGCCTTAATGGCCCTCGGTGGCCTATTGCCCTCTATGTGGGCGGCGGAGCCTTTATTATTATCGGAGAAGGCTGCACCATTGGCAGACCCGGCTGAGACGTCTTTGATAACCACTCCTTCGATATCATCTTTCCTCTCCAACAGCTGGACACCACCTAGCGCAACTAACGCATCTGTAAACACGTCCTTGAACAACAACAGCACGACAGTGCTGGATACAACAGCCGCTCCCGTATACTCTTCAGGCACGGCAAACAAGGACGGCGTTGTTGCCTGGACCGGCGAGAGCAGGTTCCAGTTCCTCCAGGACGATTGGACTCCCAGCACTCCTGTAGAGGTAATTCAGACGACGCCCTTCAAGATGCACCAGATGAACTAAAAAATAATAACCTTCAGCCGACGGACGCGCTTTTTGCGCGTCCATCTGCCAAACATTTCGTAAATTCGTTTTTATCACTTTTAGATTTTCATCTATTTCAGAAGGCCTTCGATTTCTTCAGCCTCGCCGATTATCTGGAGTTTTCATCGTCCTGCTCCAGAGCTAAGCTTTCGTATCAGCGCCTCTATCTTCACCAGCCGTGCGAGCTGCACCTCCATTCTTCTAAGCAGTACTGGCGGCGACTCAGAGGCCACTATGCACTGGTCGACCCATAAAGAGACTTCAGACATCACCTGGCGGATATGCTCCTCTGCCTCTGGTGATAGCCTGCCATGCACCCGGAGATCCTCCAGGCTGTCCCAGATCCTGTCCTGGAGGTCGGCGACCTCAAGAAGAAGGCGGTTCAGCTTCTCCTCAAGCTCTTCCTGGCTTTTCCGGTTCGTGTTTTCCCAATTAGTGTTTTCCCAATTCATGTTTTCCAATATACCTCTTGAGGTAGAGGCTCACAACATCATATGGTATGGTATGCTTCTCCAGTTTCAGAATGCTTCCGAGCCGCTCTGCTTCCAGTTCGTAGGACCCGGCAACTTCCTTCGCATAAGCCAGGCCGTCGGCCGTGAGCATATATTCATACCTCTGGAGCCATCTGCCATCGCGCTCATAGTGGCGAAGGTCCTGGTAGATCATGCCCATGGCCACGAGTATCTGGATATCCTCGAAGAGCCTCTCGCTGTACGGGAAGCCGAAGTCAAAGTGAAATGCATAATCGTAAAACCCTGCCAGGCCAGACTCGCCCCTCAGCCGGGATATAGTCCTGTATATCCATGTGATGTTCCTGATCCTTGGTATGAGGACCCTCTCTCCATAGGTCTCGCTTAGCATATTATGCAGGGAGTAAAATAGAAGCAACAATCCATCAATGGGCAGATAGCTCTCTTTTCTGATGAAGGCCAGGAGCTTGAAGGCCTGGTCCCTGACATCCTCCATCGAGACTTCTGCTCTTGAATCTGAGAAGAAAGATAAAGCGATCTGGCGTGTCAGGGATTTCACAAGGCCTGATGCCAGCGCAGACTCATCGTAGAGAAATCCGTCTCCCTCAGTCCTCATGGAACGCGGGACTCCGCTTCCTACAGATATATCAACCAGCGCTTTGTACTTCCTTCCAAGGCTGTCCTCGAAGATCTTCCTCATTCGCCCGTTGCGAGAGATCGTGGATAGAGCCATCCGGGTTCCAGGCGGGAGCGACCGGTGATCGAACCTGGCAGCCAGCGGATAATCCCGTCCGAACTTTATGCGCTGCAGAAGCTCTCTTGCACCGTCATCGCCGTTCTCCCAGATGAACCTAAGGAGATCGGGATCCGTGTACTCACGAAAGAATAGGATGATCCTCGATCTGGCTTCCTCGGGTTCCATCTTCTGCAAAGATGATTCTAAAGCCGTGAGGAGCATGGCCCTGAGGGACTGCACCTGGGGGTGATGTATGAGGGCGTTGTAGTGGTGCGCCCTGGCTATGAGCATTGACTCGGCTGCAGTCTGCGACATCTCCGATCTGTAGTCGCCCTTTCCTGCCAGGACAATCCTTCCCTTACGGACGGTGAGGGCCTGGACGATCTGGTCGACGTCCACCAGCCCAAGGTTGACGCCGGAATGATGAGAGTCCCTCAGGAGAAAATCTATCCTGTCGGCGTCCAAGTCGCCGGCGATTATCTGGCCTAGAGGGGGCCTTCCTCCCAGAGCCATATCAGCGACTTCCCTAAAGAGGCTGTCTGCATCCCCTAAACTTGCATCGGCCAGCGAGATGGCATCTTCTCCAAAGAGGTGTGCGGTTATGATCTCGCGTGTGAACTCCTCATGTCTGCCGACTCGCCGGCCGGCCAAGAGGGGCTGGATCTCGGGATTTCGGCCAAGAACGCCCTCTACTGCGTGGGAGAGCGCCGAGTGCCCCAGGTCGTGCAGCAGGCCGGCCAGTCTAACCTTTCGCACATCCTCCTGCGGAAAACCGAGATGGCCGGCGATTGTGCCTGCCATGTGCATTGTGCCCAGGCTGTGCTCCAGCCTGGTGTGATTGGCTCCGGGGTAGACAGCGTTCACGAGGCCCAGCTGCTTTATGCCCCTGAGCCTCTGCAGCGGCCGGGACTTTATCAGCAGCCATTCCAGCTCATCCGGATAGATGGCTCCATACACCGGATCATGAACCGCCCTAAGCTCAATGCTCACGTTATTGCCTGTTTTGGTTCTGACCTATTTGGGACTCAGCTTCAGTATTGCCGCTGCCAGGTCGCCCTTGGCCTCGATTAAGGCAGCTTTTGCCTGCTCGGCCTCGACCCTAGTCTGGGCCACCACCAGCTCGATATCAGTGTCCGGTATGTCCAGCGGCTGCTCTGCCGCCGCTCCTGAGAGTGATCTCTCCTGCACTTCGCCTGAGACCTGGTATGTCCTCTGGCCATGGGCATCCATGATTGCAACTGTTGGGTTCTCCAGGACAAGCTCTTTGTCCTCCATGCGAATGACCACTTCCTTGACGCCCTCCAGCTCATCGATGTCTATGCCCATGCTCTTCAGCATGCCCTTCATCTTCTTGGGGCTCATTCCGCTTCGCCCGCCTAGTCCTCCTAATCCTGGAAACATATGATCACCACATCTATGGAGGAGATTTATCTAAGTAAAGGTATCTGTCCGGGCGAGAGACTATCCGGATATCATCAAAAATGTCCCTTTAAGACATGGTCCCGAATACTACTGGATGGCCGGTTATTTGGGCCACGAACCATGGGTCCTCCAATGAATAGTTAGTGCTGAAATCCGATGATGGGAATGGGCTAGCATCGATGATTGGATAAGTGGCATTGAGTATGATGGGAGTTGAGCTCTCCGGAAAGAATGGATAATACCAGGCGGATGTCCCTATTGGCTCAAGAGTTCCGTTAATTACCATCTGGCCTTTTGGGACTGACCCCCAGGTCCAAAGGCTGCCATTTCGCTCCTGCACCACATTCTTATTGCCAAAGCTGTTCAGCCAGCTCTTTCCGAACTCTCCTCCAACATTCACGGGCTGGGCGATGGCAGGCAGGATGAAAAGGATGAGCGTGATTATCAGCAAGATTCTCATGGCTGCCTCAACGAATAAAAAGGGGATATCTGATAAAAAATTTTCTGGATGGTCGATCAAGAGGAGAATTTCTCAGCCATTCTCCCAGGGATCACTCCACGGGCACTTTCACAGCTTCCTCCGGCTTGAACTTGAAGGGAACCTCTATCTTCAAGAGACCGTTCTCATATCTGGCCTTAGCTTCCTTAGGCTTCACAGGGCAGCAGAAGGAGACAGAGGCTGCGTAAGCCACTCCCTCTTCTTTGCGGGGCGCGTAGAGGGACATGCTGTCGTCGTGCATGTTGACAGTTATGTCCTGCTTTTCAACGCCTGGGACCTCGGCCTCGATAGTTAACTTATTATGTTCGCGATCTGCGTACGTGTATACATCTGGACATATTGTGAAAGCTTCACCTGCCATAAAAGGAACCTCCTGAGTTCGTGTTGCAAGGGCAGCACGAGCTTGAACTCCACTATATACTCTGGGTACTACTATTTAAAATATTCACGTAATTTAATTTCTTACAAAAGGATCTGCAATATTCAACGAAAAAAGATATATTTCCAAAACATCTAAATGATGAAGGGGTATGGCTTGATGGCAGAAAAGTATCTTCCCGTTACGGATGATGTTTACGACGCAGTCATAGATCTGCATATGAGACTTCAGGAGGTTTACGGCGACGACGTCACAATATCTGATACCATTGATTTTCTCGGCCATCAGTTCTTTGTCCACAAGCGACTCTTAGACATTGCCGGCGTCCAGCTCAAAAGAATGGCAGAAGAGAGAGGCGAGCCTGGCATCCTGGACAAGGCGCTGGGGGCTATAGGGATGGGTATGCCTAAGGACACAACATGCTTCATCAGGACAGACATAGAGGTTCCTCTGCACTGGGTTAGCACCAGGTGGCTGCGGGATATTGAGGGAGAGAACATACTAAAATGCCTCTCTGAGCCGGAGGAGAAGAGGAAAAAGAGCGAGCACAAAGTTGACATTCACTAATTGTTCCTGTTTTTGCATAATCTGGTTTGATAGCGAACTTATCTTGGATTCTGATTTAATTCTATTAGTCTAAATATCATTACCTAATGCTATTAATCCAGATTCGGCAGGCTGAGCGCCCTGCCTGCCAGCACGACGATAGTTATCCCCGATAAGGTCGCCTGCAGCAGCATCAGGACTTTAGAGCGCCGAGACAGTGGCAGGGTATCAGTCGGTCCGAAGGCGAATGTCGTTGTAAAGGCCAGGAAGAGATAATCTGCATAGCTTGGCATCCACGCATCATAGCGAGGAATGCTTCCTGCCCTCTGGGGGAAAAGGAAATCCCAGGGCTCAGACTCGCGAGGAGTGCCCTGTCTCAACCTGGGCGAGTCTATGATCCAGTACCAAAGGGAGAATATGAGGACGTTGATTAACATAACCAACACGGTGTCCTTTATCAGAAGATATGCCTGTGCAGCGGTATCGACCCCCAGTGTGAGAACCAGCAGAAGCGTGCTGAAAAGCAGCTCGAAAGTCAGCAATACGCAGCTCATGAGGATAGATGCACCCAGCAGCTTTCTTTTATCCATTGCCCAAAAGACGATCACCGGGATGAAGACGACCAGCTTTGCTATATCCCAGATCTGGTTGCCGATCTCTTCATCATAAGAAATGCCCCTCGATAAGTATGCCAGCTTGCCTACAGAGATGCTGTCCGAGAGCGAATTTTGCAGCAGCAAGATCATTATTATGATGACGACTGCGCCTGCACCGATGTGCATCCTGGACCTAAAGAAGCCCTGCATTTAATGATTTCAATGTACATTTAGAGGATATCAAAATTTTGCCAAAAGGCGTACAAATAAATGCAGGGTGGCTGATGAGGCGACGAACTTCCGTCCTGCAGAAGAAAAAGCCAGAATGCGTCGAAAGTGAGCCGGAAGAAGCTAAGGTAAGCCGGATTAATCTAAGAACGAGCCTTACTGAAGGAAATTTTCTATGCTGATCAGCTTTTCCATATCGCTTTTGCTGATGCTCGACTCGTTCACTACCTTCTCCTGGATCTCGATAGGAGCCTTGGCCCGCAGCGCCAGCGCGAGACAGTCGCTTGGTCTTGCGTCTATCTCGCTTTGCGAAGCGTCGTTCTTTATGGACAGGCGGGCATAATAGATCCCGCCATCCAGATCATCGATGAGCACCTTCATGATGTTCGCGTTGAGGCTCTCCAGTACGGAGATGAAGAGGTCGTGAGTCATGGGCCGAGGCGATAGCTCTCCTGAGAGGGCGTGGTAAATGGATATGGCCTCCGATAGCCCAACGAATATTGGGACTATCCTGGCGTTTTCGTCCTCCAGGAGCACTACAGGCGCAGGAGTGCAGCCTGATGATTCTGCGATATAAACCCCTTTGACCTTGACCGAGACGGGAGCCTCCATAGCTTCATATTGCACACTCATCTTATAAATCACCGACGATCTAGATCCTGTCTATGCCGATCCTCACGCATACATCTTCGATCTCCCAATCCTTAACCAGGCTTCCCCTCACACCTAGACCGAGGCCCAGCCCCATCTCCATCTCTGAGGCCCGGACCTCATTTGCTATGTGGTCCTTCTCCTTCACTACCAGGTCCAAGATGGGCTTGCTCTCGATGTCAACCACTGCCCGAATCTGGTCTTCTACGCGCAGGTCCAGCTCTTTTCGCATGTCCTGTATCCTTCTGATGATCTCCCGGGCGTACCCTTCCGCCTCCAGATCAGGCGTCAGCGTCACGTCCACATAGACGAAGCCCTTCGAGAACTCAGCTGCAGAGAGGTTGGCTGGGGGCGTCTCTTTGAACTCCACCATCTCTTTGGTGATAGTGTAGCTCTTGCCCTTGAGTGTCAGCTGGGCCTCTCCCGCATCAAGCTGACCTTTTACATTGAACGGATCTGCCGCTTTCAGGGCCTCAACGACCTGCTTCGCCTCGCCCTTGAATACAGGCCCTATCTTCTTATGCACAGGGGACATCTCCAGGTCCATCCTTGGCTTCTCTCCGGGCGAGAGCACTGTTATCTTCTTTGAGTTGGTCTGGCCCTTGAGAACGCTTTCCAGCCCACCGATATCGACGGCATCCTTGGATGGCGCGATGACTATCTCAGAGACAGGCCAGCGAAGCTTTCGGCCGGCTTTCTGTCGAGCGTTTGAAGCAGCCTCGGAGCCCTCTCTTACCA
>Ga0074195_1004244_pt1 | contig 12003 bp, 12 predicted proteins | sample EPASupsiteHSE623_FD_64525 | JGI IMG/M metagenome (GOLD analysis project Ga0074195, IMG submission 64525) | Bioremediated contaminated groundwater from EPA Superfund site, New Mexico - Sample HSE6-23 | ecosystem: Environmental > Aquatic > Deep subsurface > Groundwater > Contaminated ...
GGAAAGTGTGGGGGGTATGTTGATTATGCGGAAGTTGAACCCATCGTGGCCAAGATCACCCCGGTTCCCGGCGGTGTTGGCTCCGTTACCACCGTCGTTCTCTGCAAGCAGACGATCATGGCCTGCGAGATGCAGAACGCATAGGCGTAGATATTTAAAGCCCGGTCAATAAAATGGCCGGGCTTTTTTATTGGTAATTATATCGAAAATCATCGAAATAAGACGAGCAATTATTTCCAATAATGGCAGGAAATAAGCATTAATATAGAGAAAAAAGGAGACGACCCGAATAGAAACCCTCCGTGGGAATAAAGTCCGAGATGGGTTTTTTCTTTGAAAAAACATGGAACTTTTCATAAACATAATCATCATTAGTAAAGGAGAACCCAAACATGAATCTACGGGAGTTATTTAAACTTAGGGTCCATGAGGAATCTGAACACCAGTTTTTTCGGCTGGTATTTGAGAACTATTATGAAAAAATATATAAAACTATATTTCTGATAACAAGGGACCAGGAATTGAGTAAAGAAATGGTGCAAGAGACATTCATAAAAGTAATGACAAGTATTAATCAACTAAAGGATCCCAGTAAATTCGAACCCTGGTTATATACTATTGCAACCAACAAAGCCAGAGACGGTTTACGGGTAAAGATACGGGAAAACAAAAAAATTATCAAAGTTGAAGATATGATAAAAGTACCTAAAGCCCAACCGATATGGCAGAATAATTTCCTGTTACCCGAATACATCTTGGAACAAAAAGAACTGCATAGAAAACTTATTGAAGCCATAAATCAAGTGGATTATAAATACAAAGAAGTGCTTGTACTGAAATATTTTTTAGGACTTTCGGAAAAGGAAATAATTGAAACCACCAATATTAATGAAGGAACAATTAAGTCACGTCTTAACAGGGCTCGAACCAAAATATATAGTTTATTGAAAGATTATTTTTATGGAGAAAGTCAAACGGAGGTAAAGAAGGTTGAGTAATAAGAAGATAGAGATAGACAAAATTATTGAAAAAGGCTTAAAAACAGAAGCCGATAAAATAACTGTCCCACCTAAAGAAGAAGTCTGGGTACAGATTTCAAAGCAGTTGGAAAGACAAAAATCAGTTGAACGAAGAAAAAGTAGAAATTTCAAATTAATGGTTGCTTCAATAGCTGTTGTTTTATCTATAGGAGCCATGATATTTCCGGGTGAGGATGCTAAAGCTGTTGGTCAGAGATTAGTTAAGATATTTCAAAGCGTTTTGGGAGGACAAACAAAGGTGGAGACTATCTCAAGAGAAAACACTCCCCCTCCCTTGGACCAACCACCGCCCCATGAGGAACAGGCGCCTGTCGAAACAGTTGAACTCCCAAAACCTTCGGTTTTTACCAGTGTTGAAGAAGCAAGAAAAAAAGTTCCTTTTAATTTTAGAGTGCCTAAATATATTCCGGAAGGATACGCCATGGAGGATATCTCCTATTCAGATTTTGCAAAAGAATCCGGTGAAGTGGTGTTGCGTTATAAATCCGGGAATAGTGAGTTTAAAATTTTTGAAAGAAAAATATCCGGAGATTTTGCTATGTCCAGTACAGTAAGATCAGAAGAAACAACCATCCGTAAAGTGGATATTAATGAAGTGAGTGGAACGCTAACATCATTTAAGAACGGAATTAATCAACTGAATTACTATTATTTCGGAATCAGTATCAGGATAATCGGTCAAATTGATGTACAGGAGATAATAAAAGTCGGTAAATCTATGGAATGAAAAATGCAGGTGGCTAAAAAGGCCACCTGCTAATCTTTATTGTTCTACATTCTATATGTAAATGTAAGATGTCGTACTGTTGGTTGTATCTGAGTTCGTCCCGCTTGTGGCATTATGAACTGCCCGGGCTCTGTAATAGTAACCCGGGGTCACAGCTATAGTTTTGGCCGCGCTTACGTAGTCGGTGTTAGTAGCTGAATTAGTTATTCCGGTAACGTCCACCCATTGACTGCCTGTCCATTTTTGTAAATAGACAGTAACCTTTATAGAATTTACTGCAAAATAAGTTTGTGTATAACCGTAAATTTCGACATTGCCGTTACCGACGTTAGAGATGCTGCAACTTCCTTGCATGATTAACCCACCGGTGGCAGCGGCCTGGTTTAAATCTTCGGAGCTTCCATACATTGGATCTGATGATATTACTCCTTCTGTTGGCAAGTCCGGTTTTTCTTCTGAACTGGCTGAGGCGGGCATTGCAAGGGTAATAACTACCAGCAGGGTCAATAGACAAATCAAGAATACTTTTTTCACATTTTCACCTCCTTTTTTTGCCTTTGCTAAATATGATGATTTAGCAGCAAAAAGGTTCCCAAAATTTTATAAAAAAAAATACTTGTTTTTCGGGAACCTTTTTTGAATTAAATCATCATTACAAGTAAATGGGCAAAACCAATAGATGGTAACGCCAGGAAAGGGGGTGAAAGATGAAGCTTAACGCTAGGAAAGCAACAACATTAATCCTTGTTCAAGGTACAAAGCCCTGAACGTAAAGGAAATTTCAATTTTCGAGAGGCTACGTTTTATGGAAGGAGGGAACTGGCTTAAAATATGTAAAACAAAGCGTTCTCTACGAATAATATATTAGATTGGAGGGAGTAAAAAATGAAGAAAATAGAACAACTGGTTCATTGTGGGGAAGGGGGGCGAGCTATAAGGAAAAATCTTAAGGTTTCAGTCTGCTCTTTCATTGTAGGTGTCTTTCTTTCAATAAGTGCAGTAGCAGCGTTTGCTGGCACTGCATACGGCGAATGGGGATACTACGGTCCGATTAATAACTATTCTTACCAAAATAGGGCGTCTATCACGACTGGCGGTAGTTATGCGTATGCCTATACAGAAGTACAAAATCAAGCTTTCGAAAATATTCCAACGGGTTATATGGGTGCTAAGGCTAGGATGTACGATTCGTCAAACAATTTAGTTTCTCAATCTGATTATTATTACAACAGTGAGCCATTATATAGCATGTCCCAATCGACGTCAAGATGGTGGGGCGGTACCTATTACAGCAAGGGCTTGACTCAGGCTTGGAACGGCAGCAATTATGTTACGTACAATACATTCCCAAGCCCAAGCCAAAATCATTAGGAGGTGAAAAAAAATGCGGTTTAAGCCACTAGGAGTACGAACAGTAATCATCGGTATTACACTTGTCGCAGGTATAATAATGGGAACTCTTACTTTGGGCCCTGCAATAGCTACTAACTTTTCTACTCAAAGCTATACACCCGCTCCCGTCTTTCCGAGGAATGAGAACGACCAGACGTATGGCTCTAATGCATTCGTCAATTCTCCAGACCAAGAGCCGGATTTAGTTTCGGCAGTCGGGGTGGACGGCACTAAAGGGTACGTGCGATCCGAAGATCTGAATGGAGAAATGCCCAAAACACCGGAGGAAGCTATAGCCCATAATAAAAAACTAAAGGCCGAACGCAAAATCCCACTGTATGACGTTGATGGTAAGACTGTTATTGGGGAATTCAAAATCAAAAACGGAAAATTCACTGAAACTCCAGCTAAAAAGTAGAATCAAAAAGCACCAACCCTAAAAAATTAGCCTATCAACCGCAATTGGCAAATTGACCAATTACTCTCAAAAGGTTAATTTCATTACAGGACTTTAAAGAAACAGCCGGTATTTCTTTATAAAAAGAATGCCGAAAATCATCCTCTGAGAGCTTGTTTTTCCACATTTTCATTATGCCGGATATTTTTTTGTTTAACGGATAGTAATCCGGGCCTCTTGAAATGATCAATTCATCCGGATATATGTTGCCGTTATAGAGTTCTTCCAAAATTATTTTCACATTCTTCTGCCTTTAATCTTTTTGCAACTCGGTCAAAGAAAAGCCTGTGCATGATAGAATTTTTGTGCAGTCTATCTTTTAGGCAGTTGCAACGAGGGAAGTGGTGTTGTTCTTTGGTGAGAGTGAGCCGCTTCTTTTCATTTTCTGAGGTCGTCATGTATCTTCTCAATCCCTTTACGGATAAAATTGGAACGAGTGGTATTCAGTGCCTTTCTATGTCTGTTTACTATAGATGATTCAGGAAAAGGTTCCCAAAAAATTCTGAAAAATTTCCTGTTTTTCGGGAACCTTTTTTAAACTAAATCATCTTAATAAATGAGCGGGGCGAAACCATATATCGAAAGATAGAACCTACTGTCCTTGAACAAGCGCCGGAAGTCCATTTTATGTTTAAAGTTTCAAAAGCAATGATTTTGCGGTTCGCATCAACTTTGCTTATGTTTGTAGCAGCGACAGGAGTTGATACGGCATGCTGGTTTTATTGGTATCAGCCGAAGATGTTGGAAGAGTAATTTCTTTTTCGTGGGAAAGGAGGTGAGAAATGAGGATGAGCAGAAGGGCAATAACTCTAATCCTTATCGCACTGTTTGCATTCTCTTCGTTTAGTTTTACCACTTCTACCTTTGCTTCAGGCGAACAAATATCTTCTGAATTATCGAGTAAAATAAAAGACAACCCTAAGTCCCTGATCCCTGTAATCGTACAAACTCAACAAGGCTTAAAAGAAAAACATAAAACCCTAATCGTCAATTCAGGTGGAAAGCTTAAGCATGACCTATCTCTAATTAAAGGATTTTCTGCTGATTTATCTGTATTCGCAGTGAAAGAACTTGCCAAAGATGAAGAGATAACCAGGATTTCCTATGACGCTGAGGTTCATGCCTGTCTTGACACCGCAACGGCTTCAATAAATGCTCCCGCCGCATGGGCAGCGGGGTTGACAGGGAAAGGGATTACTGCAGCAGTGATTGACACCGGGATATACCCCCACCTTGATCTAACCCAACCTACCAATAGAATCATCGCCTTCAAGGATTTCATTAACGGGAAAAACCTACCTTATGATGACCACGGACATGGAACCCATGTGGCCGGAATAATTGCCGGTAACGGTAGTATGTCTAATGGCCAATACCAAGGGGTAGCCCCTCAGGCTAATCTGGTTGGGGTTAAGGTTCTGGACAATACCGGCAGCGGTCGTGCCAGTGATGTTATTGCCGGAATCCAGTGGTCGGTAGAAAACAAAGCCGCTTATAAAATCAAGGTAATAAATCTCTCGCTAGGTGCTACGGCAAAAGAATCTTATACTACAGACCCGTTAAGCCAGGCAGCGGAAGCAGCTTGGAATGCAGGGTTGGTGGTAGTCGCAGCCGCAGGAAACAGCGGGCCTGATACAGGCACAATAAACACACCCGGAATCAACCCGCATATAATCACAGTTGGTGCGGTGGATGACAGGGGAACAGTAGAAACAGGGGATGATGTTATTGCCGGATTTTCTAGCCGTGGGCCGACCATTGACGGTTTAACCAAACCGGATCTGGTGGCGCCGGGGGTAGGTATTACGTCTCTGGCAGCAGATACGTCATATTTGCCCAAGAAAAATAGTGGTCCGGGAGGTAAATCAGGGAAAGCAACGCAAGCTAACACCCTGGAAAAACCTCAACAAACCACTATTTCTGACTACTATGTTACCATGTCGGGGACATCTATGGCAACCCCGATGGTAGCAGGAACCGCGGCCTTGCTGTTGGAGCAGAATCCCAGTTGGACAGCGGATGAGGTGAAGAGGCAGATGATGAGCACTGCTGTTAATTTGGGATTTGCGCCAAATGAGCAGGGGCCGGGGGAAGTAAAATTTTAAGGAGTGTGGTATAATGAAAAAGATGTTAGCCATCTTGTTGGCTTTACTTTTAGCCTTGACAACATTTGCTACAGCTTTTGCTCAAGAACAAATTATAGTTGATGAAAGTACCTTAAACAATAGTGTAACAGCAACCCCGGATGCAGAAGCAGCTAATGATAAACTTGTTAAAGTCAAGGAGAAGGAAATGAAAAAGCTGCTCGCTGAGATAATTGAAAAAGAGAAAAAAGAAATTCGTTCAAAAGACATGGTAACCGCGCTTGGATCAACTTACTATAATGTAAATACTCCGGTTTGTACACAGGAAACTAGTTATTGGTGTGGCCCCGCAAGTGTACAAGCAGTCTTACAACCTCATTATATTTATCAAACCCAAACAGATATTGCTCAAAGATCGGGGACTACTGAGGCTGGTAGTAACTCTGTAAATTTAGCAAATACTGCAAATTATTATATAGGCGATTCTTGGTATTATGTAGCTGTTGACGTAACTACCAAAAGTTCTTTATATGAAAAATTGAAAACAGATATGTATCTGGGATGGGCCCCAATCCCATTGTTCAAAACCCAATATCTGGCATATTATGGAGGCAGGGACTTAAGACATTACTCTCCAACCAGAGATTTTACTGCAGCTTACTATGGTAGCGACCCCAGCGCATACGATTACAATAATTCAAGTGTTACACTTTCGGATGTTAATTATAACCCAAGCTATGGTGGGATTCATACAGTAACATTCAATGAGTTGTACAATGCAGTAAACGCTGCATATGGTGCTAACAAAAACTTTATCTACTAGACTATATATTAAAAAGCAGGGAGATATTTCTCCCTGCTCAGACTGTAGACAAACGCCGCTTTTATGCTGTCATGCATAAAGCGGCGTTGTAGTTTTTAGCCTGATTTTCAAAAAGTTTAGTATGGCGAGGGCCGCCGGCGTCGTCCCCATAGGGGACTGGCCGTTTTTCTTTTTCCACATTGCCAGTTTTTTCAGGTTCATGCACGCAAATAAGAGCGTGAGATAGTGCTGTACTTTTCCCAAGCCTCGGTATAAGGTGTATCGCATACCATGTTTTTCCTTTGCATCAGCAAAGACCCGTTCAATTGTTTCCCCACGCTTTTTATATAAGGCTTTGCCCTCTGGTGTATGTCGTATATCTTCTGCAATTTCGATATATGATTCCCAGACATGCCTTGTGACTACCTTAATGTGGTTTTGGCTATGCGTGCATTGCTGAAGTGAGGGGCAGTTGCTGCATATTTTGGGATTGCTTTTGTATTCGGCATATCCTTTTCGGTTAGTGGTGCTGTATTTTAGTATTTGGTTTTCCGGACAAATGAAGCAATCGTAGTATTCGTCATATACATACTCATATTTCCTGAAGAAGCCATCTTTGGTCATGGGCCTTTTATAGGGCATTACCGGCTTTTTACCGGCCATTATAATCTCACGGCATATGCCCGGGGTCTTATATCCAGCGTCCACTACTACAGCGCTGATTTCAGGGAACATTTCTTTTACTGCACCAAATATATCAGTAAACACCTGACTATCGTTAACATTCCCCGGAGCAGCCTTAACTCCCAGGATAAAGTTGTTTTGGTCACAGGCCACGGACGCTGTATACGCGAAGCAACGCTCTTTTTCACCTTTATGAAACAAGCCACTCTCGGGGTCCGTGGTGCTTTCTTTTATCTGCTTTTCTTCTTTTGGGGGTGATGCGTTGCTTCCGTTGTTTCCGTTGCCAGTATCGTCATCATCATCATTGTCGTCAAATGGTTTTTTTCCATGTTCTTTACGATCTTCATTAATTTCGATCATGAGGTCACGTTTATATTTATGTGCACGATGTTGGGCCATTTTCTTTATGTATTTATTCTTGTTGGCATTAGCCTTTACATGGGTTCCATCGATAAATACTGTATCTGTCCTTACAAAACCGCATTTAATGGCTTCCATCAGTATTCTTACAAAAATCTTCTCGAACAGGTCGCTGTCTTTAAACCGTCGTTCATAATTTTTGCCGTATGTTGAGAAATGGGGAATCTTCTCCTGTAAACCGTATCCCAGAAACCAACGGTATGCAAGGTTTACTTCTGCTTCACTTATGGTTTGCCGCATAGACTTGATTCCGTATAACGCCTGCAGCATGATTAGTTTAATCAGTACTACCGGGTCTACACTTGGCCGACCGGTATCCTCACTGTACATATCCCTGACTTCATCGTAGATGAAGTCGAAGTCGATACTGGCTTCTACGGCTCTTAAAAGGTGATTTTCCGGAACAAGTTGATCAATACTGATTAGTTCAACCTGATTAGTTACTTGCCGGTTTTTCTTCTTTAACATAATGTCACCCCGCTAATTCTTGAATTAAATATTAATTCGACAAGCGAAGCGGAAATTCCTTTCAAAATATATGGAAAGTGAAAAGACTGCTGACTTTGTCGACAGTCTGAGGGGTTGTCAAAAGACAACCCCTTAAGTTTTTTAATACTCGTTTATTTCAAAGGAGACTATTTTGTCAAAAACAATATTATCTTTCCTGCTGATAAAAGGTCCGGTATTAAAATTCTTGTTAATAGTGTAATACGGACTGCCGGTTCCGCTTGCCCTGCTATTGTACCATGCTGTGAATGCGTCGACTTGGGCTTTTGTTAGGTCAAATTCTTTTACAGTACCTTCCACCATGGTTATTATCAGCAAAGCATTATTACCAGTGCTGGTAGCTTGAGGAGTAGCCGAAACTTCGTTTGAATTACCGCTTTCACCGCTGGCATTCAGAGCTGTTACTACATAGTAGTACGTAACACCATTTGTTACAGTAGTGTCTGCATAGGTTAATGCATAAACGTTATTTGTAACCGTTGTATACGGACCACCGGTAGTAGTCGCCCTTTTAACGTTATAACCAGTTGCACCTGAGACTGTGTCCCAAGTAAGAGTAACTTGTCCGTTACCTGATGATGCAGCCAGATTCGTTGGGTTATTAGGGACCATAACTGTGCTCTCCATCATTTCCATTTCGCCAATAGACAGATAAGATCCACCATTATTAGCAGTTACATTAATTCTATATTTTATATAAGCCGTTGAATTTGGAAAAGTAAACTCTTTGGCTGCACCTTCAGCCCAACCGGTTATATTTGATCTTGTATCTAATACAACCCAACTGCTTCCATTCCAACCTTCGAAAGTCCAATCCTTGGGAGCTTCGGGTAGAAAAACGGCAGCCCCATTTCTTGATTTTAGAGTGTATTTACATATTTTATTTACTATCGGAAACTCATAAGCTAACCATCCGGTAGTTACATATTGGGGGGTGGTGTTCCATCCGTAACCGTTATCAATATCGTCGAAAGTTCTCCATGCTTCATAACCGGATCCGTATTCTGAACTTGCACTTGCTATACCACTTGGGGTCGTATAGCCTGTCATTGTAGGTACCACATCAGCGGTATATTGTGCATATGCATTTTGATTGGTGCTGTAAAATAAACCGCATGTTAATGTAAATATTACTAAAATAATAGAACAAACTGCAGCTTTATGTTTGTTATTCTTAATTGCCTTTATCATTTTGACCCTCCTCGTTAAAAATATCAAATTTTTACTTACCAAAAAATTCTTATGATTTTTTAAATAACACCTCCCGAAGTTAATTTAGGATATATCCTCCTTTCTTCTTTTAATTCATTTTCGCGCATTAATAAAACATTCTGACATATTTTAATTTATCCTTCATTTTTGGAACAATTAGGTAAATATTAGCATGGATTTATTTAGCAATCATGCAGGAAATTAACTATTTTAAGTCGAATTTTAATTTTATTGTAGAAATATGTTGGAATTTGGAGGCGGCTTGATGAACGGTGTGAAACCTGAAGATATGATGGTAGAACTCTGCCGGCTTACAGTGAAGGATTTTTTCAACGATGACGCCAAGGCGGCTTACCGGCGCCTGAATGAATTGGTTAGCCGGTTTGCCGGATATTTTGAACAGAATGTAATTCTTGATAAAATTGAGTCGCAGGAAACAATAGATGAATTGAACGATTTACTGACAGTGTTGGCGGGAGCCATAGAGGCAAGGGACAGTGTGCTCATCTGTGATCTCCTGGAATATGAGCTGCTTCGTTTTCTCGCGGATACAGAAGTAAGAACGAATTAGGGAAGGGTTGACGGCATGGACCTTTACGAGAAAAATGTGCGGGCTAAAGAAAATGGCAGTGCCCGAAAAGTGGAACCTATAGAAGAAGCCGCGATATCCGGCATTCGGGTAGAGAACCTGTTAGGACCTGCCGGCCACCTGACTGCCCGGGTGGAAGTGAAAGACGGGGCATCTATCTTTATGCACAGTTTATATGATCCGTATAAGGAATCCGCCAGGTTAATCGAGCGGCTGGATTTTAGCAAACATGGCCTGATTTTTGTTTTCGGCCTGGGGTTGGGCTACCACCTGTTTGAAGTCCAGAAATATTTGAGCCCGTTCAGCCAGGTATTGGTCGTTGAAAAGGATTTGGAAGTTATTGAAAACGCCATGCATACTGTCGATTTGAGCGGGCTTTTTGCTGACCACCGGTTCACCTTCTGTTTCTGTCTCTCCGATTTCCAGGTCATCCAGTATTTTCGGAACATCATTGCCGATTCGTCCAATTTCTTTCTATCATCAAATCCGCAATACTTACGGCTGAACTATTTTGAACAGAGAAACCCGGGGTTTGCTTCTGTGGTTCTCAAAACCTGTATTGAAAAAATCCTTTACTGCTGGCATGCCCTGGGGAACAGTACGGAGGATACGATCGTCGGTTTAGCCCAAAACTTTTTTAATATTGATGTCGGCATAGATAATCCCGGAATTAAAATGCTGGAAAACAGGTACAGGGATAAACCGGCCATCCTGGTTGCTGCCGGCCCTTCCCTGGACAAGAACATTTCTCTGTTAAGGGAAGCCCAGGGCAAGGCCCTGATTATCGCCTGTGACGTGGTACTCGGCAAGCTGTTAAAACATGGGATAAAACCTGATGTCATGGTTTCCCTGGAAAGGGTGCTGGTATATGAGCACTGCCTGAAGGACCGGGACTGGGACATACCTGAGGACATGGTTTTGGCCGGACCGCTGCTCCTGGAGCCCGTTGTGTTTAAGGAATTCAAAAACAACAAAAAACTGGTTTGTTTCAAAGAAGGGGAGACCATAAACCTCTGGCTCAATGAAATCCTGGAAGATAAAGGGACTGTGTACATGGGCAATTCAGTGGCCCACGTGGCCTTTGGGCTGGCCATAAAACTGGGGGCCAATCCTATCATTTTCACCGGCCAGGACCTGGCTTTCGGTGAGGACGGGGTGACCACCCATACCGGAGATCTGAAGGATGTCGTTTCCGAACTGGCTGCGCTATATACACAGGAAGAGCAGTGCCTGTACCTGGACGGTTATTACGGCGGTCAGGTCAGGTCAACGATGATATGGAAAACGTTCAAAATCGCTTTTGAGAATGTCATTCAAACGATGAATAAGGACAGGACATTTATCGATGCCACCGAGGGCGGAGCTAAAATTAACGGCACCGTGATTATGCCCCTGCGGGAAGTTATTGATAAGTACTGCACCGGGCCCATCGAATGCTTCTATGATGCTGTACCTGTCCTGGAAAATGTTGATAAGCGGTACTACTATCAAAGGCTGCTCAAAAGTACCAGAGAGAAGGTTAAACTCTTTAAAAAGATCAGGAAGACAGCAGAAAAGCAAAAAAAGGTATTGAAAGGTTTTCGGGAAAAGTATCAGGGTTCATACCTAAACATGGATGATAAAGCCAGAAACGCCCTTTGTGCCGTCCTTGTAAAAACAGATGACCTTTTCCGGATGTTTAAAGAAGACTATTTGACAGTCTTGTTTTTTCAGGGTATAATGTCGGTTTTTGCTGTGAAAGTGCTGGATTTGGGCCGGGAACTGACCGGTGAGAACATATGGCGGAACATGGAAATTCAGTTGGAGTTTCTGGATATAGTTATCGATTGCTGCATTGTTACCATGGCCTCATTCAACAATCTGCAGGTTTACATGAAGGATTTGATGGCCGGTAAAGAAGATGCTCATGATTATGATAGTTATTTAAAAATTGTTGTCACCCAGGGTACAGAATCCGGGAGCGGCCAGGGATTTAGCATGAAAGTCTTGCAGGACCTGGCCGATGGAGGAAGGTAGTGTTATGAAGGAGACATTTTGGGGCCGGAATATCCTGGTCATCGGCGGGGGTGGGCCCGGTGGGGGGGCGTTG
>Ga0074195_1004245_pt1 | contig 11997 bp, 9 predicted proteins | sample EPASupsiteHSE623_FD_64525 | JGI IMG/M metagenome (GOLD analysis project Ga0074195, IMG submission 64525) | Bioremediated contaminated groundwater from EPA Superfund site, New Mexico - Sample HSE6-23 | ecosystem: Environmental > Aquatic > Deep subsurface > Groundwater > Contaminated ...
CTCCTTCATTTACTACGGCAATTACAATTCCTTTACGCGCTTTAACTTCCTGAATATTGCTCACGATTTTATCGTAGGAGTGATCCTTTATGGCCAGCACCACTACCGGCATGTTATGGTCAATAAGCGCAATGGGTCCGTGCTTCATTTCAGCTGCCGGATAACCCTCGGCATGGATATAGGATATTTCCTTCAGTTTGAGCGCACCTTCGAGGGCAACCGGAAACAGGTAGCCCCGTCCCAGGTAAAGAAAATTATTGACGCTTTTATAAAGTGCTGCAAGTTTCACGATTTCTGTATCGTGCCTCAGTATTTGTTCAATCTTTTCCGGTATGGTTGTCAGTTCCTCAATGTAATGATGGTATTGTTCAAGGGACAGTGTGTTTTTTTTACGTGCCGTAAGAATGGCCATCATTGCCAATACTGTGACCTGTGCGGTAAATGCCTTGGTGGAAGCAACACCGATCTCGGGACCGGCATGGGTATATACACCCCCGTCGGTTTCACGGGGAATGCTGGATCCAACTACATTGCAAATTCCCAGTACAAGGGCGCCGGCTTCTTTGGCCAGGCGGATGGCCGCGAGGGTATCGGCAGTTTCACCACTCTGGCTTATGGCGATAACTACATCGTCTGAGTCGATAATGGGATGACGGTACCTGAATTCTGAGGCATATTCTACTTCCACGGAAATGCGCGCCAGGTCTTCAAAAAGGTATTCTCCTACCAGTCCGGCATGCCACGAGGTGCCACAACCAATAATGATAATGCGTTTGGCCTCTGCCAGCCTAGGTATAACATGAAAAAGGCCTCCCAGGAAGAGCTCCGATTTGTCAGCAGCTACCCGGCCACGAAATGTGTCGAGAATGGACCTGGGTTGTTCAAATATTTCCTTTAGCATGAAATGGGAGTACCCGCCTTTGTCGATTTCCCCCAGGTCGAGATCGAGTTGCTGGATCTTGGGGGTCAGGGGAATATTTTTAAGTGTTTTGAGAATAAGTTCACCCTTGGTAATCACGGCAACATTATGGTCACTAAGATAAATCACACTCTTGGTGTATTCAACGATGGGAGTGGCATCGGACGCCAGAAAATACTCCTCATTGCCTACGCCGATAACAAGCGGACTGCCTTTTCGGGCTGCAATGAGTTTATCAGGTTCATCGGCGCACATAATGACAACGCCATAAGCACCTTCAACCTTGCTGAGAGCAAGCCTGACGGCCATTTCGGCTGTTACACCGCCTTTTTGATAAATAAACTCTATAAGGTTTACAAGTACTTCGGTATCAGTTTGACTTTTAAAAACGATGCCACGGTTCTCAAGTTTTTCCTTAAGACGGGCGTAGTTTTCAATGATGCCGTTGTGTATCAGGATGAATTTACCGTTAAAGCTCTGGTGGGGATGGGCATTGATGTCATTGGGTTCACCGTGGGTTGCCCAGCGCGTGTGACCAATGCCAATATGCCCCGAAACAGGATTGCCGTTTACATGTGCTTCAAGGTCACTTACCTTGCCCTTGCATTTGTAAATATGTACGCCTTCGTTCAGAACAGCGATACCTGCAGAATCATAACCTCTGTATTCGAGTCGTTTCAACCCATTTACCAACACCGGATATACATCCCTGTTGCCAATATAACCCACAATACCACACATAACTATGAATTGAAATTAACAACGTCAACGTGCACCATTAAGTACCAGGTCATAGAATGCCGAATAGGCATTGACATAAGTTTCCGGCTCCTGATAGGCCAAAAGCGGTTTTCCTGATTTTTCAATGAATTTCAACACCTCGGGATGTATTTCCCTGCTGCCTACGATGATTCCGTCAGACATGTTCACAATAAGCCTGCAGTAATTGAGATATGTGGGGTCCTCAACAACTTTAAGATCGTCGCCGGAAATACCATCCATACCGAGTTTTTTACGGAAAGCTTTGTTAAGGGGTTTGTGGAATTCATTGTTATAAAGCGACAGGATCACTTTGGCATTTTTAAATACCGGATCGTCATCATAAAGTCTTTTAACATACAGTGAAAGAAGAGATGAAAACCAACCGTGACAGTGGATGATGCTTGGCGGCCACTGGAGCTTCTTTACTGTTTCAATAACACCCCTGGCGAAAAACATTGCCCTTTCATCGTTGTCCTCAAAAAATTCACCTTTGTCATCACTTAATAGAAACTTGCGCTGGAAATAGTCCTCATTATCGATAAAATACACCTGCATCCGCGCTGCCTGTATGGATGCCACTTTAATAATAAGGGGATGGTCAGAATCATCAATGATGATGTTCATCCCGGACAGCCGTATCACTTCGTGAAGCTGGTTCCTCCGCTCATTGATACACCCGTATTTTGGCATGAACGTCCGTATTTCCCTTCCCTTTTCCTGTATAGCCTGCGGCAAATTTCTCCCGATAACTGACATTTCGGTTTCGGGGAGGTAGGGGGTTATTTCCTGGGAAACATAAAGAACTTTTGTTACTGTCATTTAGTTCTTCGCCTGTTTAAAATTCCCACAAAATTACTAAAAAAACTTCATAATGTAGTAATTATTAGTAAAGTTGTCGGTTTTCGAAAAGGTGACTGGTGACATGTGATGGGTGACTGGTCACGAGTAACCCGTCACGCGTCACGCTCCAGGATCCCAACCGCCCTTACAGGACTGCCGTCGCCATTGATCAGCGGGAGTGGAAAGCACGAAAATATAAATCCTGTATGTGGCAGGTTCTCCAAATGGGTAAGGTTTTCAATCAATATTTGCCCGCCTGTCAAAAGAATGCGGTGAATGGGAAGATCTTCTGAACCAACTGGATCAAAACTTATGGTATCGGTTCCTGTTCCCATGATCCCGAAGGAGGACAGGTAAGAGGCGGCCGTTGGATCCAGCACCGGAAAATCCCGGAAATATTCCCGTGATCCCCAGTAGCGGCTCCATTCGGTAAAAAGCAATACAAACCTGCTTTGACGAATGAAAGTTTCCTGAGGCTTCAGTAAATCAAGGGTGATCTTAGCTCCGGCTGCCACACTCCGGCAGTCAATTGTCACGGCCTCGCCATAAAACTGTTCCAACGGATAATCAAGTGTTCTCATGCCCGATTGAAGCAGGTGATATCCGCAATCAATATGGGTTCCGTTATGGGTAGTAATATTCATTCGGATTTCATTGTATCCCTCAACGGCAGCGGAAGCGATTGAAGAAAAGGAAGCCCCGGCGGATCCCGGGTAAACTGGCATACCGTTCTCAAAAGGGTGTGAAAGATCTACAAATTGCATACGCACAATTGTTATATGGTTTGAGGCTTTGGTAAATCTATTGATTTATTTGGTATATTTCCGGAAGGAATATCAAAATATCCATTGACTTCCGTCAATCGGATTATTATCAATTTGTGGCATACGTTCGTCATAAGAATATATCATATTTCATGCTTTCACGTACAACCAATTGAATGCAAAACCAACCTGTTATGAAAAACATACTCTTTGAACCGACAACCAGTACTCCCGCCATCAATTTCAGGGCAGACGGGAGATTGCTGATGGAGGGCCGTTCGTTGCCTGAGAATGTACTGAAGTTCTACCTGCCGCTCATTGAATGGGCAAACCAGCTTACCGCACAGGTGGTTAAATTTGATATTAACCTGGAATATATTAACAGTGCTTCGTCTAAAAAGATCCTTGAATTGCTCAAGGTGCTTGATGCTAATAACCACATAAAAGAATTGATCGTAAACTGGCATTATGAACATGATGATGAAGATGCCCTTGAAAATGGCCAGATTTTTGAAGACCTGCTCCGAAGGGCTGATTTCAGGTACCACGAATATACAGAAGCTGCCTGACGACAATGCACTAATCACCAATTACCATCACCAATCACCTGTCACCGCCTTAAACTCCACCTCCGCCGACTGGTCGAAAACTTCCCCGGTGTATACCACGCCCTTCAACAGTCGGGGAGAAATTTCATTAATGATAAGGTGAAGAGCAGCTTCATTATCATTACTTAGTTCCAGGATACAATACTGTTCATTGTATTTCCATGTGCCGGATTCATCTTTCCCTTTTCCTGTATAAAGAACCTTGTGGTTATTCAGTATGCGAAATAAAAACAGGGTACCTCCAACCGGTACTTCTTCGCCTTCCCTTACAAGCTTAGTCATTTCCCACGTTCCTTGAAGGTAACGGCTGACAGTAGCATTGATGACAGCTGTATTTTCCCTTGCATACGTCATGGCATTCATATAAACCTTCATACCCGATTTGTCGGGCAGTATTTCGGCATACACATAAGAATTACCACGGATGCTGATAATGGATTTGAGCATGTATTTTAAATCCGTGGCATCGGGTACGTACTGTAATCCCTTCCGCAGGTATTTTTCGGCGAGGTCATGCTGGTTCTTTTCGAGATAGTACATACCTGCGCCTGCGTAAGCATGGACGATATGACTTTCATTTGCTGTCACCCCGGGATTGTTCATTAAAAAGGATTCCATCTTTTGTATGATATCATTCCCTTGTTTAGCGTCGTTCAACTCGTAACAGGCACTTGCTGTTCTTGCGTAACAGTATATCATGAATTGCTGGAAAACATTGTCCTTCTTTAGAAACGGAAAGACAGAAAAATACACTGTCATCGAATCAATACCTGTTCTGAAGTTGTTTTCGTTTACCAGGTATTTCGCAATGATTTCCGCAACCAATTGCTGGGTACGGATATTTTCACGGTTTATCTGCCAGGCTTTTTTTAAGTCCAGCAGGGCATGATAATAGTCGAAAATGCTGTACTGGTAAAGTCCCCTGAAGGTATAATAGGTCTGGTAAAAGTCGGCAGTATCTGCGATATGAATGTTGCCTGTAAAATCACGAAAGTAGGTATCGTAAGCGTCGATATCAGGATGATTAATAACGAGCTCATTTGTGACGGTATTGAAATAATCCCTTGCATACTGCAGGGCCATTGCATTAGCGTCGTTAGAATTTACATAACCTGCCAGGGTTTTTCCCTGGTACTTTCTGTTCTGGTTTTCCTGATAAAGAATGTTCGTAATTGCATTGGATTTCATATAGGCGATTATATCGGAATCATATAACAACTGTGCTTTTTCATAATTCTTCAGTGATTCACTGAACATAGCCTTGTTATAAAGCACTGCCCCTTTATTGTAATAATGAATTCCCGCCAGTTGCGTCAGGGTAACTGTTTTGTCGGAGCTATAATGGCTGGCAAATAATTCTTCCAGGGATTTGTTCATGTATTCATCTGCGGAAATAATCTTGTTGTTATAGAGAAATTCTATGTAACTCGATTTGAACTTGTCATCAAATGCAACCACTCCTTTGGTTGGAAGTGTAGATTCGATTAAAAAACCGGTATGGTCCTGATCAGCGATCAGGTAAACATGATCCGGCATTTCTTTAATGACATAGGGAATGTTAAGGTATGAGAGCAGTATGGCATAAAGTGCGCTTGCAGTTACGCAATTGAAATTTCCGCTTTCGAAAATATCATTGAAATAGGCGTCTTCGGTGTACTTTTTCAGGTATTCATCCTGAACGGTTTTATAGATGATCTTAATCTTTTTACTGAGCGGCAATTTGTCTGTACGTGATTGCAGGGATTGAACGGTTTCATTTATCTTGGAGGGTATTCCTTCATTTTCATTTGAATAACCAAGAGCAATAAAAAGCTCAACAGGTTCCGGGGCATCGGCACTGCCAAGCTGAAGAAAAACACGTTGTTCAAATAAAGAAGAAAACAATGCCGAGTCAGGCGTGGAACAAATGCCACAGTAACAATTGAGTAAACCGATATAGATTACAACACTGGTAATTATATAGCGATGTTTTATTGTACATGACATAATTAAAGTTACATGTTTCAATCCTGCTCAACAAATAATAGGTGTTCTTTTTTGAAGATACCAGAGAAATCAATTATTAGATGTTATTTAAGAAACAATGTCGCAAAAAACACTTTCATATCGTTCCATGAATTCATGTCTGCTTCAGCGTTGTATTCGATCGGCATGTTGAACTTTTTGCCGGTTTCGGTAGATTCCGGATTGGTAAAGGCATGGGTGGCGTTGGGGTAGGATTTAAAAGTGTAATCCGCGCTAATGGAATCAAGCTGATGCCGGAAGTTATTAATATCCTTTTCAGAGACAAAATTGTCGCTACCCCCGTTGCAAACCAGTATTTTTGCCTTGAGCAGCTTTTTATCCGCAGGTATCCCGGCCAGCCCACCGTGAAAACTCACCACACCCTTAAGATCGGCTCCTGATTTGGCTGCATTCAACACCACAGAGCCTCCGAAACAATACCCGATGGCGGCTATGTTTGCTGCATCCGTCTGGGGATATTCCCTAATCCTTCGCAATGCGGCGTCGAACCGGGTCTTCGTCAGCGTGGGATCCTGGTAGAATGGCATGGCCAGGGCCTGGGCCTCCTGGGGATTGGATCCGGTCTTACCGTTCCCGTACATGTCCACTGCCATTGCAATATACCCCAATTCAGCCAGCTGCCGGGCACGCTTTTTGGCATAATCATTCAGGCCCCACCATTCGTGGACTACAAGAACAGCCGGGCGCTTTCCCTGAATACTTGCATCATACACTACATAACCGTTCATGGTAACTCCTCCGGCAGTATAGGTGGTATTTTCTTCCTTGAGGGTGGCAGCAAAGGTTCTGTTGGTATAGGATGAAGCCAGGATAACCATTACCAGACATATAAATCCTGAAACAAATCTTATTTTCATAGCATACAGGTATTTAGTTGATTAGAGGAATGTATAAAACAATTGCAGAGGCATTAGGTTCATTAACAATGCATGCAGGCTGGTAAATTTTGTTAAATTCACAGGTTGTAATTAAACCTTGTTCTTATGACAAAAGCAAAACAGGCTGAAGCCTATTTCAGCAACAGTTTTAACTGTTCACAATCGGTTTTTACACCCTTTGGAACGGAATTGGGAATCCCTGAAGACCATTGTCTGAAGGCTGCATGTGCATTCGGTGGAGGAATGGGACGGCAACAACTGACCTGTGGGGCAGTTACAGGTGCCATGATGGCACTGGGATTGCATTTTGGGAAAGCCATGGGTGACGACGATGCAAAAAAGAAAGAAACCTATGCAAAGACCCTGTCCCTTTTCAGCTCCTTTGTAGCAAAACACGGAACGGTGAATTGCAGGGAACTGATGAACGGACTCGATATGAATGATCCGGAAGACATGAAGAAAATCGAGGAACTTGACCTGCACAGAAATCTTTGCACAGGTTATGTAATGGATGCAGTGGAGATTACGGAGGAGTTGATTAAGGGATAAAATGAAGAAATGGAAAAGAGGCTGTTTCAAAAGGCATCTGTTAAGGCGTAGTTGCAAACTACGCCTAGCGATTCATTGATAATCAATATATAACGCACGGCGTAGTTTGCAACTACATATAACGCTCGGCGTAGTTTGCAACTACATATAACGCTCGGCGTAGTTTGCAACTACGCCGAAAACTGACTCTTTTGAGACAACCTCTTTCTTTCTAACTGGCTTTCTTTTTCTTGCCCCTTGGTTTTTCCATCTCCAGCACCAGGGAACAATCAATATCCGGTTTTATCACCATGGCCTGAAAGGGCAGGATTTTATTTTCCGGTATCTCAAACCCTTTCGTGGTCAATGGAATTGTTACCGGTTCCAATTTGGCCGGATTGATATAACCTCCGTCCTTTTTTTCTTCAATTGCAAAAGAAGCCTCCTGGCCAGCCAACCTGTTTAGGAGTTTGTATTTTCCGGGATGGAAGGGCCGGAATACCACCAGGTCATCTTTGCCCAGTTTCCGGGTGTCAAATTCTTCACTGTCCTTTTGGTCTCCCGAACCGGTTATCCTTACATGCACGCCGTTATGGTGGCCGCTTGCATAGATTACAACATAGCCGTCTGTCGACATTTCAAACTGGTTAGGCGAGATTCCCTTGTTCTTCCTTATGTTTAACGGGTCGAACAACGAAACATCAATATCTGCCTGCGTGGATTCAGATTTCTCATTAATTACCAATTGAAATGATCCCATGCATTGCTTTTTTAAAAATATCTCTCCGGTGTACTCACCTTCTTTTCTAAGGGGGTGAACAATCGTGCAAAGGTTATTGAACCCTTCGGATGCTACCGCGGTATGGCGGAAAATATTCGGATTAATTACTGATTTCATCATGTAAATTATTTAGTTCCATTAAAGAATATCTGCAGAAACAACGAATTCAACATCATCCACGGTTACAGCGATGTTTTCCACTGGTACCAATACCGGTATCAGTCCACTGCTGTCTTCTATTATGGGAAAGGGTGTTTCTAATTGCAGGAACGGCACCATAGCCCCTATGAAATTCAGGATCAGCTGTGCAATGATGTCCAGCAAGCCAAAACTTGTTTGAAAAAATGAAGACAGCCATTCGAATACATCATCGCCAATATCAAGTACAGCCCCTATCACTGAAATAATAGGATCGAGTATGGCATGGGCGATCGTCCGAAGCACTGCAGGAATAGGAGCCAGAATCTGATCGATAATAAAATCCACAAGATGACGAAGTATATTTTCAGCAGTACTGGCGATATCAATGATATCCAGGTCATGCCACACATCGCGCAGGAAAAATTGCCACTTGTCGGCAAGGTTATCCTTAACCATCGGCACAAATGTATCGGCGATGGAGTTTACAGTCGTTGCAGGAAGCAGGGGAATTGTCCCGATAATGGTCCTGAACCGGTCGCGGATTTCGTTTGAGTTGTCTGCATCAAAATGGGCCTGGTGAACGGTACGTGTTCCTTTCGCCAACAATACCTGTTTGCCTGTGCTTACTGAAAACTCTCCAGAAAATTCGCTTGTGATCAGTCCGCTCAGATTAATCGGTACCACTATATCAGGATTGTCCCCGAAAATGTCAATGCGCGGTAACCGGATACGGCATTTTCCAAACAGCCGGAGAATGCATTCTCCGCCTATCTGAATGTGCGGAAGGTCAATGCCCAATCTCAGGATCATGGGATCATAGGTGATATCCAGTTCACGGATATGTACCGTGCCTGCATTGGTGAGATCAATGCTTCCGTCTGTTATCCGGAAACCCAGTTCATAACTGGCGGAAAATGGTCCAAGTACACCGCTTCCCGTCAGGGGAGGTGTATTTTCAAGTTTTTTTGCGGCAGCCATAATGATGTCGTTGAACGCTTTTTCATTTGCTGCAATATTAAGTGTAGGCATAGCTTCTTATTTAAACTTTTAGATTAACAAAAACTTTGATCTGATCATCTTCCAATGCGGGATTGAAAGGAACACTTGCTGAAACGGGAGTAGGTTCTACCGTGAGAACTTCAGCAATGTTGAATACAAGGGCCTTTAATGCAAGACGCACTTTCGGCAGTAAGCTCAGTACGATCACGGTTTTGATAAAACACTCAACCATGTTTTCCATTCCATCCGGCTTTACATCAACTATTTCGAGGTTATCCAGTTTTAATGCCAGAATCGGATTATCAGGCGATCCCTCCATTTCAAGATGGAAAACAGCAAACAGATCAAGACAAAAACAGATCGGTCTGTCGAATATCACCGGTCTGTCCGGAGGCTTTGGCGGTTCCTCTTTCCCGCGGTCATTAGGGTTCTCTTTCGGAGGTTCCTTATTGGGTTGAGTAACATCCTTGCCAAGATCCAACACAGGAAAGAACGGTTCCTCAACGGGAGCTATTTCATTGAGGAAACCACGCTCCGGACAACCCAATCCGGCACACGCTTTCCCCTTCAAAGAAAATCGCTGTTTCTCCAGGGGAACAAGCTCCGGTGGAAGTGAATGGGCGTTTGGGGGATGAATATCAATAGAAAGTTCACGCAGCTGGAGACAGTATTCCATGCCGTAGGGGCCATTGTACCCGGGAATTGTCAATAAACTTTCCTGGTGTACAACAGGATTGCCAAACAGGGTGACATCAACATCGATAAAATTTACGAGCGGAAAACAGAGCCTGTCCGGTTTCTGGACAAACGCAACAGTGCCATAGTTAAACAACGATGGTCGTTGTCGTTGCAACTGCAGTACCACATTATTGATTGCATTTTCATGAATGGATGCAAACAAATCGGAAAATTGGGTTAGCGCCATAAGTATGATTTTTTAAATATGATACAAATTGAGAATAAGATCCAGGTCTAAACTTGTCCGAACGTTGTAAAAACGTCGACCCTTGATTGTAATGCCGCCTTATATTTCCACTACCGCTGAGATTTCAAACCTCGAAATTCATTCGCCTCTGATGCGATAGCCAATGTGTGAGAGTGAAAGCTGAATAATACCAACTTATTCTAAGATCTGCCTGAAGTATTTGTTGTAAAAAAATAATTGGTTTTAAAAGCTTAAACAATTGGCAATTGAAAAAGTTAAATAGTCTGGAATTGAGACATCGTGAATGAATGCAGGAATTGATGTATACTTTGGAAGCCAAAACTATCTCTATTGTTTTTCATATGCAGTTCCATTTACACCCAGGATCTGTTTTTAATTGGCGTTAGCTTGAAGCCCCGGATTTCAACGCTGCTTGGAGAAAACGATTTTTTAGATTCTAATAGAATAAAACACAAGTCAATATCTTTATTAATAACCTCAGCTGTTGGTGGCGCATCTAAATACTGTCGGTATCATATTTGTCACCACTACAAATACCACTATCTCACATCATACCTGTTAAACAGCAACACCGTTATCCCAAATAAAACAGCTGCGTAAAGTATCAGCGCAATGGCACCGGGAAATGCAGCTGTGAGCCGCTGAGGGATTGTACTGTCAGTTTCCAAGTACAGCGGAATATCATCAAATTCTATTTTTTGACGGGAAGTGGAACAATCCTCATAGGGATTATACCAGTGAGGACTTCCTTTATCCTTCAAGTCAATTTCTTTAAACCATATAAGAAATTGACCCTGAAAGTTATGGATATCATTCCAGTTTTTTCTGAACCGGAAATAACCATTGCCTGTGACGGATTCACCAACCATTTCAAAAAGTGAAACAGGTGAAATATAGCTGAACATCGAAGCCTTTTGATATTGACGGAATTGATCATTATACCATGCATCATTTATCATTTTTTCAGCATTCATAAGGTTTGTCTGATTTTTGGCTCGCAATTGGTGCTTTGGATAAAATTGGTCACTCCCGTTCATGCTCCAGCTGCCTTCGGGAGCTGCATTATTAATCAAATCCTGGGCAGATTCAATTTCAGCCCTGACTGTTTCAGAATTGTTGATGCCATAAATGTGTTCAGCCGAAAAAACGGCAAGATTGGGAGAAAAAATAAGGAATACGCACCAGAGAGTCAGGCTGGTAAGCAGGCTCACATTTGATGATCGTGACACTACTGAACAAAACATGCCAAGTGCTGTCATGCATGCAATAATTTGCAACTGGGCGATAATAAAGACAACTGTTTCAAACAAGAATATTGCATTAACATTGACAATTCCGGCTACGATAAGGATCAGGATACTGATTACAAATCCGGGTAGTGTCAGTAAAATACCGGATATTACAATACTGATATATTTTCCGGTTAACAGAACAATCCGTGGCACGCTATTCGAAATAATAAGCGATAGTGTATGTGATTCCCTTTCACCGGATATTGAATCAAAAGAAATCAGTAAAATGGCAAAACTTAAAAGAATGGTAACAATGAAACTCCAGTTAAGCTCCTGAGAGAGATTCAGGTATGGATTCCCCGATCGCTGGCTTATGGAATAACCGAAAACATTAAAGGCATTATAAGTTATGGTATTGGGAATATAACGGGATTGGGCATCTTCAATAAACTCATTTTGTACAGGCTTAAAAATATAATTACGCATTTCCACTGACAAGGAAGTAACATTTTGATCTGACGATCCCATAAGATCATCCCTGCCGATGTCCGGATTATTTCCCATTTTATTGCCA
>Ga0074195_1004246_pt1 | contig 11994 bp, 10 predicted proteins | sample EPASupsiteHSE623_FD_64525 | JGI IMG/M metagenome (GOLD analysis project Ga0074195, IMG submission 64525) | Bioremediated contaminated groundwater from EPA Superfund site, New Mexico - Sample HSE6-23 | ecosystem: Environmental > Aquatic > Deep subsurface > Groundwater > Contaminated ...
TCCATCCGGCAGGAGGGTTTTTCAAGGCGAGGGACGAAAGGATCGTGAGCACGAAGAAGAAGCCGGCGAGAGCCAGGAAGACGGTGACGAGGTTCCCCCCTGTCCAGCCGAGGAGGGTGGGGGCGAGTATCTTGCTCATGACAAGGGCTCCAAGGCCAAAGCCCATGATGACCATACCCGTCGCCAAGCCCTTTTTGTCGGGGAACCATTTCGCGATGGTGGCTACGGGCGTCACGTATCCCAAGCCCAGGCCTGTCCCGCCGATGACTCCATAGCCTATATAAAGGAGAGGAAGCGATTTCAGCGAGAGCGCGAAGCTCGCGATGGCATAGCCGAGGCTGAAGAGAACGCTGCCCGCCAAAGCCATTTTCCGTGGCGCTATCTTGGGCAGCCATACGCCGCCGATGGCGGCCGAGACGCCCAGAAAAAAGATGGCGAACGAGAAGATCAGCGAAACTTGCGTATTGTTCCAGCCAAATTCCTTCATTATGGGAGTCTGGAAGTAACTCCAGGCGTATACCGTGCCCAGGCAAACCATCAAGAGCGTTGCCATGGCAGCCATGTACCAGCGCCCGCTCCCCTTCGTTTCACTCATAGAAAGCTCCTTTCCCACAGAAAATACCGTACTCAAGTAAGGCGACAGTGTGGATTCTGGACCGAGCTATGTCAAGAAGAATAAAACATCGTTTTAAAAAATGAACCTTTGAGTGCAGTTTATCGTTGACTGGATAAATAATGTACTTTATTATGAAATTCCAGGATCGATCGCCACCAGCGGGAAGGGAATCAAATCTGATCACCTTGAGAAGTCCCACATAAAGCGTGGATCGAGCTATATCGTTTAGCAAGGAGAGTTGAAGATGTCGGAAGAGATCGAGAGGCTCGTGCAGAGAGCCCGAGCGGCGCAGGAGCAGATCGAATTCTGGTCGCAGGAACGGGTGGATGAGATGGTGGCGGCGGTGGGCTGGGAAGTGTACCAGCTCGAGCATGCCCAAGCCTGCGCCCGTTTAGCCGTTGAAGAGACGGGCATGGGCGTCTACGAGGACAAGCTGGGGAAACACCAGAAGAAGACCCTTGGGACCCTTCGCGATCTCTGCGGCCTGAAGACCGTCGGCGTCGTGGAAGAGAACAAGGAGAAAGGCCTCCTCAAGATAGCCAAGCCCATCGGCGTGATCGGGGCCCTTACCCCGGTGACGAACGCGACCTCGACGATCGCCTGCAACGGCCTGCCCATCCTGAAGTGCCGGAACGCGGTGATCTTCGCTCCCCATCCCAAGGCGAAAGCCTCCTGCGACCTGACGGCGAACTACATGCGCGAAGGCCTAAGGAAGGTCGGGGCTCCCGAAGATCTCGTTCTCAATATCAAGGAACCGACGATCGAGCTTTCACAGGAACTGATGAAGAGCGTGGATCTCGTGGTGGCGACGGGAGGAGGCCCCCTGGTGAAGGTGGCGTACTCCTCGGGCAAACCAGCCTATGGGGTGGGCGCCGGCAACTCCACCGTGGTGGTGGACGAAACGGCTGACCTGAAAGACGCGGCGACCAAGATACGGAACGGGAAGATCTTCGACAACGCGACCTCCTGCTCCTCGGAAAACTCGGTGGTGCTCCAGGCTTCGATCTACGACACGATGATGAAATACTTCAAGGAACTGGGTGGCCATCTGTGCAGCCCCGAAGAGAAGGTTCGCCTTCGGAATCTCATGTGGCCCGACGGGGTGCACATGGGCAGGGATCACGTGGGACAGGGCGCGCAGAAGATCGCCGCCCTCGCGGGCATCAAGGTTGCCCCCGACACGAGCTTCCTCATGGTGCTGGGCGAGGCGATCGGCCTGGCCGATCCCTTCTCGGGCGAAAAGCTCTCGCCGGTGTTGACGGTGTGGAAATACAAGGAATTCGAGGAAGCGATCTGCCTGGTGCGCGACATCACGCGCTATTCGGGCTATGGCCATTCCTGCGGGATCCATACGACGAACGACGCGCACATGGTGGAATTGGCGACGAGGGCGCGGGTGAGCCGCGTCATGGTCCGCCAGAGCCAGCCCTTCGGCAACTCGGGCAACTACGACAATGGCATGCCCTTCGGGCTCACGCTCGGCTGCGGCACCTGGGGCGGCAACATCGTGTCCGAAAACGTGCACTGGAAGCATTTCCTGAACACCACCTGGGTGGCCATGCCGATCCCGCCCGTCCTGCCGGACGAAAACAAGATTTTCGGCCAGCATTGGAAGAAGTACGGGAAATAATTCGCCATCAAGCCAGGGAGAAAGGTACATGGGCGCGAAACGAGAACAACCAGCCGTCGCTGAAAGTCTAGCCGACTACAGCGCGATTCAACTCCTCAACGGTTTCCGCGCCGGTTCTTTCTCCCCGATTGACGCCATGAAAGCGGTGCTTGCCCGCATCGAGGCGCGCGAGCCAATCGTGAGGGCCCTGTGGGGCTTCGATCCCGAAACGGCGACGCGCAAGGCCGAGGAAAGCGCGAAACGCTGGCGACAAGGCAAGCTAAAGGGCCGCTTGGATGGAGTTCCCCTCACGCTCAAGGAAAATATCCCCACAAAGGGACTCCCCCTTCCTCTCGGCTGCGCCGCCACCGAACTGGTCCCCGCGGTCGAGGACGGACCTCCCGCCGCTCGGCTCGCCGAGGCGGGCGCCATCCTCATCTCGAAAACCACCATGCCGGACCTCGGCATGCTTTCCTCGGGGCTCTCGAGCTTCCACGCCCTCACGACGAATCCCTGGAATCCGGCATGGAATCCTGGCGGCTCCAGCGCGGGCGCCGGCGCGGCGGCGGCGGCGGGATATGGTCCTTTGCACATGGGCTCAGACATCGGCGGTTCGCTGCGACTGCCCGCGTCCTGGAACGCCATCGTGACACTGAAACCGAGCGCGGGGCGAGTGCCGATCGATCCTCCCTATTTCGGGCGCGTCGCCGGACCGATGACGAGAACCGCCGCTGACGCGGCGCTCATGATGAGCGTTGTCTCCAAGCCCGACGCCCGGGATTACATGAGTCTTCCCCCTTCCCGCATTCGCTGGAACGCCCTGTCTGGATTCGATCCGAAAGGCCTTCGGATAGGGTATCTGCCTTCGGCTGGCTGCGGTCTTCCCGTCGATCCAGCCACGGCGTTGGCGATCCGGAAGGCGGCGGAATTATTCGAACGGGCGGGTGCCCGCGTGGAGCGGATGGATCCCTTCTTCAGCGCGGAAATGCTCCATGATCTCGACCTGTTCTGGAGGGTTCGCGCATGGGCGGATTATCTCACGATGAAGCCCGAGCGCAGAAAGCTCGTGCTCCCTTTCATCCGCGAATGGCTGGAAGGAGGAAGCGAGGTTACGGGTACGGAAATGATGCGCTGCGTGAATCGGCAGCTGGAAGTGAAGAAAATTACCCAAGCGGCGACCAGACCCTTCGATTTCGTTCTGTCGCCGGTTTCCCCCGTACCCACCTATCCCGCGGAGTGGCCCATGCCCAGCAACGATGTAACCAGGGCGATGGACCATATCGCTTTTACCGTTCCTTATAACATGTCTGATCAGCCGGCGGCGTCGGTGAACGCCGGTTTTGGGCCCGATGGCAAAGCCATCGGCTTGCAGATAGCTGGCCCCCGTTTCAGCGATCTGGCAGTGCTCCGGGCGGTCGCGTGGTTCGAGGAGGCGCGGCCGAGAGAAGCCGTTCCCGATTGGAGTGTCCCCGGAAAGGGCTTGTGGAAGGGCGCTTCCCCAAACGCGAAGCCCGGACGATGAGGTCGTCTTGACATCCTTGGGAAGCATAGTAGAATTGGCCCTGTTTATAGGCATTGTGCATAATTATGCAGCGGGCGGTTTATTGAATACCGCCGCCGCGACAAGAAATATCGGCGGAAAACGCAAGGAGCGATGATTTATGGACACGATTGAAAAGTACAAGAAGTACGTGAACACTTCTTTCGTCAAATCGGTTGAACCGATCGTGGTGACGAGCGCCTCGGGCAGCAAGGTCACGGGCGAGGATGGGAAAGTCTATACCGACCTTTATGCCGGCATTTCCGTCGTGAACGCGGGGCACAACAATCCCGAAGTGGCGGCGGCCGCCAAAGCCCAGATCGACAAGCTGGTGCATTGCTGCTCCTATGTCTACCACGTACCCTCAGTCGCCGACCTCGCCGAAAAACTGGCCGAAGTGACTCCTGGAAGACTCCAGAAGACCTTCTTCGGCAACGGCGGAGCGGAAGCCAACGAAGGCGCCATGCGCATGGCCAAGCAGTTCACCAAGAAACAGGAATTCATCGCCCTCCAGGGCTCGTTCCATGGCCGCAGTCTCGCCACCCTCTCCATCACCGGCAACAAGGACCGCAAGAAGGGCGGCGGACCGTACATGTCCGGCATCGCCTTCCATCCCGCCGCCTACTGCTATCGCTGCCCCTACAGCATGAATTACCCCGCGTGCGACATGCACTGCGCGAAGATGCTCGAAAAGACGATCCAGTACGACACAAGCGACAACGTCGCCGCCTTCATCGCCGAAACCATCATGGGCGAGGGCGGAATCATCATGCCGCCCAAGGAGTACTACAAGGAAATCAAGAAGGTGCTGGACAAGCATGGCATCCTCCTCTTCCTCGATGAGGTTCAGTGCGGTTTTGGCCGCTCGGGCAAGCTCTTCTCGATCGAGCATTATGATGTCGAGCCCGATATTATGACCTTCGCGAAAGGCATCGCCGACGGATTCCCCCTCTCTGCCTTCATCGCGAGGCCCGAGGTCGCGGACTCCTTCCATCCCGGCGACCACCTCTCCACCTTCGGAGGAAACCCCGTATCCTGCGCGGCTGGCGTCGCCAACATCAACTACCTTCTCAGGGAAAAGATCCCCGAGAAGGCGCTCGCCAAGGGCGAAAAGGTTTTCGGCGAACTCAGGGAACTCCAGAAGAAGCAGCCCCTCATCGGCGATGTCCGCGGTTCCGGCCTGATGATCGGCATCGAGTTGGTGACCGACAAGGTAGCCAAGACTCCGGCCACGGCCGAAGCCGGCAAAATCCGCGCCATGATGCGCGATAAGGGATTCCTCATCGGCGTCGGCGGAACCTTCGGCAACGTGCTCAGGTGGCAGCCTCCTCTCGTCATTTCCTCCGAGGAACTCAGCTCGGCGGTAGTCGCCCTGGCGGATTGCCTCAAGGCGCTGTGATGAAAATTTCCATCATCGGCTCAGGCGCGATGGGATCGCTGTTCGGAGGGAGGCTCGCTCTCTCCGGGCAGGACGTGGTCCTCTACGACGTCTACCAGGAACATGTCGACGCGATCAATAAAGCGGGACTCGCGATCGAGGACGCCGCCACGGGCCAGGTGACCCTGGTCCATCCCAAGGCTTCCTCCGATCCGCAATCGGTAGCCGGCTCCGACGTGCTCATCATCTTCGTGAAGTCGACGACAACCGAAGAAGCCGCGGCGAAATTCAAGGCGTTCGCGAAGCCCGACACGATCGCGCTTACCCTGCAGAACGGCCTCGGCAACGAGGAAATCCTGCGCAAGCATTTCGGGCCGCAGCGCACGGCGGCCGGCGTGACCTCCCAGGGCGCCACCTTCCTCGGGCCGGGCAAGATCCGGCACGCCGGGAAAGGTCCTACCCACATGGCCATGGCCGACGGTGACTCGAAAAAGCTTGCCGCGCTCGCGACGGCTCTCGCGGCGGCAGGTTTCGAAATCCATGTGGACCAGGATGTCGCGGGCATGGTCTGGAGCAAGCTGCTGATCAACGTGGGCATCAATGCCCTCACCGCTCTCCTCAACATCAAGAACGGCCAGCTTCTCGATTACGCCGACGTGAAATCCCTCATGGCGGACCTCGTCACCGAAGCGGTCGCGGTGGCGAAAGCGCGCGGCGTCCACCTCACCTATGACGACCCGGTCGCGACGGTCTACGACGTGGCGCAGAAGACCGGCGCCAACGCGTCTTCGATGCTCCAGGATTTCCAGAAAAGCCGCCAGTCGGAGATCGATTTTATGAATGGCGCTATCGTAAGGGAAGCGAAAATCCTCGGGATACCCGTCCCCGTCAATGAGGCGCTCACCCGCCTCGTGAGGACGATGGATCTCATCCACACAAAGAAGGAAGCGTGAAACCATGATCGACGCGCGCGAATCGAAGTTCGTCGCGGCCATCGACTGCGATGAACTCACTAAGCTCACCCAGGATCTCGTCCGCATCGATTCGGTCATCCGCCCGGAGACGGGGGGCACCGAGCGCGAAGTCGTCGCCTTTATCGTCGACTGGGCGCGCAGGGAACTCCGCCTCGAGCCCCTGGTTCAAGAAGTCGAGCCCGGCCGCCAGAACATCATCATCACGATCGATTCCGGAAAGCCAGGCCCCTGTCTCATGATAGAGGGCCATACCGACGTCGTGAGCGAAGGCGACCGGTCGGCCTGGAACCACGATCCTTTCGGCGCGCAGATCGTGGACGGCAAGCTTTATGGCCGCGGCTCCTGCGACATGAAAGCGGGGGACGCCATCGCCCTTCTCATCGCGAAAGCCTTCAGGAACACGAAAGAGCCCTGGACCGGAAAAATTCGGCTCGGGCTTGTCTGCGACGAGGAAGGCATGATGATCGGCATCAAGCACTTCATCAAGTCGGGCCATGCCGACGACGTGGACGCCTGCCTCGTGCCCGAACCGGAAGAAAACAATCTTTGCATCAGCATGAAGGGCGCGATCAGGGCGGTCGTTAAAGTCCATGGCAAGATGGCCCACGGGGCCATGCCACTCTCCGGCATCAACCCCAACACGCGGCTCGCCCGAATCATCCTCGCCGTCGAAGCCTTCGAGGCCCAAGAGAAGCAACGCTGCGGGAAGGACCCCTTCCTCGGGCTGCCTTCGCTGACCTTCACGGTCCTGCAGTCCCCTCCTCCCGGAAGCCCTGCCCAGCTCAATGTCATGCCCGCGGAAGCGCTTGGCTACATCGACATCCGCACGACGCTCGCGCAGAACCATGACACGGTGAGGGAAGCGTTGCGCGGCATCATTTCCAAGCTCGCCGCTTCCGATCCCGATTTTCATGCCGATATCGAATTCATCGAAGATCGGCCAGTAGTGGGATTTTCCAAGGAAGAGCCCATCGCCGTTCTCTCAGCCCAGGCATATCGCGAGATCACGGGCAAGGAACCGATTTGGAACGGCGTTCCCGGCGCCACGGACGGCACGTTCCTGAGCGCGTGGAAACACATCCCCTGTCTCGTCAACGGCCCCGGGCCCCGCCTCATCCCCCATCAGAAGAACGAATACGTCGAGGTGGAGGAGCTGTACGAATGCGCGAAGATTTACGCACTGACCGCAAGCCGCTATCTTGCACCTGGGTCGCTGAGCGGCAAGAATTTAACCTGAACAAATGGACGGGACCATGCTGAAAATTACTGGTTTATGCAAAAATTTCGGCGCGCTCCAGGCGCTGAACAAAGTGGATGTCGAGGTAAAAGAGGGAACGATCCACGGGATTATCGGCCCGAACGGATCCGGAAAGACGACGCTCTTCAACTGCATCACGGGAGTCCTCAAACCCGATGGCGGGAGCATCGTCTTCAAGGGCGAGGACATAACGGGCCTTCGCGCGGACCTGATAGCCAATAAGGGCATTCACCGCACCTTTCAGGCCGGAAAGCTCGTTCCGAGCCTGACCGTGCTGGAAAATGTCATGTCCGGCATGCAGGATCCGATCGGGGAAGCCGTGCGCGAAACCATGCTGCGGCTGCCTTTCGTCAGATCGAAGCGCGAAAGGGAAATCGAGGAAAAGGCCCGAAACATCATAGAGATCACGGGTCTCTCCGATTCGATAAACCGCTGGTCGAGCGACCTTGTCTGGACCGAGCGACAGCTCGTCCAGATCGCCAGGGCGATCATCAGCGACCCCAAGCTCCTCCTCCTCGATGAGCCGGCTTCCGGAATGGGCGCTCGCGAGATCGACAAAGTCGACGAAATCATACGTCAGGTGAGGGACATGGGCATCACCATCATCGTGGTGAGCCACGACGTGAAAATGCTCATGAACATGTCGGACAAAGTCACCGTGTTCAATTTCGGGCAGAAAATCGCCGAAGGCGTTCCGGCCGAAATCCAAAAGAACCCCAAAGTGTTGGAGGCATATCTTGGCGCAGAATGAAAGCAATACCGCCTCCGGCGCGAGTCCTCTGCTCAGCGTCTCGGATCTCGCGGTTTCTTATGGGCAGATCAAAGCCCTGAAAGGGGTGAGCATCGAGGTGTTCCCCAAGGAGATTGTCGTTCTGATCGGCGCGAACGGCGCCGGAAAGACGACGCTCCTCTCCACGATTCTCGGCCTGAATACGCCGGTATCGGGCACCGTGACTTTTGAGGGGAAAAGGATCGACAAGCTGCCCGCGGATAAAAATGTCCGTTCCGGCGTCTGCCTCGTCCCCGAGGGACGCGGCGTGTTCGCCTCGATGAGCGTCCTGGACAATCTTCTCCTGGGCGCCCACCACAATCTTCAGAACAAGGACAAAAATCTCGCGCGGGTCTATGACTGGTTTCCCATTCTGAAAAAGCGCAAGGATCAAATCGCCAAGACCCTCTCGGGCGGAGAGCGGCAAATGCTCGCGATAGCCCGGGCCCTCATGTCGGCGCCGAAGCTCATCATGGTCGATGAGCCTTCGATAGGCCTTGCCCCGATCGTCGTGAACGACATTTTCAACATCCTCATGATGCTGAACAAGGAAGGCTATACAATCCTCCTGTCTGAACAGAACGCCTTCAAAGCGCTCAAATGCGCCCACAGGGGATATGTACTCGAAACCGGCACCGTAAGCATCGCCGGCACCGCCGAACGGCTCCTTAGCGATCCGGGCGTCAAAGCAGCTTATCTGGGAGCGTGAAACATGCAGGTTTTTATTGCGCAGATCATAAACGGCCTATCACTCGGGAGCATTTATGTGCTTCTCGTGACGGGCTTCAACCTCCTCCTCCTTGTCGCCATGATCATCCACTTTTCCTATCCGCAGGTGGTTGTATTCTCGATGTATATCGTGTGGATAGTGCTCAACGCCACGGGAAACAATCTGATTCTCGGCATAGCGGCGGGTGTTCTCTCTTCGATAGCGCTCAACGTTCTCTGCGCCCCTCTTTTCCAGAAGGTCATGAAGAACCGTGGCGACGTCGACATCAACGCCACGATGGTCCTTTCCATGGCCATCGGCATGATCATCACCGATGTGCTCTCCCACGCCTTCAACAAAGGATTGCCGATAGCCTTCCCCGAGGCGCTGACCGGAAGCAAGCCCTTCCTTAGGATTGGCCTCATCAGCATCATGCCGGGTCAGGTCTGGTCCTTGCTCATGGGTATAATCGCCGTGGGATGCTTCTTCCTCCTCCTCTACAAGACCCGCGCTGGCCGCGCGTTCAGGGCCATCGCCGAAGATCCGGCTGGCGCGAGGCTCGTCGGCATTCCCCTGATCAAAACGGGATTCCAAAGTTATGCGCTTTCGGGAGTGTTGGGCGGCATCATCGCCGTTCTGCTCGCGATGCTCCTTCACTCGGCCTCGCCCGGCCTCGGCGAGCAAATTTCGCATAAAGTCCTGGCTGTATCCATCGTGGCCGGCCTCGGCAATTTGGTGGGTGGACTGGTCATCGGTCTCGCCCTCGGAATCCTCGAAGCCCTCGTGCAGGGATACGCTTCGGGGAGCTGGTCAAACGCCATCGCGTTCGTCGTGATGCTCGTCGTCATCCTCGTCAAACCCAAGGGTTTGTTCGGGATCAAGGTGTAGGAGTAGCCCATGCCCCTTTCGCTCTATTATTATTTATCCATCACCGCCGTCAATATTCTGATGAGCTGGGCCCTCTACGTCCCTTACAGGGTCGCCCATCTTCATTTCATCACCGTCGCCAACATGACGATCTCGGGATACCTCTCCGGTTACCTTGTCATGAACCTCCATGTCCCCTTCGGCTGGGCTCTTCTGATAGGCTTCGCGGTCGGGGGAATCATCGGCTACATCGTGTCGCTCTTCATCGGGGACGCCCCGACCTTCGCCGTCGTCATGGTTGGTTTCACCTTCATCTACATCACCCGCACCGTCATTGAGAACATGGACGTCATCGGCGGCACCATGGGCATGTTCGGGCTTCCCAACATCGGCGGCAGCCCCGCGGCACATCGCTGGTTCATCATTGGCATCCTGTACGCCCTCGTCCTGGTCGTGGGCTTCCTTATCTTCCGCTTCGATCACTCCAGGCTCGGACGCGCCGCTTCCGCTATTTTCGTGGACAGGGATCTGGCTACTTCCCTTGGGGTCGACATCAAGAAAGTGGGAATGCTCCTCCAGATTTTCAGCTGCACCCTGGCTGGCGGCGTAGGCGTCCTCTATGGATTTATCTACAAGAGCTTCCATCTCGATTTCTTCACCTTCGCGTTGGTCGGCATTTTCATGACCGTCATTTTCGTCGGGGGATACGCGACACAGTGGGGCACGGTTGTCGCCGCGCCCATCCTCTATGGCTTCCCTCTTTTCTTCCCGCCCGAAGTTCAGTCCTGGCGTATTGTGATTTATGGTGCGATACTGATACTAGTACTGGTGCTCAAGCCCGAGGGCTTCATCACCAGGAAGTTCGTACATTCCATTGGGACCGCTCTCTCGCGTAAACGAGAGAATAGTTAAGCTTCTGAAGGAGGATTTATGAAAAAACTGGTAGGAGTACTGGTACTACTCTTCGTCGCCGCCAGCTTGAGCTTCGGCCAAGCGAAAGTAGTGGTGAACGAGTGGCAGGTTCCTTTCCTCAACAGCCTCACCGGCGCCATCGCGGCGATCGGCGAGTTCCTGCAGTGGGGAGCTGAGTACGCTGCCGCGGAAATCAACGCCGCTGGAGGCATCGCCGGCAAACCCGTCAAGGTCATCGGCGTCGATACGGCGCTCGATCCCCAGAAGGGCTCCGTCGAGATGGCTCGCCTCGTGAAGGATAGCCTCGTCGCCATGGGCCCCGTACCCGAGCCCGTCATCATGGCAGCGATGCCCATCGCCGTGGAAAACGGCATGGTGTCCATCACCGCCACGACATCCTATGAGTACGCCGAGAAATTCTTCCCCTGGACGGTGTCCTGGTTCCCGCCCACACTCGATAGGCTTCCGCCTCTCGTGGTCGCTTGGGCCAAACAGTTCAAGGATATCAGCCAAGTCGTCCAGTTCATCGAGCCCTATGGCCCGTGGCCTGGGATGGCTGGAGCTCACAGCAGCGCGCTCAAGAGCCTCGGAATCAAGGAACTGACGAAAGTCGATGTCCCAACCGACGCGGTTACCTTCGGACCCTTGGCCGTCAAGGCCATGGCCCAGAAGCCCGATGGAGTGATCCTGGTCTGCAACGCCGAGAAAGCGGCGAAGATCATCAAGGAACTCAAGAACCTCGGCTGGACCAAGATGAACCACATCCTCGTGTTCTCCAGCGCCGACGACGCCCAGCTCTACGCGACGGGCGGATCGGACATCAACGGAGTCCAGGTCTACAACTATCTCAATCTCGAGACCTCGAATCCCCGCTGGGACAAGTTCAAGGCAGCTTTCGCCAAGGCCCACAACGGCAACATGCCCTTCAGCCTCTCCCCGAACTACTACGATGCGCTGTACATGATCAAGGAAGCCATCGAGAAGACCGGCGTTACCGGAGATCCGAAACTTCTCAAAGTCGAGAGGAAGAAGATCGCCGATTATATCGCCAACGTGAAAGGCTTCAAGGGACTGCTCTTCGACTGGGATATGAAGGACGGCATTCCCACGAACAAGCCGACCTATATCTTCGAAATCAAGAACGGCAAGAAGGTGCTCGTACAGGAAGTCAGGCCATAAGGCGCGAGACTCTCTGACAGCACGTAGCGGGGGCCCTTCGTAAGAAGCGGCCCCCGCTTTCATGTAGACTTGGGAAGGCAAGGGCTGGGAGGTCCGGAAAAAGCTATGAAAATCATGCTTCCGATCGCTCGATCGGATATACACGTTCATTTGACGAAAGAAGACACCGACGCTCTTTTTGGC
>Ga0074195_1004247_pt1 | contig 11992 bp, 6 predicted proteins | sample EPASupsiteHSE623_FD_64525 | JGI IMG/M metagenome (GOLD analysis project Ga0074195, IMG submission 64525) | Bioremediated contaminated groundwater from EPA Superfund site, New Mexico - Sample HSE6-23 | ecosystem: Environmental > Aquatic > Deep subsurface > Groundwater > Contaminated ...
GACTTCGTTTAATGCCGACAGTATTTCGGTCCAATTATTTCGTCCGCCCTCCGAACAAGGAAGATAATGGCATTCTTTTTTTCCGTCGCCATCTGAGACATGTATCGATTTTAAGCGATTTCCCAGTGCCCGTATCAGTTTTTCCGGCTCTGTGATGTGATTCATATCTACGGCCGAAAAAATGGTTTCCGGTAACCTTCCCATAATTTCCATCATTTCCTCAACCGTTCGGCATAACGGATTTTCGCGGTCCGGATCTTTCTTCAGTTCATACCCAAGCATATTTTCGATGACCAGTATGGCGTCCATTTCTGTTACGGTTTCATTCAATTCGATGGCCGATTTTATCAGTTGCTCCTTCCTGATTTCTCTTTCGTTTAAGCCTAAATAAAAGCTGGGATGGAACAGGATCACTTTCGGGCGGAGGATACGACAGAAACCCAACAACTTATTATGAAATCTTACCACCTCTTTACGTTCTGTTTCGTTTGCCAGCGAAAGGTCGATATCCCGGCCGAATGGCATGTGAACCGACCATATTTTTATACCTGCTGCTTCTGTTACTTCCCGAACCTGTCTCATTCGCTCGCTTATTTCTTCATCGGTGAGTTTAAGATTGCGTTCTTTGCCAACTAGTCCTGTTGTTGAGACTTCAATGTAATCGATGCCCACCGATTTGGCATAGCTCATTTTCTTCGGAGTTATGTTCTCAATGCTCACCGAGTAACCTAAGTGAAGCGGTTTTGGTGTCTTTATACCCATTCCCTCGGAATTCAGACAGAAAAAAGAGACAATAACAAATACCGCAAGGATGATTCTTTTCGTTTTTTCAGTTCTCATCTTGTTTGACATAAAAAATGCTCTTCACGGGGCGTTCGGTTCCGTCAGATGGTACATTGACCACGCCGTTATTCTTTTCTCCTTTCACGTACAGGGTGGTCGACCCGCCTCCATCGAGGTTAATCACATCAGTACAGCCCATTTCACGGGCAAATATCCTGATTTCAGTCAGGCTCATTCCTGCGGCCCTGTCCGGTGCTCTCCCGTCAACAGCGACCAGCAGAAGACAGCCTTTCGAAAATGCCGCAAACGAACGCGGATGCCGGGCGTGTACAAACGAATTGTCCCACATAGGCATGTTCTGTCCTTCGTCCATAACGAGGGGGCCGGATGTTACCGCATACTGAGCGTTTCCGGCGTTCTGATCTTCTTTCGCTTTGTTCCATGTTGAAATATCGACGTGGTTGCGGGTGACGGTAATGACGCCGGTTGCCCGGGTACTGAATTCTTTTTCTTCTGTATGGGCGAGAACCTTGCTGTCTATTTTAACGAAATGCCGGCTGTAACCCTCCTGCATGTTAAAGTACGAGCCATTGATGGCGACGATGGCATTTTGAAGCGCGGCCTGGGAGCTTGTCACGGCAAGTGTTTCCGGCATGCCTGCAAAATAGTTTACGTTGGCTTTGGCTGTATCGATCTCTATGATGAACACGGATTGCGGCGAATCGAAAAGGTTAAAGCCTGCGGTTTTTAGTGTAATTCCTTCCCCGATTTTCTTTGTTTTCCATTCAATGGCCGCTATTTTTTCTGCGTCCGACAACGATTGTTTTTCGGGCAGATCGTCGTTTCCCTGACATCCGGGAGAGATCATAACAGTCAGGAAAAGCAGAAACGCGATGTATTTTTTGATGTTCATGTGTGAATAATTTGTTTTTTAATTGCCACATAGAATAGCCATGATTGAAATGTTTTTCTCATTTTCGGTTGGCGTGGGCTGTGCGATCATGGCTATTTCATGTGTGAATAATTTGTTTTCAAATTTAAGAATAAGGCTGTGTAAAAAAGGTTTTACTCTGATCTTCCGCCAGACGGCATCCTGCTTCGTGAACTTCCTTTTTTCACCGCCTTAAACCTGTTGGACGTTATTCCCATCCCGGGTTCTGAACCAGGCTTTTGTTCAGGTTCATATCCTCGATCGGAATCGGATAATAGTAATCCCTGTTTTCGTCAAATGTGACCGTTTCGCGAAATGGATTCAGGTTGCCTGATGTTCCTCCGGTTAATGGTCGCTGCCGGATATCGATAATGGTAGGCGTACCTGCGGGTGCTCCGGAGGCGTTCCCGTTGTGAAGATAGACATCGGTTTTTCCATCGTTATTGAAATCGAATGAACCCAGTCCGGAGAAATAAATGCCTACCATGGGCTTTTCCAGTTTCCTGCCTTCTTTCCAACGCATCAGATCGTCCCACCTCAGACCTTCATTGAAGAGCTCAATGCGTCGTTCCCGGCGTATTTCCAGGATCACGCCTTTGTTGGCACCCTGATCCACATTTGGATACTGAGCGTCCAGATAAAGATCGGGCGAGGCGTTGGCATCGGTGAGTTTCAGATGAGGCATCGCTACCCGGTCGCGTAATTTATTGATCGACAGGTCCAGGTCTGCCTGTGTCAGCGTGTTGAGTTCCGCCTTTGCTTCGGCATAGATCAGCAATGTTTCAGCATACCGGAAGTAAATGATGTCATTGTAAGCGCTCATGGAGGCCCATTGTTTCCTCTCGGGAAGGGCTTTGATGACGCGGTATCCGGTCGTTGTCCCGCTCAGGTTCACGGGCTCGCGTACTGTTTCGCCGTAGGCCGTAAAATCGGGACCGGCGGTGGTTTGTGTCAGCCGCGGATCACGGTTCTGCATTTCCTCGTAAAAGCCCATTTGGGTATAGCCGGGAATATCGGTAAATCGACTGCCATCTTTCATCAGATAGCTGTTAATAAGGTCTTTGGTTATTCCCCAGGCTCCGGCTGTCGGCGCTGTCGCCATATAGGCTAACGAATGTCTTATAAATTCGTTATCATAGTCGCGGGCCAAAATCGTCTCCGTTGTTGTCTGGTCGTTGCGGGCAAACAGTTCACGGTAAGAAGTATTGGCGCCACCGGTGGTGAAAAGCCTGTACGCTCCTGAGTTTATAAGCTGTTCTGCAGCCGAAGCAGCTTCGTTCAGAAATTTCTGATGGTCTTCCAGACCGTGATATTTCCGGAAGGTTCCTTCGAACAGACAAATACGGGCCTTTAGTGCCAGCGCCGTATATTTGGTGACGGTGTTCAGTTTCACTTCTGCAGGGATATTTTCCACCGCGTAGTTGATGTCAGCCAGCACCGAGTCCATCACCAACTTTCGCGAGTCGCGCGCCTTGTACAAATCTTCATCGCCGGCTTCGAGTACCTTGCCGTACCAGGGAACATCGCCATAGGTTTTTACCTTGTTGTAATAGAAGAAGGCCCGATGGAACCGGGCGATACCACCGAATTTCAGTTTGGCGGCTTCGTCGTCACACCGGTGATAATTCTGCAGGAAAAAATTGATCGATCGAAGGTCGTTCCACGACCAGCCCTCACTTCCGCGGGGAACGGGAACGATCCTGGTCCCTTTTACGCGGTCTCTTACGATCAGCGGCACGATGTTGTCGTCGGCATCATCGAGCGATTCGTACGCGTGAGGGGCAGGAAACATGTTCTGGTAGAAACCGTTCGTGTAAACTTCAAGGTCTTTGGCATTGGCGAAAAAAGTTTCGGCGTCCAACCTGTCTTTCGGTGGCCTGTCAAGATAAGTGTCTTCACAGCCAACGAAAATGATGCCTGCCAGGAGAATTACCAGATGGATATATTTTCTGTTCATCTTTTTTTCTTTTTAATGGATTCAAATACGCTGTTTTATAAAGTTACATTCACACCAATGGAGTAGGTTTTTCCCAGTGGGTAATCGGTCCACTCATCTCCGGTATTCATCTTGACCGCACCTTCGGGGTCTGACAGATTGATCCCTGAACCAGCCTGTTCGGGGTCGATGTACCGCGTCAGTTTCCCGAAGCTCCATGTCAGAATATTTTCGCCGCTGAAGTAAACCCTAAGGTTATCAATATGCGCTTTCCGGGTGATCCGTTGGGGAATGGTATAGCCAATGGTCAGATTTTTTAACCGCAGATAACCAAGATTGGTGAGGTAATAGTCATTGATCTCTCCTAACGACCGGTTTGCGCCCAAAGCGGCATATCCTCTGTATTTCTGGGGATACTTACCTCCGGTGTTTTCGGGACTCCAGGCCTCATCTAACAAGTCTTTGCGGATGAAAGACAAGTAGGGACGGTAATAGAACCCCCAGTACAGGTCGCCGTTCGGGTACCAGTCCTGATGCATCACTCCGGCTCCGGCCATCGAAACATCAAATCCTTTCCAGTCGGCCGAGAAACTGAATCCGAACGGAAACTGCGGCAGGGCGTTCCCGATCACACGCAAATCGCCATGATCGTCCAATGTGTTGTTTCCTTTGCTGATTTCGCCGTCATTATCCGAGTCGACATACTTGACATCGCCGGCTTTTAAGCCTTTCCATTCTTTGTTCTGAACGGTGTTGATAATGTATTTATACACCTGTCCGAGGCTTTTTGTGGGATTTGTAAAACTGTTCTGGTATGTCTTGGCTTCTTCATCCGACCGGAATTGTCCGTCGATATGGTATCCCCATATTTCACCCAGGCGCTGTCCTTCCCAATAGTCGCTCATGACCCCCTGAGGGTTCGGGTATTTTGTGATTTTCGCGATGAAGTTGCTTACACTCACGCTCGCTTTTATTCGCATGGGCGAGCCTTTCACATCGAATTTTGTTTGGTACCCCAGGCTGAACTCAAAACCTTTGTTACTTAATCCGCCAATATTTTCTTTGGGTTCGGAGGCTCCAAAAACAGATGGTAGCGGCTCTCCCCGCAGGTACATTCCCGTGGTTTGCTTTTCATACCAGTCGAACGAGGCTTTCAGTTTATTATCGAGAAATCCAAGGTCGGCACCGAAACCCAGGGTTGATGTTTCTTCCCATGAAACGACCCGAGGCAGCGGAGCCGGTACACCGACATAATTCGGCTTGTTCCCGTCGATCAGCCAATTACTTAAGGAATTATTCATAGTTTGGGCAAAGGTATAAAGGCCAACGCTCTGATTTCCGAGTTTTCCGTACGAGCTTCTCAGCATCAGCGAACTGACCGCATTTTCGATCGGTTCCCAGAATTTTTCACGGCTGATTCTCCATCCGGCCGAAACCGAAGGGAAGAAGCCCCAGCGGCTTTCTTTCGGAAAGCGTGAAGACCCATCGCGACGGCCATTGACTTCCAGTAAATACCGGTCCTTATAGTCGTAGTTGAATCGTCCGAAAATACCCTTTACGGCCCATAAGCTTGCAGAGCCGCCGGCCCTTAACAGCTCCGTGCCCAGACTGAGATTACTTAGTTCCGATGAAAGCAGATTACCCTGTTCTCCAAGTATGTTATCTGCTTCGTACTCTTCCTGGTTATAACCTGCCATCAGTTTAAAATGATGGTTTTCGCCAATATTTTTGATGTAGGTGGCGTAGAGATTCAGGGCATTGTAATGGCTCCGGCCCCGGCTTTCGGTAAGTCTGTTAAGGCCTACGGTCTGTGCCATCAGCTTGGCTCCGGTCATGTAATCGAAGTTGGTGAGGCGGGTTGTGTTTTGTGTGTGATAAATTTTGTTGCTGTAGTCGAAATTGACGACTAAATCTTTAACGGGCGTGAGGGTTGCGCTGAAGGTGTTGATAACTTGCTCGTTGTAGTTTCGTTTCCAGTAAGCTTCCGATTCGAGTGCGGCTCCTGCTCCCGCTCCGTTTTTATCGAAGGGAATGCCGTTTATAAAATTGGGTTCAAACGGGAACAGAAAGTACATGGTGACGCTGCTGTTGAAAAGATCGTACCAATCGCCCTTGTATCCTCCGTAAGTCAATTCATCGTTCGTGCTGAGTTGTATTTTGTCTGATATCTCGAGCCAGTCATTGACCTTGAAACTTAGGTTTGCATTCAGGTTGTAACGAACCAGATGACCATCGGCAATGTCTTCGATCGTCCCTGTCTTGAAGTATCGTCCCGACAGGTATCCTTTCAGTTTTTCGTTACCTCCCGAAACCGAAATATTGTGGTTTTGTGTGGGCGTCCATTTTCTGAAGAGATAGTCGTACCAGTTGGTTTTGTAAAAGAACTTAGCATTCCCGTTTGGCATGATTTCGTGAAAAGGTTCTATTTCGCCGGTTGAAACTTTTTTTATGGTTTCCCAGTCCTCTTCGTCATAACCGGTGTACGTGGTTCCGTTATATCCCCACAACGCGTCGTCCACCGTCTTTCCGTACAGGTAAGGGTCTGATATATAGTCGGTGCGCGTGGTCGGGGTGGTCCACCCGAAGTTATTGGAGTAGTTAATTTTAATTTCGCCTTCTTTCCCCGTTTTGGTCGTTACCAGGATCACACCGAAAGCGCCTCTGGCCCCGTAAATAGCTGCCGACGCGGCATCTTTCAGTACGGTGACACTTTCAATGTCGGCAGGATTGATGCGTTCCAGTTCTCCTTCGATCCCGTCAACCAGGATGAGCGGGCTTCCTCCGTTGATTGAGTTGAATCCACGAATGTTGATGTCGGGAGTGGCCCGGGGGTCTCCGGTATTGGGCTGAATATTGAGTCCAGGCATCAGGCCTTGCAGCGAAAGGATAATGTCGGGCGAAGGACGGATGGCGATATCGTTGGCATTAATCTGGTCGATTGCCCCGGTGAGGTTTGCCCGTTTCTGTGTTCCGTAACCAATTGCGACAACCTCTTCCAGTCCAAAGGTTTCTTCTTCCATAGAAACAACAAGCTTTGTTCTGCCCTCCAAGGGAATTTCCTGCGCTTTCATCCCCACGAACGAAAAGATCAAGGTCGCATTGGAAGGAACTCCATTCAGGAAAAAACTTCCGCCGGCATCTGTTACCGTTCCTTCCGATGTTCCCTTAATTACAACCGATACGCCTGGCAAAGGCAGACCCCCGGCATCAGCTACTTTTCCGGTAATTTTCTGCTGCTGGCCCGCCGTTTGCCCAGTTGCACCGGGGAGCTTATTCCTGGAGGAACTGATCGCGATATACTTATCAAATACCTGGTACGAAAGGCTTGCTTTGGGAAGAATATCATCCAAAAGTTCGAAGACAGTGCCGTTCTCAATATGAACATTAAATTTTTGTTGGACGTCAATCTCTTCACTTCGGTAAAAGAAATGAAAGTCAGTTTGCTCTTCGATCTTTTCCAAAATGATTTCCAGTGAAGCATTCATTTTTAGATCAAGCCTGCTGTTTTGCCCTAAAGCAGATCCTGCAAATGTCTGCGTGAGACTAAGCAGGATCAGAAAGACCGTAATTTTCATCATTCTCAGTAGTTTGCGTAATTGTTGCCAATTACAATAAATCATACTTTTTTTCATAAATTTGTCATGTTTAGGATTAAAAATTATCTTCTGGGGAGAAGAAATGAAATTCTAAATCGTTAAAGGAACATGCTGTTCTTTTATTGCAGGCCGGGAAATATTCGACGTATTTTCCGGCTTTTTTATGCTTTATTTATAGCCGCATCCTGTGTCTTGATGCTTGTGTCTATCTCATAGGCATTCTTTTTAAGTGTATAATATTGGGTTTTTGGTTTCGGATGTCGATCGCGTAATCAACTCCGGAGGTATATTTTAAAATTTCCATAATCTGATCAACAGGCTTACTTTTGAGGATTGAACCGGTGAATTTGAGATCTCTTACCGATCCCTGATCAAAAACAATCTCCACATTGTACCATCGCTCCAGTTTCAGTGCAATGTCGACCAGCTTTTCATCTTTAAAGAATATGGTTCCTTCTTTCCACGACGTATAAAGGCTTGTATTGACTTTTGTCACCTCAATTTTACCTTTATCGGTGTCGTACAGGGCATTCTCGTTAGGGGAAAGAACGGCCAACACATTTCCTTTTGGGCTCTCGAGTTTTACCTTTCCCTCAATCAGTGTCACATTGGTGAACGTTGACCCATCAAAGGCCTCTACATTGAAACTGGTACCCAGTACGTCAACTGTAAGACTGGGTGTGACCACATGAAAGGGTCTTTTCCCATTCCTGCTCACTTCAAAGAAAGCTTCACCAGTCAGTTTTACCTCCCGGATCTTTCCCTGGAAGCTGGACGGGTAACGTAGCCGGGCTCCCGAGTTAAGCCAAACATGCGTCTGATCGGCCAAAATAACCTCAGAGCTTTCGCCCAGTGGAACAATGATCTCATTGAAGGTAATGGCCTCATTGTCTAAACTGTTTCTAAGAAGGAAGAGCGAGGAACCACCCAAAGAAAAGGCTAGTATAAAGACGGCGGCGTACCGGAGAATTTGAAGGCGGATGGTTTTCCCGCTCACTGATGGCCGAACCGAATTGTTCTTCCAGACTTCTTTCGACAAGTCTTCAAAATTTCTGAAACCCTCGTAGATCTGCTGGTTCTTGATCTGGTTGAATTCCTTCTGATGATCGGGTGAAGCTTCAATCCAGCCAACAATCTCTTCAATTTCATGACGATCGGTCACCAAATTGGCAGCAAACCGTGCTAATTTTTCTTTATCCATATTCCGGCATTTGATAATAAGTACGTTTGGAAAGGAAATACCCTATGAGAAAATTAGCTGTTAGCTCTTAGCCATTAGCTATTAGCTATCTGGCAGTGAATCGCGAGAAACAAGAGAAGAAGTCGTAAGTCGTAAGACCGGGAAATGGTAAATAGTCGTGAGCCCTATGCCCTGTGCCCCATGCCCTGTGCTCTATGCCCCATGCTCTATACTATAAACAGCGGAAGATAATGGCGAAGGGCTTTGCGTAAATCCGCCAGTGTTTTGGTTATATGGGCCTCCACGGTTTTTGGGGAGATCCCGAGTTCCTCCGCGATTTCCCTGTTTTTCTTATTTTCGTACCTACTTAGCTCAAAGATCCGCCTGCTTTGCGGGGATAATTTTTCAAGCGTCCGATCAACGATCCTGGTCATTTCATCAAAAACGACGGGAGAGGTATCCAACTCGTTCAATGAAATCTGAATCACATTTAGCTGCCGGTATTTTAAAATGTCTGAATGCTTCTGTTTTACTTTCAGGTGATCAATTTTTTTGAGGCACAGGTTCTTGGTAAGTGAGCATAACCAGGATGACAAATTTTTCACTTCTGCCAGCTTTGCACGCTCTTCCCAGATAGCCGAAAAAACATCCTGAACCACATCTTTTGATCGTTCCTCATCATTCAGATAATGGAAGGCAAAATGATAAAGACGATCATAGTAGACGTGAAAAACCAGGCCAAAGGAGAATTGATCGCCTTCGGCCAGTTTCTCTAATATTTCACGTTCATTAAGATTTTTCACGTCCGCTTTTGTTGCAGAGCCTAAAAATAGTCATTTATTAAGCAATGCAAATAAAACGAATCACGCCTTTTTGTAAAGATGTTGTAAAGCCTGAACAGGCAAAGTCAATGGCTTTCAAAAAACCGGCGAACAGAACAGTTCACCGCTACGGTCATTTAGCTGCCCAACACAAGCATTATTTTTTCTGATAGACACGAACATAGTCAATTTCATAGACCGCGGGCAGGAACGATTCGTCCACCCCCTGTGCACCGCCCCAGCTTCCGCCCCAGGCCAGGTTCAGCTTCAGGTAGAACGGATCATAAAACGGCCAGGTATCTTTATTGTTATTCCCGTCGTTGCGGAACTCAAAATACAACTTCCCGTCTGCATAACCTTTAATCGATTCGGCTGTCCATTCCATGGCATACACGTGAAAATCGGTTTGGGCAGTGGCGATGTAAGTTTCGGCGGTCTTTTGAGTACCAATGGAGTGATAATAGGCTTTACAATGGATGGAAGAGCTGACGTAATTTGGGCGGTAGCCCACTTCTTCCATGATGTCGATCTCTCCGTCTTCCGGCCAGGCTTTAAAATCTTTCGGCAGCATCCAGAATGCAGGCCAGGTACCCTTGCCGACGGGCAGTTTCATGCGGGCTTCGAAATAACCGTACTTCCAGCTCTGCGAGCTGTTCATCCTAACCGACAGCACCTGGCTGCCCGACTTGCGGGCAATGATTTTCAAAGTCCCGTCGGCTATCATGGCGCAGGTGTCGGCTCCGCTCACCGCGGCAATGTAATTCTGAAGCTCGTTGTTGCCCCATCCGCCGGCGCCGCTTTCATACCACCATCCGGAGGTGTTGGGCAGCACAGCCTTTCCGGGTGCGGGACGGGCTTCATTGAACTCATCCTGCCAAACTATACGATAGCCACCCGGGACATAATTTTCTTCCTTTCCTGCCTCCTGACTGATGTTGTACGTTGTTTTGTACGCTCCGGCAATAAAGGTTAAGGTGGCATTCCGGATAGATTCCGTGCGATTAGCCTGGCTGGTTACCTTCAGACTGGTTTCTCCATTGTAGCCTGACGCGGGCGAACAGGTACACCAGGCCTGGTCGGAGGAGACCAACCATTGGGAGTTTGCAGAAATGATCAGGTTCCGGGTTTCCCCCTCCGCCGTAAAGGCTAATTGCAGGGGACTTACCGTTATTTTTATTTCGGGATCAGGCACAAGGGGATCAGTATTCGGATCGTTGTTACCTCCGCATCCCACAAAACCCAGTATGGCGAATATAAAAAGGCTGGACATCATTCTCATTTTTTTAGTTATTACTAAAACCGGACAGTTGCCATAGCAACCATCCGGTTAATTTAACATTTTATTCCGAAAAACTGAAATTATCCAGGAAGAAAATTCCCGGGGCGGCATGCCCCTCACCTCCAAACTGGATCACGATCTTGTCGTAATCGGTGCGATTGCTGACATTGCTGAAGTCAAATTCCAGTTCCAGCCACTTATCTTTTTGCAGACCGGCCTTGATGATTTCGGTCTGCGTCTGCCAGGCATTGCCGGCCAGACTGCTGTTCTGCAGTTTGACAGACACCTGCGGCAGGAGCTTCTTATTGGTAATCCAGTCTCCGGCCACTGCAAACTCATCCGTGTAATTATTGTATGAAGGTATAAAAACCTTTATCCGTACTTGATTGACGGTGGTCAGGTCGAAAAGATAGTCTGTGGTGGTGTAGGAAATATTTGAGTAAAAGCCTCCTGTCTTTTCGTACAACAGTACCTTGGCGGAAGTATTGACCGGAACGGGGGCCGGATTCTGGTAGAAAGCTGAGAAAAGGCTTCCCATTTCTTCTCCGGTAAACAGCACCGAAGGCGTTTCGCTTTCAAAATCTTCGCTGATCGGAATTGCCTGAGGCTCCTTTATAATTGGGGGAGTCGACACGTTCAGCTCTTCCAGGCAGAAAATAAAGATCCAGTCCTGGCCTTCCAATGTATTCGTGGCCCGTAAAGCCATCACCTGATCGGTCTGGTAAATGATCTCATAGACCTGTGTGCCGACATAGTAACCCATAAAAGCATTCCCGGAAAGCTCGATGGTAGGCTTTTCTCCTGATTCGTTAATGGCGAAGGTATAATCACCTCCCGGATAATTGAAAGTAGCATCTTCTCCGACCACATCGGTAGGGGTAAACCCGCCACCGGCAGCCGTTCTATTCCGCCCGTATCCCTGTCCTGAGTTGGCAATTTTCAGTTGAACGCCTTGCTGAATAAACGTGAATTTGAAACTGTACATGGTCCAGGCATTCTTTTCATCCGGGCCTGCTCCCCACCATTCCTGAGTATAGGCACCTACAGGACCAAGTCCGATGTGCCCCCGGATATCCTTCGACAAGGCAGTGGCAACCTCATCCTTAAAGTTATTATATTGGTCAAAAACCCACACTTTTCCTGTAGTATTTTCGATCCCTCCGGTGAGGTTACGGTAAACCGGGGTATTGATGAGACTGAAATCATCATTGTCAAGATGAATAACTTGGCTTTTGGTCGCTGCAGTGCCGTCGGCGGTGTAAATGGTTAGCGTAACCGTATAATCTCCGGCCTGGGGATACTTTCCTGTCGGACTTAGCGCTTTGCTGGTCGTGCCGTCTCCCAGGTTCCACAGAATGGAATGAGGCACGGGAATCTCTGAGGTGTTCGTGAAAGTGAGGACATTGTCACTGGTTGAAGATGCCGTGTAGCTGAAAGTCACCTGATCGGGTGTGACCGTGTCGGCC
>Ga0074195_1004248_pt1 | contig 11991 bp, 8 predicted proteins | sample EPASupsiteHSE623_FD_64525 | JGI IMG/M metagenome (GOLD analysis project Ga0074195, IMG submission 64525) | Bioremediated contaminated groundwater from EPA Superfund site, New Mexico - Sample HSE6-23 | ecosystem: Environmental > Aquatic > Deep subsurface > Groundwater > Contaminated ...
CCTATAAGTATTATTAGTGCCGGCCACAAAATCTGCCCCACATTTATCGGCAACCCGAAGAACTTTGAGGCTAAAAATAATCCACCCGCAATAATTAATATCGCACCAAAAGGAAACTCTCTTCCGAACAGGTTGATAAAGCCAAAGGCAATCAGCAGCATTGGCCATGAAATCAGAATCTTTGCATAAAATGGGTCAAGAATATCCATATTGTTCAGCATGAGGACAACACCTGCTGCAACAACTACAAGACCGAAAACAACCGATTTAATTCCGGTACAACCTTTTTTATGGTGATGTGGATGATGATGTATGCGTTCCATAATATTTGATTTTTCAGCAAAGATAAATGTATTAACGAAGGTGTTTCAAGTGCTGCATGACAAAAGCCGGAAAAAGCGTGACGAAAGACGATATCATTTTTATATTACCCGGCTGATGCATTATTTATCGCTTTACAACTAAAATATCCTTATATTTCTTACCACTTAAATTATTTACACAAATAAAATATACTCCATCCTCAATATCCTGCAGATTGATAATATTCTCTTTTGCTATCAATATTTTTCTCCCATATAAGTCATATATAACACATTCAAGGAAGTCCTTGTCTGCTTCTATATATATTGTTTCGTGTACCGGATTTTGTGTAAACAATGGTTTTGCTTCTAGATTATTTTCTGTATTTGAAACAGTTATCCAGCAACTGTTGTTTCCAAAGTAATTATAATTATATAATAGAGTATCCTTTTCATAATAACAAAGCAGATCGTACCCAAAATCAATTTTAGAACATCCAGGATATATCAGCCCCATTGAACTGCCAACACCTTCATACCAATACTCTGTCAATTGACTTGTGCCGGGGAAACCTAAGGTTAACCTTTTCCGCATTTTTTGCGCAAAAAAGAATGTATCTACTGCAAAAACTTCAAAAGTATCATTGAAAAATGTATATCCGCATTCAGAATATGGTGCAATTCGATCGCCAATATTTAAATTAAAATCATACATAATCTTTTTCTCATACACCTGATTCTGGGAATTATATACTACTCGATGAATGTTTCCAATAGAATCCTCAGAAATAAAAATGCTTGATTTATGGTATTGTGTAGATGACTGATTTGAATAACCAACCGTTTTACATTCTATCCCATCAAGTATAGTATCACCCATAATTATATATGATTCAGTACTATACGAATTACCATCGGGAGCATAGTAACCTAAGAGGATATTCCATTGTTTTGAAGTATCAAGCATTTTCTCATATACCTGAGAGAACATTGATTTAAAAACAAAAACTAAAATAAGTATCAATAATGTCTTTCTCATAATTATTAATTCAAGGATTATCCTATACGGCTCCAATCTACTACCTGGGTTTTAATTGTTTTTAGATGGCGTCTTAGTATATTATTTTCAGGCTTTGAAAGATCAGGGTCTTCTGAAAGTATCTTATGGGCAGCGTCATGTGCCACCTGCAGAATTTTTCCATCATAAACAAGACTGGCAATTCTCAAACTCATAGGATCGCCGCTCTGCTGAGTTCCTTCCATATCGCCATATCCTCTGAGTTTCATATCAAGTTCCGAAAGTTCAAAACCGTCATTAGTGCTAACCATAGCCTGAAGTCTTGTACGTGCATCGTTCGACATTTTATCTCCGGCCACAAGATAACAATACGACTGTTCGCCTCCCCTGCCTACTCTTCCGCGCAACTGATGCAACTGCGAAAGGCCAAACCGTTCAGCACTTTCAATGATCATTACCGTAGCATTTGGAACATCAACACCAACTTCGATTACTGTAGTTGCAACCATAATCTGACTCTGCCCGCTGACAAAATACTTCATTGAGGCTTCTTTTTCCTCGTTTTTCATCTGACCATGAACAATAGTAATTGTATACCTCGGAGGTGGAAATGCTCGTGAATAGCTTTCGTAGCCATCACCCAGATCCTTATAATTAAAGTTCTTCGATTCGTTTATAAGAGGGAAAACGACAAAAGCCTGACGTCCTTTTTCAATCTCCTTTTTAAGATTTTCGAACAATGTCATACGCTGACTGTCAGTGTAGAATTTTGTTTCGATTTCTTTTCGCCCGGGTGGAAGTTCATCTATTACAGAAACATCCAGGTCACCGTAAAGAGTCATTGCAAGTGTACGGGGAATAGGTGTTGCAGTCATTACAAGTACATGAGGAGGCCTGTCACTTTTCATCCACAGTTTTGAGCGCTGGGCAACTCCAAACCTGTGCTGCTCATCAATAACCACAAGCCCCAGGTTCGAAAAACTTACTGTATCTTCAATAAGTGCATGGGTACCAACTAGTATGTTAAGTTTTCCTTCTATAAGCTCCTGATGAATTATTGTCCGGTCCTTCTTTTTCGTTGAACCTGTAAGCAGTCCGGCTTTCACAGGCAGCCCTTCAAGAAGTCTGCTGATATTCCTGAAATGTTGCTGTGCCAGTATCTCTGTTGGAACCATTATACAAGCCTGGGCTTTGCTGTCGACAGCCATCAGCATTGCAAAAAGCGCCACCATTGTTTTTCCACTCCCTACATCACCTTGTATAAGCCTGTTCATTTGACGGCCTGAGATGACATCCTTTCGAATATCTGCAAGAACCCTTACCTGAGCCCCGGTAAGTTTAAAAGGCAGATTTTTATATAGCTCCTTAACACAATTATCATTCTCGCGTGGAAAAAAATAACCTGAGACTACCCTTTCTCTGATTTTTTTATCAAACTGTAATTTCAGTTGAATATCGAAAAGTTCTTCGAATTTTAATCTGTATTTAGCTCTGGCAAGTAATTCCTCACTCTCAGGAAAATGGACATGAAAAACAGCCTGTTTAAGCGGCATTAGCCTTAAAGCTTCTGTAAGTGAGGCCGGCATTGTCTCAGTTATCAGACCACTATATTTCGACCAAGCTGTTTCAATTAGCTTGGTGATCGTTTTAGATGTTATATACTCCTGTTTCAGCTTCTCTGTCAGACTGTACTGAGGTTGCAATGCCGTGGTAAGTGAAGCTTCGTAACGGCTCCATTCTTCTACTTCTGGATGAGCAATATTCAGGCGTTCATTAAATCTTACAGGCTTCCCGAATACAACATATTCTACATTCTTTTTAAGTTTATCCTGTATCCATTTTGTACCTCTGAACCAAACTATTTCAATACTTCCTGTTTCATCCGAGAATAATCCGTTAAGTCGTTTGTGAAAACCCTTTCCTGATTCTGAAAAGCTGATAAAATGTCCGCGTATCTGTATATAAGGCATATCGCCGTTAAGCGAAGCTATCTTATAGAACTTTGACCTGTCGACATGCTTATATGGATAATAATGTAACAGGTCTTCAACAGTCTCAATCAATAATTCTCCTTTAAGAGCTTCGGCTCTTTTAGGGCCTACTCCGGCAAGGAATTGTATAGGGTCGATAAGTGCAGGCAAAAGATTTTTTTAGGTTTTAAAGTTAATGAAAAGTAAAGAAATATAAAACCATTAACTTTGTCAGAAAAAACAATGGGATACATAGAACTCGAAGGAATGGAATTTTATGCTTTTCATGGACATTTTCATGAGGAACAGGTTGTAGGGAACAGATTTGTGGTTGACCTGAAAATCGGTACCGAAACTGAAACTGCAGAAAAGAGCGACAAACTTGATGATGCTATTGATTATCAAATGATATATAATCTGGTTTCGGAAGAAATGGAAAAAAAATCATTCCTTCTTGAGAATATTGCTGGCAGGGTTAAAGACAGATTACTTTCGACCTTTGATAAAATAACATTTCTGAATGTAAAAATTACAAAAATAAATCCGCCTCTGGGAGGTAAAGTTCAGAAAGTAAGTATAGTACTTGAGCATAGTAAAAAATAAAAATTACATCAAAATTTCTATCTTTGCACGTTTCTAATTGTAAAATGTTTAACAAATACCTGCACATAATACTTTTGTCGCTTTTTTTAAGCGCAATTTCCCTGCCTCTGGTATTTAATATTTTAAATATAAAAGATGTTTTCAAATTAAAAGGCGCATACGTTCCTGCTCCTAAGCCAGAATTCAGTATTGGTGATTATTTCAGCGACAAATTTCAGCCAGAATACACAAAGTACTGGAACGAACATTTTGGTGAAAGAAGTTTTTTTGTCAGAATTCATAATCAGCTTCTTTTTTCACTTTTTGGCAAATCTCTTGTCTATGGAGTAGATATTGGAAAGGATAACTATCTTTTTGAAACTGCATATATTAATGCTGTTTATGGAATTGATTTTATTGGAAACGATTCAATAAAAAAGAACTGTGATAAGTTAAGAGTCATAAAAGACAGCCTTTCAAAACATGGTTGTGAACTTTTAGTTGTACTTGCTGCTGGTAAAGGTTCTTTTTATCCCGAATATATCCCTGATAAATACCAGCCCTCCGGTAACCCTACCAATCATGAAGTGTATGTAAAACAATTGTCACAAAACGGTATTGACTTTATTGATTTTAGTTCCTGGCTGTTAAAAAACAAGAAAAGTTCACCCTATATCCTTTATCCAAAAACAGGTATACATTGGAGCTATTACAGCATGGTAAATGTTGCAGATTCAATAACAAAGTTCATCGAAAATAAACTTAACAGGGACATTCCAGATATTGTTATTGATTCTATTGTTGTTAAAGATGGAGTTGAAGATACAGATGCTGACATTGAGGAAGCTCAGAACCTGTTTTTCGATATTAAAAAGCCACTTATGGCATATCCAAGGTTTCACTATGTAACTGAGAACAAAACAAGGCCAAGGGTTGTTGTAATTTCCGACAGCTTTTACTGGGCAATGTTCAGTGCAGGATTCTCTGACAATGTATTCAGTGACGGAAAATTCTGGTACTATTTCAAGGAAATATATCCGGATCATTTCAACTCACCAACCTTTGTTTCTGATAAGGATCTTAAAAGTGAGCTTGCAAAAACCGATATGGTAATATTGATTTCAAATGAGCCAAATCTGAATCACCTTGGCTGGGGATTTATAGAAGATACCTACGCAATGTTTTCAGACAATAGTGATTTTTCAAAAACACAAAGAATAAGACAACTCGAAGAACAGATAAAGAACAACCCTATCTGGTTATCTGAAGTCACAAAAAAAGCAAAAGACTGGGGTGTTTCTTTAGACGAAGCTATACACCGTGATGCTGAATGGTTGTACAATAACGAAACAGGTAACAAGTAAGACTTTTTCTTATGTCCTTTAACAGGACAAAAACAGCAAAAAGTCATCTTTTATTAATTCATATTCATATAACTTTGTGGCATTAAAATTCATCATTTTATGAAAAATATACTGATCCTTGGCGCCGGAATGTCGGCCACAACTATGATAAACTATCTGCTTTCCAAAAGCTCTGAATACAATTGGCAGATTACACTTGCAGACACAAACATTAAGCTTGCTGAAAAAAAACTAAAAGGACACAAGCAGGGTAAAGCATTGCAGTTTGATATAAACGATTCCAATGCTGTCGCCAAACTGATAGAAGCTAACGATATTATTATTTCTATGCTTCCTGCTATGTTTCATCCTGTTGTTGCTCGTGAGTGCCTGAATTACAACAAACATATGTTCACTGCATCTTATGTTTCTAAAGAAATGAAGGAACTTGAACCTGAAATTAAGGCAAAGAATCTGTTTTTCCTTAATGAATGCGGAGTAGACCCGGGCATAGACCATATGTCAGCAATGAAGGTCATTGATGAAATACGTGAGAAAGGTGGTTCGATTGAAAGTTTTGAATCAAATACAGGCGGATTAATTGCTCCAGAATTCGATAATAACCCATGGAATTACAAATTCACCTGGAATCCACGAAATGTTATAATTGCAGGACAAGCCGGAGCAAGGTATCTTGAAAACGGTACGTATAAATACATTCCATTCCAGAAACTTTATGTAAGAACTCATCCAGCTACTGTTCTTGAGGCTGGTGACTTTGAAGTTTATGCCAACCGGGACTCTCTTTCGTACCGTGAAATATATGGACTAACAGATATAAAAACACTAGTACGCGGAACCATGAGGCGTCCGGGGTACTGTGCAGCATGGAACCTTTTTGTAATGCTTGGAATGACTGACGACAGTTATAAAATGGAGAAATCTGCACATTCAACAAAGAAGATCTTTACTGAAGCCTTTCTTCCTTTCAAACCCGAACTTAGTCTGGAGGATAATTTCTGTAGTTACCTTGGTATTGACCGTAATTCAGATATGTTCAAAAGAATGGAATGGCTGGGTATGTTCTCTGACGAAAAACTGAATATTGAAAATGCAAGTCCTGCCCAGGTACTTCAATCTATTATTGAACCTAAATGGCAATTGGGCGAAAACGATAAAGACCTCATCGTTATGCAACATACCTTTATATATAACCTAAAAGGAAAGAAATATAAAAAACTTTCATCTTTGGTTGTTATTGGAAAGGATACTTCAGATACTGCAATGTCAATTACTGTTGGGATGCCGCTGGCAATTGCTGTTGAGCTTTTTACAAAGGGCAAAATCTCAGGGACCGGGGTTATTGTACCTATCAAACCCGATATCTATTTGCCTATCCTTAATGCAATGGAACCTCTTGGTGTTAAATTCATAGAAGAAGAAACAGAGGTCTAAATAAAAAATTAACCTGAGAATAATCAGGATTTTTCTAAAAGTAAACATCGTTTTATGCGTGCCTTAACTAATGCCCTGCATTATTTTAGGCTTCAGTGTCTGTCCCTACCTCTCACCCTTCGAATCCTTTACAAGGAAAACTGACTCCTTGTCAATTTCAAAAAAGCCCTGATCGTAGCAGAAATAGTATGTTATATTTTTTGTAGTAGTATAATTATGGGTATGATAAGAAAAATTGTAGCCCTGATCAATAAGTTTTTTTCTAAAAACTTTAGTCTTGCCAGATGGATTTAATTTTTGAAGAATTTTTCTGTTTTTGCGCAAAATATGATTAATGCGCCTCATTACCTTTACATGGTCACTGTTTTCACGGTTATGGTAGGTATTCCTGCAGTAATCAGAGCAGAATTTTTTATCTACCCTGCCGGTAATGCGTTCACTGCATTCAAGACAAGTTCTTTCTGACATATGCTTTTTTACAAAAATACATATTTTTTTACATCTACATAACAAAGAAGATGTTATCAATAAGTCTGACCTCACCGCAATACACTGCAGCAAAGGCAATATAAGTACTTCCTTTAACTGGTGTTCTGATAATTTCAAGTTTATCGGGGTCTGCAACATCTATATATTCAGCTTTCAGAAATGGCACATTATCTATATAATTAAAAAACCAACTCTCAGCTGTTTTAAAATCATTGCTCCTTAACATTTCCGGTATCTGCGAAAGAGCATGGTATAATGCGGGAGCTGATTTCCGTTGTACCTCATTTAACCTCATATTGCGCGAGCTCATTGCAAGACCATCGCTTTCCCTTTTTGTAGGGCAGATAACAATTTCAACTGATTGTTTTGTTATTGCAATCATTCTCTTTATTACCATTATCTGCTGAAAATCCTTAGCCCCGAAATAAGCTTTATCTGGTTTAACAATGTCAAAAAGACGCTCCACGACCCTTGCCACACCCTGAAAATGTCCTGGCCGATGCTTACCTTCCATGATTTCCTCTAACAATCCAAGATCATAATGAACATCTTTCCTGACGGGGTACATTTCTTTTTCATCAGGTATAAAAACGATATCACATCCGGCACTGCTTAAACCCTCAGAATCAGCCTTTAGAGTTTTGGGATAATTATTGTAATCATTTTTATCGTTGAATTGAAGAGGATTAACAAAAATACTGGCGACAGTAATATTGCATTCTGCTCTGCATTTCTCTACTAATGACAAATGGCCGCTATGTAGTGCACCCATTGTGGGGACAAATCCAATAACCTTACCCTGTTTCCTGAATTCACTTAGGAAGTCCTCAAGTTCTTCTACTTTATTACATATTTTCATTGCTGCAAACCTAAATATTTTTTCGTTAAAAAAACAGAAAGGAGTTTATAAAAATGTGCTGATTTGCAATATTGTGCTTAAATTTTTGGTTTATATGGGAAATTTTATATATTTTTGCAAAATACTTTTTAACCTAAAAACTACTGATGGAAAAAGAACGTGTATTGTTTGTCACACAAGAAATTACACCCTACCTCCCAGAAACATCGATGTCGCTTATCGGCCGCTATCTCCCTCAGGGTATCCAGGAAAGAGGACGCGAAATAAGAACTTTTACAGCCCGGTTCGGTAATATTAATGAACGCCGTAATCAATTACACGAAGTCATCAGGCTTTCTGGAGTCAACATTGTAATCGGAGAATCCGACCATCCGCTGACTATCAAAGTAGCGTCTATTCAATCTGCCAGGATGCAGGTCTATTTTATAGACAATGAGGATTATTTCCAGAGAAAATTCCACCTTGCTGATGATAAGGGAAAGTACTTTGAAGACAATGACGAAAGAGCCATCTTTTTTGCCCGAGGTGTACTCGAAACTGTAAAAAAACTTCGTTGGGCTCCTCATATTGTTCATTGCCACGGTTGGTTCTCTGCTGCGGTTCCCCTTTATATTAAAAAAGCATTCAGAGAAGATCCTTTGTTTCATGAATCTAAAGTCATATTTTCAATTTATGATGACGATTTTACAGGTACTATGAACAAAAACTTCAAGAAAAAAGTTATTGTTGAAGGTGTCTCTGCAAATGACGTCAAAGTAGTTGAAGATCCAACCTTTGTAAACCTGATGAAACTTGCAATTAACTTTTCAGACGGAGTAATTCTTGCAAGTGAAAAAATAAATAAGGATATTATCAGTTTCCTTAAAAAATCAAATAAACCCGTCCTAGAATATAACGGTGACGAAAAGACTTATGTTGAAGAATACGCAGCGTTTTACGATAATATGCTTACAAAAGCATTTGTTGAATCATAACATTATTTCCGTTTTGAGAGTCACAGTTTTTTATTTTGCAGCCGCATCATTGCTGGCTTTTGCCTCATGTAAAAAAGATCCCACTACTATAGGTCTGGATATACATCCCGGAAGCGACAAGGTAATTGCAGCCACGCTTGTTTCTGAAGCAATTTCAGCGTACACATTCCGTGAAGACTCGCTTACAACTGACGAACGATCGTACTCTCTTCTTGGCTGTTACAACGATCCGGTATTCGGTCTCACTACAGCTTCGTTTATTACTCAGATGAGGCTGGTATCATTTAATGCAGACTTCGGCAATAATGCATTCGCCGATTCTATGCAGATAATACTAGACTATTACTCTTATTACGGCGACACAACGATGCCTCAAACATTCTCTGTATATGAAATGTCTGGCTCAATATACCCTGACAGCTCTTATTATTCGAATTTAAAAACATCTGATTTAATAAGCCCTTCAGGACTAATAAGTACTCATACTTACACCCCAAGACCAAACGACACCGCACTTATTATTACTCTTCCTGCAAGTTTCGCACAGAAATTTATAAATGCTCCTGCTGATTCATACGATGATAATACTAAATTTCTTGAGTTCTTTAAAGGATTTTGCTTCCTTGCAGATTCATCCAATCCTTCAGGCTCAATAGTTTATTTTAACCTTCTGTCGACAAAAACAAAGGTTGTGCTATATTACACGAACGATTCAACATCTACCTCCTACAGTTTTGGGATCAATACAAACTGTGCAAGAGTTAATCTATTTAATCATAATTACACAGGTTCACTTGTAACAGGTATAAACGACTCTGTGAGCTTTAATTCAAACCTATTTGTTCAGGGAATGTCAGGAACTGGTCTTAGGATTTTCTTTCCGGGGCTTGAAACATGGAAAGATTCCGGTGGAATAGTTATATCAAAAGCTGTACTTGTTATACCAGTCAACAGCACATATTCTCAAACTCCTTATTCAGTACCTTCCCGCTTACTTAACGTAGCAATGAATGCCGACAAAACCTATTCATTCCTGCCTGATTACACAGTTGGAGAAGAATACTTCGACGGAAATTTTAACTCGTCGGCACAGGAATATCGTTTTAATATCGGACGATATATACAGCAAATTATTGATGGAGACCGGACAGATTACGGCATTGCAGTATTATGCAGCGACAACAGGGTTAGTGCCAACAGAGCTGTAATAAATAACACAGGTAATGGGTCTGGGATCAGGCTGGAGTTGTATTATTTTAAACCATAGAATATGTGTGGAATTGTAGGATACATTGGAAGTAAAGAAGCATATCCGATAATTATAAATGGTCTTAAACGGCTAGAATACAGGGGCTATGACTCAGCAGGTCTTGCTCTTTTAAACGGTACTACAAGAGTATATAAATGCAAAGGAAAAGTATCTGACCTTGAAAACTTCGTTAAGGACAAAGATATAAGTGGAAGTCTCGGAATGGGCCACACCAGATGGGCGACACACGGAGAGCCAAATGATATTAACGCCCACCCTCATACATCTATGAATGGAAAATTTACTCTGATTCATAATGGTATTATTGAAAATTATTCGAGGTTAAAGAAAAGGCTTGAAGACAGAGGTTATACATTCCAAAGTGAAACTGATACAGAAGTTCTTGTTAACCTTATTGAGTACATCTACATAAAAGGTGAAGTAACTCCGGAGATTGCTGTTAGGCTTGCTCTAACAAAAGTAATTGGGGCTTATGGAATTCTTGTAACATGTCAGGATGAACAGGATATTATGATCGCTGCAAGAAAAGGCAGCCCTCTTGTTGTTGGAGTAGGATCTGGTGAATATTTCTTTGCCAGCGACGCCACTCCCATTGTGGAGCACACAAACAGAGTTATATACCTTAATGATGAAGACGTTGCTATTGTTAAAAAGAACGAGATCACATTAAAAACAGTTTTAAATGTCCCTCTTACACCTGTTATTCAGAATTTAGATATTGAAATCGGTGAGATCGAAAAAGGCGGATTCGACCATTTTATGCTGAAAGAGATATTCGAACAGCCACGTTCTATTCAAGATACATTCAGGGGAAGGGTTTCACGCGAACGCTCTCAGATAAATCTGGGAGGCCTATACCAGGTATGGCCAAGAATTGAATCGGCAAGAAGAATACTTATCGTAGGATGTGGTACTTCATGGCATGCAGGGCTTGTGGGCGAATATCTGATTGAAGAATTTGCAAGGATCCCTGTGGAAGTTGAATATGCCTCGGAATTCCGTTACCGAAGTCCGATAATTTATAAAGATGATGTTGTTATTGCTATAAGCCAGAGTGGTGAAACAGCAGACACGCTGGCGGCCATTAGACTTGCAAAAGAAAACGGAGCTCTTGTAATTGGGATATGTAATGTAGTTGGTTCATCAATACCGCGTGAAACAGACGGTGGAGTATATACTCATGCCGGACCTGAGATCGGAGTAGCATCCACAAAAGCATTCACAGCACAGGTAACAGTCCTTGCCATGATTGCATTTGAACTCGCTCATAAACGTCAAGTAATTTCTGACCAGGAATATTCAAAACACATTACAAGCCTCATAGATATTCCATCAAAGATAGAAGCAATACTTTCTACTAGTGAAGAAATCAAGAGAATAGCTTCTATTTATAAAGACTCACCAAATTTTCTTTATCTCGGAAGAGGATATTTCTTCCCTGTTGCTCTTGAAGGTGCACTGAAACTGAAGGAAATATCATACATTCATGCAGAAGGTTACCCGGCTGCTGAAATGAAACATGGTCCTATAGCTTTAATAGATGCAAATATGCCTGTTGTGGTAATAGCACCAGAAGATAAAACTTACGAAAAAATCCTGAACAATGTCCAGGAAGTTAAAGCCAGAAAAGGTATTGTTTTAGCAATCACTTCAGAAGGAGACAATGTTATAAGTAAAATGGCTGATCATGTAATGGTCATTCCACGTGCAGATGAAGCACTTACTCCTT
>Ga0074195_1004249_pt1 | contig 11985 bp, 13 predicted proteins | sample EPASupsiteHSE623_FD_64525 | JGI IMG/M metagenome (GOLD analysis project Ga0074195, IMG submission 64525) | Bioremediated contaminated groundwater from EPA Superfund site, New Mexico - Sample HSE6-23 | ecosystem: Environmental > Aquatic > Deep subsurface > Groundwater > Contaminated ...
TCTAAGAATCGAGGCTTTGGACCTCTTTTGCCCATTTTGCTACACCCCATGTAGCATATATGAATAGGTTATATAAATAACAGCCTATTGCAAATTCACGACCGCCCAGCCAGCAGAAGCTAAATATCATTGCTGCTTTCCTGAGCATATTGCTGGTTTTATAAGATGTAAGAATCCTATTGGAGGCGATAAAAGAGACAAAAAACCCAGATAATATTATAAATATCAATTCATATGCCATATCATATGGATTGTTTCCATATTCCTCATACGTCTTTATAATCATTGGCCCGGCACCAAGAATAAATAATGATATCAGTGATAATATCCAGAACCAGGTCATTTCGCAGTTGAGATCCTTATCAAGCGTCGGCCAGATGTCTTTTTCATTCTTCAGGTTGAGGACCCATAGGAATGCAGCAAATGCAAGGATGATGAGGGATAAACAAAGGTACTTGAAAACAACCTCTTGAGAAAAATACATATAGATTACAAACAAAAACGAGATCAACTGAAGGATTAAAGCCGATGGAAAGATTATCTTATAAAATTGTCCCCCATCGATGGTTGGAGCTTGCACCACAGGATCTATTGCGATTAATTTGATCTTTCCTTTCATGATCAATGCTGCGATAATAGCTATAACTGTTAAAATAAGAATAATAATTGAAAGATACCATTGGATATCCGATCTGTCATATCCTTCTTCATGATTTAGTCCATTTTGATATGCTCTGATGGCATCCTCATAGCATCCAAGCTGATAGAGAACATCTCCTTTGCCGTAATACGCCTCCACATTTGTCGGATCTTGTTTAAGCGCTTGATTAAATGAGGCCAATGCATCAAGATTTCTGTTCTTCAAATGCATCAGTGCCGTTGCATTGCCAATCCATGCGGATGCATTGTTCCAGGACGGACCTCTTTTATAAGGAATATCTAACGCATCTCTAAATGCAGAGGTCGCATTTGAATAATCTTGAAATTTTAAATAGACATTTCCCATGCTGCTCTTGACCAGGAATCTATCTCGATCGGATAACGATTCACCGCCAACCAGCAGAGCCTCATGAAGCAGCTTCAAGGATTCCTCAAGCTGCTGATTCAATTCTGCTGCAATCAAGCCCATATACAAATATGAATAGGGATTCTTTCTGATTTCATTTGAATTTTGCAGGGCCAAGAGCGCTTCATCATATCGTTTCAAGCGGTTTAAAGCCAGGCCTTTGTTATTCCAGGCTCTTATCTCCTGCACATCATGATTTTTGCCATTTTCTTTCTCTATTAGACCTAAAACAATATCTGAAATATTATTTGCTTCATTATATCCTTCTAGTTCGATTTGCACCAGAGCAAGATTATTATAAGCATCAAGATAGTTTTCGTTTAGCCTTATGGCTTCATAAAACGATTTTGCTGCATCTTCATAATTGGCCTTCCCAAGCATGAAGTAGGAGTTGCCTCTATTAAAATTTGCTATGGACTTTGATTTATCATCAGGCAACCGATTTCCCTGCAATGATTCATTGTAGGCATCCACTGCATTTGGGATGTCATTTTCCAGATAATAGGCGTTTGCCAAATTATACCAGACTTCTCCATGACCGGGATTATCTAATGACAGCTCGATATATAATTTTAAGGCTTTTGAATTATAATTGTGTTTTTCAGTTATGTTTTCGCTTTTATCTCGGTTCATGCCATAGCAAACTGCTTCTAAAAATCTTTGTTTTTGTTCATATGTAACGTTAGGTTGGGCAGTGATATCGGCTGGTGAAATTGAATGGCCGCCTGGCGCGACTGGACTGATATCTATGTCCTCTCTGCAATCGTTTCCGATGCAATTATCTGCACAGCCAATGCCGAAATCTAGTAATATAATCAAATATATTAATAAAAATAACTTATTAGTATCAACTCTGATCATATTTATCTGCCTATTATTATTCTTTATAAAATTCTTTTGGCCACATTCTATTTCTTTATTAATAACTCTTTTGGTTCTTTCCCAGTCTGAGACATGCCAACGTTTATAGCTCTTTTAGAAGCATATACCTCCGGAGGTTTTGCATGAAGAATTTTTCGGCAATCATTGCATTGGCATTCCTGCTGCTTTTATCAACTGCTTTTGCAGATGATGTCAGCATTGACCAGCTAAAGCAGACGATGATAAAGTCTGCGGATGAGGTTGCATCCTATGATTACTCACGGATGGCAGAATGCGATATTGTCTACAGAAACGAATCCCTGCAGGACATATTCGAGGCAGCTAAGGCAACGGACGGAAAGGTTAACCTGACTGCAAAGTCCGGCTGGTGGAGCCATCAGCTCAAGGACACTGGAACGAGAGAGGTGCTTCTCTGGCAAGGATATCTCATAAACGGCACCGAGTACTGGAAAGAGGGAGACAACTGGACGCAGTTCATCCTCAATGATTCCCAGGCAGTCTTGGATGATTACAATGATCTTCCCGGACAGGTTGAACTCTTGAACTATTCGGATATTACTATTACTGGATCTGAAGAGATTGATGGCGAAGATTGCTATAGGCTCACGGCTGAGCCCATTGTTCTGATCCAGAAGGCAATCCTCGGCACTCAGATATTTGCCTCGTACCTCGCCTCGCCGTTCCCTCTGCCGGATGAACTCGATGTCGCAGATTTTAACTTCGAGAATACCTCAATTATCGAGAACTCAGATGTCTCGGTTACGGCATGGGTTTCAAAGAACGATTCGCTCTTAAAAAGAATCAAGATCGATTCCAGCCTTACCCTTGATCCTGCGATTCTAAACATAGCTGAACAGAACTTCACAATACAGTCGATTTTGCATGAGACTACCGACTACACCGATCTTGGCCAATCTGTGCAAATAGAGCTTCCTTCCGAGGCGTATAATTCATCCTACCGCATGCAAGGAGCCGACTGGAGATGGGCAGTATTCGGACTGGTGGAGCCCTGATTGGAGGAATGAGACATGATACAATCTAAAATGACCTGTCCTGCTGCTGGGATTTTATCTGTGCTCAGCATTTTGGCTCTTTTATGCTTGGGCACGGTATGCTGTGCCACTGCACAAGCATCAGCTGATCCAGCCCGAACCCACTGCGTGAGTTCCGGATATCTGTACAGGACCTCTCCATCGCTTAACGGCGGCCAGGGAATCTGTTCGTTCCCGGATAATAGCTGGTGCGACGCAAACGATTTCTATAATGGATCCTGCGGCCCGAGGCTCTCGCCCAATATCGTCCCAGGGTATGCCTTTGAAACCGGGAGCACGAAAGCTGCATCTATGCAAGAGATCTGCCTGACCAGCGGAGGCAAAATCAAGAGTGTTCACACGCCATACGGTGACATCAACGTTTGCGTATTCCCGGACGGCACGACCTGCGACGCGAAGGCGATATCTGAGGGAAGATGCGGCGCAGACTACTGGATGATATACGCCCAATCATGGTTGAATGCGCCATAGTTTGGGCACCCTTCTTTTTGGATGAATGGCTTTTTTATTGATGTAATGCATAATAGAAAGGCAATGAGAAAGATCATCAAGATTGACGAGAGCCTCTGCAATGGCTGCGGCGAGTGCATCACCGCCTGTGCTGAGGGCGCCATAGAACTGAGGGACGGAAAAAGGCCCGGGTTGTGAGCGACAGCTTCTGCGACGGCCTGGGGGCCTGTCTCGCCGTCTGCCCACAAGGCGCTTTGAAGATCGAGGAGAGGGATGCAGCTCAGTTTGACGAGTGCGCGTCAAGAGCGCACAGGCAAACAGCGACAGTCAAGCCATTCCACAGACAAAGTGGCCCCGCAGAAAGAGATCCCACAGATTTCGTCAGCCCATGCACGAGGCCTATCAGCCTCAAAGAGTCCCCGGAGCCCTGTTCCCCCGGCAAAAATGATTTCCAGCATGACATGACCAAGAAGGGCGAACCCGGTGAAAACGAGCTATGCGGCTGGCCAATCCAGATGAGTCTCGTCAAACCGTGGGCCCCGTACCTAAAGGGCGCTCGTCTCCTGGTGGCAGGAGACTGCACAGCTTTTGCCTACCCGGAGATCCAAAAGGACTTCATCCAGGGCCGAGTGGTCCTGGTTGGCTGCCCAAAGCTTGACGATACCGGACCTTTTGTCGAAAAACTGGCTGAGATCCTCAGGCAGAACGTGATTATGGACATCGCAGTGTTGCACATGACTGTGCCATGCTGCTCACAGCTTGTGGCGCTCGTTGCCGAAGCCGTTAAGCGATCCGGAAAAGATGTGCCCATAAAGGCTCACGTTGTGGGAATAGACGGAATGCTGATTGGAGAAAATCTTTAATATGACAGAATTAGAATTCAGAAAGGCTGTTATCGAAGACATCCCGGATCTGATCAAGCTTTTCAAGGAGACGATTGTTGAGGTCTACGGTCAGATATTGCCCAGAGATAGGCTGATGCCCTGGATCGAAGGTGACAGGCTCAGAAGCGACGTCAACCTGCTATGGCAAAAGATGATCGTGGCCGAAAAGGAGAGTGAGATTGTGGCAGTTGCAGCGGCCCTTGAGGACAAGGTAGCCCTGCTTTGGGTTCATCCTGAACATCAACGAAATGGCATTGGGGGCGCTCTGCTGGATATCGTTGAGGCTGAGCTTGCGAAATCAGGGCATGAGACTGCAAAGCTGGAATGCTTCAGCGATAACGACCGTGCCCTGGGATTCTACCATGCCCGGGGCTGGAATGTCCTCTGCCAGGAGATGGACGAATATGCAGGGGCCCTGAAAATGGTGATGACCAAGACACTGAAAAAGGACGTCAGCTAGGTTTGAGGAAAAGCTTATACTGTCAATAGTGTAGAAGCAATCTCATGGAACTGCACCGTCGCTTTGACATGGCTGCAGGAGCCCTGGTATTCCTGGTATTTCTGGCAACAGTCTACCTGACCAAGGATTTCCTTACCACGATTCTGCTGAGCATTGTCCTGGTATTTCTTCTCAAGCCGCTTTATGCAATATTCCTCCGCCTGACCCAGCAGAGACAGATCTCATCATTTTTGTCCATAATGATAGTATTCATATTCATCCTGGCAGTCCTGCTGGGAATCACCACTGTACTGCTGGTGGAGATCTCCAATCTGGAGAGGTCGGGAGTCTTATCAAGCGACCAGTTTACCATCATCACCCGCGAGACTGATTCATGGGCCAAGAGCACTCTTCCTATATGGGTTTATGATTACGTAAACGACACAATTGTGAAATATGTGCAGGAGATAAGCGATATCCCTGTCACGATTGCAACCTGGCTTTTTCCAATTGTGCAGCGAGAGCTCACTTCTTTTGCTTCCAATCTGCCTGTCCTTTTCGCCCAGTTGATCGTAGTGGTATTTTTTACGTACTATCTCCTCATAGACGGCAAGGAGTTCATCGTCAAGGCTGTGGAGCTGGTTCCTGGGCCAAAGCAGGCGATTGTCCAGAATTTCCTGCAGGAGCTCAACAGCATCTATACCACTCTATTCACAGTCTACTTCTCCACATCCATGTTAAGCGGAGCTTTGGCGGCAATAGGCTTTTCAATGCTTGGAGTATCTTATCCATTTGTGCTGGGGGCAATCATTGGAATATTCACGCTCATCCCGATGCTTGGGCCGCCCATCGTGTTTATCCCTATGGCTCTTTATTATCTGTTCATCGGGGATATGGCTCGTTCCCTGATAATCCTGGTATTCGGAACTGTGGTGCTTATGGTGATACCTGAGAACGTGCTGCGACCTCATCTGGCCATGAAGAGCGCGAGGATCCATCCGATAGTCACACTGCTAGCGTACACGGCTCCCATATTCGTTGTGGGCCTGATTGGCGTGATCCTGGGTCCCACACTCTACGGCTTTCTCATGGCAGCTTATCGGACGGTCATAAATAATCGGAAGAATAATAGGAAGACTTGACGGTCAAGAGCATAGGGCGTGTTATGGTTCAATTCATACTCAGAAGGGCGACTATTAAGGATGTTCCGAGTCTGATCAAGTTGTGCAAGGAGACGATCCTGGAGGTCTACGGTCAGATCCTGCCCAGGGAGATGCTGGACCCCTGGGTTGAAGGCGACATGGTTATCGAGACTGTCAACAAGCAGTGGCAAAGAATGATCGTGGCCGAAAGGGCTGGAGTGGTCGTGGGAGTTGCTGCGGCTCTTGACAACAAGATTGACCTTCTCTGGGTTCATCCAGCCCACCACCGAAATGGCATTGGGGGCGCTCTGCTGGATCTGGTCGAGGCCGGGATCGGGAAATCCGGGCATGGCATCGGAGTGCTGGAATGCTTCTGCGATAATGGCCGTGCCGTAGGATTCTATCTGGCCAAAGGCTGGCAGCCCCTCCGCCAGGAGATGGACGACGAGGCTGGGGCCATGAAGATGGTGATGACAAAGGCTCTTGTGCAGCCTAATTCCAAGCGATCATAGCCAATTGGTCTCAACTCGGCTCGCGTATCTCCTCCAAATTTTCGTTGGTGGGAATCAACAGGCATATTGCAGGCATAATAATAGAATTCACTCTCTACAAGCTTCTTTCTGGCAGCCAGTCGGGCGGCGGCTGATGGCCATGACATCTGGTGAGATGGAAAGGTTTATCTCGTTTTATAGGGCACTATTTTAGTTCAGTTCCATGGAGCTTTTGAGATGGGTAGAGAGAATGGCTTGGTGAAGGGTGATGCTATTGATGTCGCTGAGTTGCTGCTGACTGCGGATATCTATAATCGCAAGGAAATTTTGACTGAAGACGACCTGCCACCCATAATTCGCAAGCATTACTTCGATCCACAGACCAAGAGCGTAAAAAGGCCGATCTATGTAACCAGCGGCGACGTAGAAAAGATCTATGCAATCGATAATGTGAAAGCTGCCATAAAAGATCTCACCTTTGTGGCCTTTGAGGAGTTCGGCTCCCAGCTCCGGTTAACTGTATTCGATGTGGCAGCCAGGTGGTTTGCGAATCAAAAGGACATGGCAAGAATCCGGTCTAACCCCACCCTGGCCTCCTTTTACGAGAACTACGATTCCCTGGATGTGAACTATGCAGAAGCCAAAGATGCCAATAAACCATTGTCCTCCGACAGGGAGTGGATTGAAGCTCGTATAAAGGAGCTATGCAAGGATTCCAAGGAGGCAGATGATCTTCTCAAGCTGGCTTACATCAAGGCTCCTGAGGATGTGAGGGACAACCTGGCCGGACTGGTTCTGAATGAAGATCAGAAATCGGAGATTGCAAAGATGGGCAAGGCTCTGAAGAACCGGCAGTACCTCCGGGAGATAGGCCTCTTCGAGATAGGCAAGCTTCTCTTTGTCGGGCCGCCGGGGACAGGCAAGACCTCAACTGCCAGGGCTCTGTCCAAGTGGTTCTCGCTTCCAATTGTCGAGGTTCGCCTCTCCATGATCACCAGCCAATACCTGGGCGAGACGTCCAAGAACGTGGACAAGGTCTTTGAGCTGGCCAAACGGCTCGCGCCCTGCATTCTTCTGATAGATGAGTTCGATTTTGTGGCCAAGACCAGAACCTCGGACGAGCACGGAGCCATGAAGAGGGCTGTCAACTCACTTCTCAAGGCCATAGACGAGATCAGTCTGGTGGAGCATGGCGTCTTGCTCCTGGCCGCTACCAACCATCCTCAACTGCTGGATTATGCCGCATGGAGGAGGTTTGACAAGGTCTTGAATTTCCCCCTGCCGGATATGGCGATGAGGCGAATGATCCTGGATAAGGTTCTCTCGCGAATCGACGCCGAGGCAGATACGGCAAAGCTGGCTGAGATGACTGAGGGCTACTCAGGCTCGGACCTGAGGCTGGTGATTCGCGAGGCGGTGCTCAATGCACTCCTGGAGGACAGGAAGCACTTAAGCCAGGAGGATCTGGAGATGTCAATAAGTGAGTTCCGGCAAAGGATCTCGGACTACAAGAGAAGTGTGGCAGCATGAAGGTCACGCTTCTGGGAACCGGCGACGCAATAGGCACTCCCAAGATCGGGTGCAAGTGTCCGGCATGCATGGATGCTCTGCGAGGCGGGCGCAGTCGGAGGATGAGGTTTACGGTTCTCATTGAGTCGGATGAGGACGATGGAAGGGTGCTGATTGACAGCAGCCCGGACCTGCGTTGGCAGCTTTTAAAAAAGGATATCTCCAATGTTGATGGGGTGATCTGGACCCATGCGCATTATGATCATTATGCAGGGTTCGGGGATTTTCACAGGGTGCAGAGCCATGTGGACGTCTATGCTCTCAAGGGCACAATGGACTACATCCTCAATTATCTCTATTTCTTAAATCCAATGCGTCACGATGAGGTAGCATATCAGCCCTTCGATATTGCCGGAATGGAGTTCACGCTCTTTCCCGTCACCCATCCGCCTTTGGAGACTGTGGGAGTCCGAATCAGAGACGGGCGAAATATTGTGGTGATCACGAGCGACACCAAGATGGAGATCCCTGAAGAGAGTCTGGAGATTATGAAGGGAGCCGATTTGATGTTAGCCGACGCAATCACGCCGCCCGGATACACTATCAGCAAGCACATGACTGCGGACGAGGCCATGATTCTTGGTGAAAGGCTGGGGGCGAAGAGACTGATTCTCACTCACTTAAGCCACCTTTACCCGCCTCATGAGATAGCTCTGAAGGAGTGGCCGCTGGGGCATGACATGATGGAGATAGTGCTGTAAGGAAAATGTGCGTCTTGGCGATCCGGCAGATTGCCGATCTGAGAGGAGAATGATTATGATGCGTCTTTGTGCCTTTGTGTCTTTGTGGTTAAGTTTTGTTGGTAGGAATGAATGCTCAATTACTACGAATACGATCACCACAAAGGCACAAAGGCACAAAGAAAAGAGAACCGCTGCTTCGTCCATAATTATCTTGCTTCTTCTGATGCTGCAACCGCTCGTTCCGGCAGCCTATTCGACCGATGATGAAGTCGATGCTCATGCATTGGCCGCGCCCGCCTCAGCCGAGGGGTCTGTGAAGAGCCTGGCCGCCTACCTGATTGAGCCTGCCACCAATGATCAGGAAAAGGCGAGAGCCATATTCAGATGGATCTGCGAGAACATCGATTACAACGTGGACGTTTTCTTCAGCGGGAAAGCTGGTTCCACTAACTCTACCGATGTTCTGAAGAGCCGAAAATCTGTCTGTTACGGCTACTCAGATCTGTTTCTGGCTCTCGCAAAAGAGGCAGGACTTGAGGCCCGGAGAATTAAGGGATACGGCAAGGGCTACGGATACCAGCCGGGCACGAACTTCACGGGTCCTTCCAATCATGCCTGGAATGCTGTCCGGATTAACGGTTCATGGCATCTGGTGGATAGCACCTGGGGGGCCGGGTATGTGAGTGGTGACGGAAAATATGTGCGCCATTTCGATGATCATTTCTTCATGACGCCGCCGTCTCAGTTCGTCTTCAATCACTTCCCGGAAGAAGAGCAGTGGCAGCTTCTTGATGAGCCATTGTCCAAGCCGGAGTTTGAGGGGCTGGTTTATCTGGAACCGGACTTTTTCGGGCTGGGGCTCATGCTTGGCGAAGAGAAGAACGGGACGATACAGGCCGGCGGGGATGTCAATGTCTCCATTTTCGCTCCTGATGATGTGCTGATGATGGTGGGGCTTTATCCCGCCGGGGGCGGGGCAGAGCTGGATGGCTATTCATTCTGCCAGAGGGAAGGAGGCAGGTATGATCTTCTGGCACGGTTTCCTGCAGCCGGGAGATATATTTTGAAGGCGTACGCCAAAGACAGAAATGATACCGGCGAGTATGATTCTGTTTTGGAGTACCTGATTGTGGCCTCCTCCGGAGATGAAGGCGGATCGGGATTTCCCAAGGCTTTTGCCAAGTTCCCTGAGGCTGGGTGCTACCTCGTGAGCCCGCTGGAGGGGCGGCTGGAGGCCGGGAAGAGCTACTGGTTCAGCATTCGGGTTCCGGGGGCTGAAGATGTGGCTGTGGTCTCCGGGGAGGAGTGGACGCACCTCGTCGCGAAGCAGGGGGATCTGTTCGAAGGGAATGCGACTGCCGGGCAGGAGGGCGCGGGGGTGTACGCGAACAACGGGGGCGGGAAGTGGGACGGGGTTGTGAAGTATTCGGAATAATTCAGCAGATCTATTTTAAACGTAATATCCAGCTGCTTGCAGCGACTGGGGGTCGCGTGCCATATTTGCTGTAAATTCGCAGTGGCCCTGTATCCCGATTTACTTCAACTCCTCCAAGGGTCAAATTGCGGCGGCGCCCCCCCCCCGCTGCATGCAGGCGGGGCATGCAAGGCGCCGCCGCAATTTGACTAATGTGAGATGATATGGCTAATTAAAATACGTATGAGTAGCTAAAAAATGCAAAATTTGGCATATCTATACTGCAAAATGCGGGATAATGCAATTCGTCATCTTCATTCTTTGTAACTATGCATAGTTCGCTCCACAATGAACGAAAAAACCCAATTAATTAAAAATCCTCCAAAGATTATTAAAACTGTATTGACAATTACATCCTTTCTGCAATCTTGGACGGGGAGTGGAATTGTATTGTCAAATAGATACACAAAGAGACAATAAACAATTGCACCGGATATAAACATGATAGTAACAATTTTATCTTTTTTAATAGAAAAATAAGTTTTGATTATTGATAGAATAAATGGGATTACTAATAGTGATTGCACCATAAAATCAGATCCGTTACTGTCCAAATAACGGCTGATCGTACTAATTATATTCAAATAAAGTAAACTATATATTAGCACAAAGATCGTTATACAATAAATAGTTAGCCCAATGATCATTTTTATCTTTAAATTATTTATATTAATCTCCTCCCTTCAAAAATTTATGAAAATATGTGGAGATAATTAGTTGGAATACTAATTTTGTACTTATTCCCATCCTGCCAATTATACTGGATTAATGTGCCTGATCTCCCATCTTTGAGGAATTTCTGAGATAGGATCATATTATCTACATCTTGACTTGTCGGCAAAGTTAAATTTATTCTTGTATCATAATATATCTCTATTTCAGAACCCGAGCTTAACGCACTAGGGATTTCTAATAATATATTGGTTTTGTTTTTATTAATCGATGTAGTGAAGCCTTTTGCAAGCCCATTGACTCGGATTGAGTCGGGATTTATCTCAATGAACGGATTTATGTTATCTGAAATTGTTAAATTATATAAAATGGGACTACTCAATCCTTTTTTTAATAGTTTAATTATTTTATCATCAAAATTAGGATCATCGCCGAATATCCGTTTAATAAACTTTTCAAAATTATTTGCCATCGATGGTTTTATTGTATACTGATAACCTTCGGGGCCCATAGTTGCAATATTTGTAAGAGTTGTATTCATCAGAGAGGGCTGCTTCACTTCTATCCCTAATACAAATATTGGCACATTCTTATCAAAGTTTTTATCTTGTATCCAAGGTCCAAACTCACCTTTTCCCACAATAAAAAGCAACATTCTTTGATTATTCGGATAAATTTGATTCGGATCATTCTTTAAAATTTCAAAAGCTTTATTTAGCCCAACATTGAACAATGTAGGTTCAGTCTCGGTGCAGGTAAAGTTCCTCATTATTAAAGGCAAGTCGTTTTCAGCTTGTTGCACAGGCACAAAGTTCATATTTGTTATATCTGAGTACACAAAATCTACATCTCCGTCCCAACTTATAATTGAGATATTTATATGTTCTCCCTTTTCTTTATCGTTTAAATATTTTAAAGCTCTTTTCATAGAGTCATTGATTTCGTTAACGTAATTCTCTAATCCTACGCTACCTGAGCTGTCTATTGAGAATATAATGTCTTTATTAATATATCGTGGTTTGGGGGTTGTAATTTTTATTACAACTCTGGGACCATTTGGTCGTGAATTTGCAATAGGCTGTTATTTATATAACCTATTCATATATGCTACATGGGGTGTAGCAAAATGGGCAAAAGAGGTCCAAAGCCTCGATTCTTAGATGTAGCATGTCCGAATGAGC
>Ga0074195_1004251_pt1 | contig 11982 bp, 12 predicted proteins | sample EPASupsiteHSE623_FD_64525 | JGI IMG/M metagenome (GOLD analysis project Ga0074195, IMG submission 64525) | Bioremediated contaminated groundwater from EPA Superfund site, New Mexico - Sample HSE6-23 | ecosystem: Environmental > Aquatic > Deep subsurface > Groundwater > Contaminated ...
GGGGTGACGGGGGGGAGTGGTCGGGGGGGTGGGGGGGGGGGGGCGGGCGGGGAAGTGCCCGGGGGCTGCGCAATTCCGTCCGCCGCTACTGCGTGTTGGGCGGCAGGGAACCGGCGGGGACGGAACCGGTGGCGCCGGTGCCGGCGGCGGTCATGCCGGATCTGCCCTGGAAGGAGTACATGGAGCTGCAGGAGCGGCTCTATGTGGAGCAGATTTTGAGCCAGGCTGGCGGCCAGGTGAGCGTGGCCCACCAGATCATGGGCATCTCCCGCAAGAGCCTCTACGACAAGATCAACAAGTACCAGATAGCCCTCCACCAGTTCAGGGAGGGGAGCCGGAGCTGACCGGCCCGCCGCTTCCCTAGCTTGCCGGGCCGGCCCGCCGTGCATACAGTCGTGGGAAGGACCGGGAGCCTGTGCTCCATCACTGCAACCACCGGAGGATGTCCATGAAAAAGATCGAACTGACCACGACCCGGGAATTCAACCCCCTGGGGATGAAGGCGATCGTTTTGCACGATTCCGAACACTTCAAGATCCTCAACTTCAATCTCAAGGCGGGAGCCCTGTTCCCGATCCATTCCCATGACCTCGACGGTCAGTTGTCGATCCTGGTGATCGAGGGCGAGGGGCTCTTTCTCGCCGATAACGAGGTAACCATGGAGGCCAAAACCGGGGACATGCTCATATCCGACATCCGCGAACCGCATGGGGTCAAGGCGACCACCGACATGCGCATCGTGGTGACCATCGCCCCGCCGATCTGAGCGGATTTCCCCTACCGTTCTTGCCCTTGGGCGGCCGGTCCCAGGATGTCCAGCAGGGCCGGGCATTGGTGCGCGGCCGGTCGTTCCGTGGCGAGCACGGCGAGGAGGCGCTCGATCTGGCGCCGGTCCTGCGTGTTCACGGCAGCCGATTCCCGCAGCAACTGTCGGCCCTGACGGGCGATCGCGGCAAAAAAACCGGGGCCGGGCCGGCCCTCGCACCCCTGGCGGATGCTGCGGCGCCAATCCTCCAGGGTCAGCGGTGCGGCGGTGCCGGTCGCGGTGGCTTGCGGCGCCGGTGCTTCAGCCTTGCCGGCAGCCTCCGCCGCGCTCGTTTTCTCCCTCCTGTCCGTCGCCGTTTCCGCCTCGGCAAAGAGCGCTCCCGGTGCGGCCGGTGCCGGCCAATCCTTGTCGTCCTGCCGTGCCATCGGCGCCTTTTTCTCCCGGGGCGGTGCCGGCATTGTCGCCGCATGGTCGGTGGATGCGCTCCGCTCGACCCGCTCCTTGCTCTTGCCCGGTTCCGGCGATGGCGGCACGGCATCGGTTTGCCGGGCCGCCTGCGACGCACGGTCCTTGAGCAGCGGGGCGGGAGCGGCTTTGCTGTTCGCCCGTGGTTCCGGCATCGTTTGGGGCAGCGGTTGTTCCTGGATCGATTGTTCCGGCAGGCGGGTCAGGGTGGTGCGGTCGACCTGGGTGGTGAGGGTGAGAAAGACGGCGACACTGGCCGCCGCCGCCAGTATGGAGCCGGTGGCCGCCAGAAATCGCGGCTGGCCGATCAGCCGGAGTAGTCCGCGCGGACCGCTCTTGCGTGCCTCATGCTGCCTTTCCTGGTCCAGTTGGCGCCACAGGGCGTAGCAGTGCTCGCAGGCGGCGAGATGGGCCAGGCAGAGGCCGGCCTGTTCCGGCGTCAGTCGCTCCTCGACCAGGGCCGCCAGTTCGTCGTCGTCCAGGCAGGAACCGCCGGGATCCTGCTGCTCGCCGGTCAGGGCCAGCAGGGCCAACCGCCTTTCCGCTGCCCTCTTGTTTTCAAGTTCCGTGATTTCTGCCATGGTCGTTCAGTTGCTGTTCCTTCATGATCCATTGGACGGCCGTGAAAGCCGCATGTGTCGCCGGATTCATAGCAGCCGCCGCAGTTCTTCGTCCAGGCCGGCATGGGCCAGATCCTGACGCAACCGATCCAGCAGCCGCCGGAGCCGGCCATGCACCTGATGCCGGTTCCAGCCCAGCATCCGTCCGGCCTCGGCCACCGCCACCCCATCCCGGTAACAGAGTTTGAGCAGCAGCCGTTCCTTGGGCTCCAGGGTGACCCGCGCCGCCGCCACCCGTTCCAGCAGGCGGGGGTCGGCCTCGCCGGTGGCGCCGTCGAAGAACACCCGGCCTAGAATGGTGAAGAGGTGGCGCCGTTCCTCCTCCTCCAGCCGGTGTTCCTGGGCCGAGCAGTCCCCTTCCGTATCCGGCGTGGCGGCCGCCTCGTCGAGCCCGGCCTGTTCGCCCCGATGCTCGCCGCAGTTGGGGATCTCGCCGAGGAGCCGGTAGGCCGCTTCCTCGGCGGCCCGCAGCTGGCCGGGCTGGCGGTCGCCGACCAGGGCAGCGGCCTCGCCGGGGGAAAAGCGTTCCAGGCAGAGCAGGCGGAACAAGGTCAGCCAGATGCCGCCGAGACGGCGGACCCACAGCGGCGGATTGACCCGGCCGAAACGGGCCCGGGCAAAATCTTCCAAGAGGCGCAGGGTGAGGGCTGCGATGTAGGTGGCCAGCGTCGAGCGGCCGCTGAAGGCCCGCAGTCGGCGCCAGTCGTCCTCGGCCAGCCCGTCCATGACATAGAGCGCCGCCTCCTCTGCCAGGTGGGCCTGGGGAAAGCGGCGGCCGGCCAGCCGGTTGATGGTCGCCCAGTGAGCCAGGGCCTGTTGCGGCCAGGGAGTTACCGGGTCCATGGGTCAGCGTCGTGCATTGCTTGTTTGCTCGTGAGTGTTTTTTTTCATCGCACCGCGACACATCCCCGCGCCGGGAGCCGTCCAAGAAGGCAAGAGCGGCAAACACAGCGATTGTCCGCACCCCATTGGTCATCATCCTTGAGAAGGAGCGTGTGTATGAAACGAAATATCCTGACCATCTTGTTGTTTTTGGTGATCCTGGCTGGTTGTTCCGCGCCGGCCCCGGAGGCGAACAAAGGGAAAACCCCTGGTGCTGCCGCCGATCAGGCAGCGATGGAAGCCGAGGCCGGACAAAAAGCCGGCGCGGCGCGGAAAAAAGAGGCCCCGCCGTCCGCGCCGGGTGAAAAGATGGCGGCCGGTACCCTGGCAACCAAGGCCGCGGCCTCTCTCGGCCGCCCCCTCATGCCCGAGGCCCTGTCAATCGTCGCCCCGCCGCCGGGCTGGAACCGGGAATCGTACAATGCCAGCAAGGAAAGCGGCTTCGTTAATGCCGGCCGCGACCCGCTTTCCACCTTCAGCATCGATGTCGACACCGCCAGTTACGCCAATGTCCGCCGCTTTGTCAATGGCGGCAACCTGCCGCCGGTGGGCGCGGTCCGCATCGAGGAGCTGATCAACTATTTCAGCTACGACTATCCGGCGCCCGCTGGCGGCGATCCCTTCGCCCTCAGCGCCGAGATCGGTCCCAGCCCCTTTCACCCCGAGTATCAGGTGGCGCGCATCGGGCTCAAAGCCAAGGAGCTGGCCAAGGAGCAGTTGCCGCCCTCGAACCTGGTTTTTCTGATCGACGTTTCCGGCTCCATGGAGGACAGCAACAAACTGCCGCTCTTGAAACAGGCCTTGCCGCTCCTGGTCCGGCAGCTGGGCGCCCGCGACCGGGTGGCCATGGTCGTCTATGCCGGCGGCGATTCCGTCGTCCTGCCGCCCACGCCGGGCAACCGGCAACAGGAGATCCTGGCGGCGATCGAGCGCTTGCGGGCCGGCGGCTCCACCCACGCCTCCAGCGGCATCCGCACCGCCTACCAGCTGGCCCGGCAGTCCTTCCTGGCCACCGGCAACAACCGGGTGATCCTGGCCTCGGACGGCGATTTCAACGTCGGCGTCACCAGCCGCGACGAGTTGCAGCGGCTGATCGAGGCGGAGCGCAAGGGAGGCGTCTATCTCACCGTGCTTGGCTTCGGCATGGGCAACTACCACGATGATACCATGGAAATCCTTGCCGACAAGGGCAACGGCAACTACGCCTATATCGATTCCCTGCTGGAGGCCAAGAAGGTGCTGGTCAAGGAGCTTTCCGGCACCCTCTTCACCCTGGCGAACGATGTCAAGATTCAGGTCGAGTTCAACCCGGCCCGGGTGGGGGCCTACCGGCTGATCGGCTACGAAAACCGGGCGCTGGCCGACGAGGATTTCCGCGATGACGGCAAGGATGCCGGCGAGATCGGCGTCGGCCACCGGGTGACCGCCCTCTACGAGCTGATCCCGGCCGGGCACGGGGCGATTCCCCAGCTCGATTCTCTAAAGTATCAAGCCGCAAAACCGGTTGCAGCAAGCGGCGGCCAGGAATTGATGACCGTCAAGCTCCGGTACAAACCGCAGGGCGAACAGGCTTCCCGGCAGATGAGCCTGCCGGTGCCCGCCTCCTCCGGCAAGCAGACCAGCGCCGACTTCCGCTTTGCCGCCGCCGTGGCCGGCTATGGCATGCTGCTCACCCATTCGGAGCATCTCGGCGGCTTCACCTGGGAGCAGTGCCTGGAGATGGCCCGCTCCGGCCGGGGTTTTGATGCCGAGGGGTACCGGGCCGAGTTCTATCGCCTGGTGGAGGCCAGCCAGTTGCTGGCCCGGCAGCAGGGCCGTGCGGACGGACCGGAGGGGCCGGAGGCTGGATCGCAGCCGCTCCCGCATCCACTCCTCAGGTAAGCAAGGCTGGCCAGTCGAGGCGAGGGAAGGTGCGGCGGAGCATGTGGTCGTCGTTCTCCACCCGCACCTCCAGAGTGGCGAAGGTGCGACGGGCCAGGGGAAGGACCAGGTCCGGCGGGCAGACTGTGTCGTGGGCACCGATGACCAGCAGGGTCTCCACGGCAAGCGGCGCCGCGGGCGGGCGGTAGCCGCTGAAGTTGAGCGCCGGGGCCAGGAGGATGAGCCGCCGGCATCGCTGGGGATGGCGGATGGCAAAGCAGGCGGCCATCAGCCCGCCGAAACTCGAACCCACCAGGATGAGCCGGTCAAGCCCGGCCGCCTGGGTCTCCAGCCGGGCCAGCCGCTGGTCGAGATCACCGTCGTAGTCATGCATTCGCACGGCGGGAAAATGGGTGCGGAACCATTGGGCCTTGGTGCCCTGGGTGGAGGAATCAAGGCCGTGGAGGAAGAGGACGGGATCCGGCGACATGGGAGCTCCTGTTTCCGGTTACATCGCACTGTTGTTCCGGGCTACCGGGTGGTAGTGGACGTAGACCCGGCGGAGGGATTCGATGCGCGCCAGCAGGGTGTTCTCCGCCTCGGTGGCGATGCGGTCGCCTTCCACGACGCTGAGGGCGCCGTCGATGCCGATGGTGATGTTGACCACCAGATACGGCCCGAAACGGTGGGCATGGACCTCCTCGATCTCCTCGACGCCGTACACCTCCCGCAGGGCGGTCTGCATTTCCTCGGCCAGCTCCCGGCCGGGCAGGGTGTCCATCAGGTCGGCGGTGGCCGAACGGAGGATGTCGATACCGGTGTGCAGGATAATCAGGCTGACGACGGCACCGGCCAGGGGATCGACCCAGGCGTAGTCGAGGCGGCCGAAAAAGATGCCAAGCGCCGCCGCCGACGAGGCGAAGATGTCGTTGCGGTGATCCTGGGCCAGGGCCCGGACCGCGCTGTTGCCGGTCTTCCGGCTGAGGCCGTAGGTCCAGACGGTGAGCCCGCTTTTGAGCAGCACCGCGAACAGGGCGATCCACAGGGCGATGATGTTCGCCCCGGCCGTATCCGTGCGGATGGTCAGCAGTTCGTAGACCGTGTCGACCGAGTGCCAGAAGATGGCGATGGCGGTGGTGATGACAAAGGCCCCGACCACCACCGCGGCCACGCTCTCCAACTGGTCGTGACCGTAGGGGTGCTCGCGGTCCGCCGGTTTGCCGGATAGCCGGACAAAGATGGAGACCACGATGCCGTAGGCCACATCCGAGGTCGAGTTGATGCCGTCGGCCAGCAGGGCCGGGCTGTGGCCGGCCACCCCGATCACGGCCTTGAGCGCGGCGAGCAGGATATTGGCCGCCAGGCCGACCTGGACCGCCAGCATGCTGTGCCGCCGCCGCTGGTCGCCGGCAATGGCATCGGGACGTTCGTCCATGGGAGCTGTTCACCAAAAAAGGGGGCGCAAACCGCGCGTGGAAAGCGGACAGGCCAGGCAAGGCTGCCGCACTGTGCTTGGTTATACCGCATTCCATCCCGGAAGCAACCGGTATTTCCCTGCGGGAACCAGCGGTTGGCGAACGGGGAAAAAAGGTTCGTTGCCCCGGACCCGCGGAAAAATCTTGCTCTTCCGTCCTGGAATCGTTTTGTTGCAAAGAGGCTGGAAGTTGAGCGGGTAAATTCAGCAGGGGAGGAACCAGGATGGACCACCGCATCGAACACGACACCATGGGCGAAATCGAGGTCCCGGCCGAGCGGCTCTGGGGCGCCCAGACCGAGCGCAGCCGCCGCAACTTCCATATCGGCGAGGAACGGATGCCGCTCGCCCTGGTCCACGGGCTGGTCCGCCTGAAGCGGGCCTGCGCCGAGGTCAACCACCGGATGGGCAAGCTGCCCGCCGCGACCCGCGACCTGATCGTCCGGGCCTGCGACGAGATCCTGGCAGGCGAGCATGACGGGGAATTTCCCCTGTTGGTCTGGCAGACCGGCAGCGGCACCCAGACCAACATGAACGTCAACGAGGTGATCGCCAACCGGGCCGCCATCCTGCTTCACGGCAGCCTGGACCAGGGGCGGCCGGTGCACCCCAACGACCATGTCAACATGTCGCAGAGCTCCAACGACATCTTTCCCTCGGCCATGCACGTGGCCGGGGTCTTTGCCCTGGAGGACCGGCTGCTGCCGGTGCTGGAGGAGCTGCACCGTACCCTCACCGCCAAGGCAGCGGCTTTTGCCGGGATTGTCAAGATCGGCCGGACCCATCTCCAGGACGCCACGCCCCTGACGCTGGGTCAGGAGGTCGGCGGCTGGGCCGCCATGCTGGCGAGCAGCCTGCGCCAGGTGCGCGAGGGGCTGGAGCACCTGCGATTCCTGGCCGCCGGCGGCACGGCGGTGGGCACCGGCCTTAACGCCCCGGCCGGGTTCGGCGCGGCGGTGGCGGCGCAGCTCAGTATGGAGACCGGCAAGCAATTCCACCCCATCGCCAACACCTTCCACGGCCTGACCGGGCACGACCAGCTGGTCTTTGCCCACGGCGCCCTCAAGGGGCTGGCCGCCAACCTGATGAAGATCGCCAACGATGTCCGCTGGCTGGCCAGCGGGCCGCGCTGCGGTCTGGGCGAGCTCACCATCCCGGCCAACGAACCGGGCAGCTCGATCATGCCGGGCAAGGTCAATCCGACCCAGGCGGAGGCGGTGACCATGGCCGCCTGCCAGGTCTTCGGCAACGACGCGGCCATCGGTTTTGCCGCCAGCCAGGGCAATTTCGAGCTTAACGTATTCAAGCCGCTGATTATTTACAACTTTCTTCAGTCGGCCACCCTGCTGGCCGATGTCATCCGCTCCTTTGACCGTCACTGCGCCAGCGGCATCGAACCGGTGCGGGAACGGATCGAACACCATCTCCGCCATTCCCTGATGCTGGTCACTGCCCTCAATCCGCACATCGGCTACGAGCAGGCGGCGGCCATCGCCAAGAAGGCGCATGCGGAGAATCTGTCCCTGCGCGAGGCGGCCCTGGCGCTCGGGGTGCTCACCGGCGAAGAGTTCGACCGCATGGTGCGGCCGGAGGCCATGCTCGGCCCGGTTCCTTCCGCGCCCGGCAAGGACGCCGCTTGAGGGCAAAGTGCGGCGCCAGCGGTTCCTTTTTGTTAATTGTGTAATGAATAAAAAAAGATACACAGACTCTAATTTCTTGAACCGGGGTTGGTTAGCCCGTATACTTGCTTGCGCACGAAGTCAAAATTACACAGTCGGCATGGATGGTGAAATACTATCCGGCAGGCGAGGCCACGCATGACCACGACACCGGCAGAGAACTACAGCACCATCATTCAACTGCTGCTGCACACGAACACAATCACCCGGGAGCAGGTGGAACACGCCGCCCGGATTCAGACCAAACTGAGCGCCTTCAGCCCCCTGCTGAAGATCCTCAAGGACCTGAAATTCGTCACCGACCAGGATGTGCGGGACACCCTGTGCGCCTCCGCCTCACCCATCCGCATCGGCGATCTCCTGGTCGAACTCGGCTACATCTCGCCCGAGGATCTCGAGGCCGCCATCCGCATCCAGCGGGAAAGCGATTCCCAGGAAAAGCTTGGCCGCATCCTGGTCAAGCATAATTTCATCGATGAGCAGGTCTTCATCGAGATCCTGTCCATTCAGATGGGGTATCCCTTCATCGAACCCAGTCTCAACAACATCGACCGGGAGCGGTGCGGCAGGATCCCCAAGACGGTGATGGCGGCCCACAGTTTCATCCCGATCAAAAGCGACGACGGCTCGGTGCGGGTCGCCTTCGCCGATCCCCTGGATCACGAGGCGGTGCAGACCGCCAAGCGTTTTCTCGGCGCCACCCTCGTCCCGGTCATCGCCCAGGGCCGGACGATCAAAAAGACGATTGAACTATTGGCGGAAAAAAAAGGGAGCCAGGCCCTGGCGGTGGACACCTCCACCGTGGTCGGCACCGTCAATGCCATCATCCTCGAAGCCATCAGCAACAACGCCAGCGACATCCATATCGAACCGATGGAGGACCGCTTGCAGGTCCGGTTCCGGGAAGACGGGGTGCTCAACCATTTCAAGGACTTTCCCCGGGAAATCATCCCGGCGCTGACCAGCCGCCTCAAGATTATGTGTCAGGCCGACATCACTGAAAAAAGGCGGCATCAGGGGGGGCGCATCCTGTTTGCCTATGACGAGGGCCAGCTGGATCTGCGGGTCTCCTTTTACGTCACCATCCACGGCGAGAAGGTCGTCCTCCGCCTGCTCAACCGCAAGCACGAACTCTACGACCTGCATTCCATCGGCCTGGCGCCGCGCATGCTCGCCCGTTTTCTCGAGGACGCGATCTATCAGTCCAGCGGCGTGGTCCTGGTGACCGGTCCCACCGGCTCGGGCAAGACCTCGACCGTCTACAGCTGCATCCACGCCCTGAAGAGCCCGCAGGTGAGCATCATCACCGCCGAGGAGCCGGTGGAATATGTGATCGAGGGGGTGGCCCAGTGCTCGATCGATCCCAAGATCGACCTGACCTTCGAGGAGACCCTGCGCCACATCGTGCGCCAGGACCCGGACGTGATCGTCATCGGCGAGATCCGCGACGCCTACTCGGCCGAGGTCGCGGTCCAGGCCGCCCTGACCGGCCACAAGGTTCTCTCGACCTTCCACACCGAGGACAGTATCGGCGGCCTGATCCGCCTCCTGAACATGGACATCGCCCCTTTCCTGGTCTCCTCCACCGTGGTCAGCGTCTTGGCGCAACGGCTGCTGCGCCGGGTGTGTCCCCACTGTGCCGTCGACACCAAGCCGACGCCGATGCAGCTCCAGCGGTTGCGGTGCACGGCCAAGGACCTGTACGGGGCGGCGTTCAAGAAGGGGCGGGGCTGCACGCTGTGCAAGCAGACCGGCTATCGCGGCCGGATCGGCGTGTTCGAGCTGCTGGTGCTCGACGAATACGTCCGCGCCGCCATCCTGGAGCGCAAGACCAGCTACGAGATCCGGGCGATGAGTATCGACCACTCCGGGCTGGTCACCCTGCTGGAGGATGGGCTGGTCAAGGCGGCGGCCGGCATCACCACGGTCGATGAAATCCTGCGCTGTCTGCCCATCTTCGGGCCGCCGCGGCCGCTCGCCGAACTCCGCCGTCTCGCAGGTGAATAGATGAGTCCACCCGTTGCCCTTGCCGATGTCATCAACCGCTTTATCGAATCCGGCCAGGTCACCCTGCCGGTGTTCAATACCGCCTCCAGCCGCATCCAGCAGGAACTGGCAAAATCGGAACCGGACATCCAGATTATCGAAAAGATCGTCACCTCGGACCAGGCCTTGGCCACCGAGGTGCTGAAAATTGCCAATTCACCCTTTTACCGGGGGCTGGCCGAGGTCTCGTCGGTCAAGGCGGCGATAATGCGGTTGGGGATGCAGGAGATTGCAAGGATCGTGCTGCTGGCGGCCTCGCGGCAGCACTTCAGCAGCAAGGACAAGACGATCAACCTGTTGATGAAGAAACTGTGGCAGCATGCGGTGGGCTGCGCCTACGGCGCCGTGTGGCTATCCCGGCGGCACACCTACGGCATCGAGCCGAGCCAGGCTTTTTTTGGCGGCCTGTTCCACGATGTCGGCAAACTGCTCGTTTTGCTGGTCATCGAACAAATCAAGCGCAAAAACGAAAACCTGAAGATCACCGAACCCCTGCTGCTGGAGGCCATGGCCAGGCTGCATGCCCGGGAAGGGGCCAATCTGCTCGCCCAGTGGAACATGCCCGATGCGTTCTGCGCCGTTGCCCGCGATCACCACAGTCAGGAGATCGACGAGAAAAATGTTCTGCTGCTCCTGGTCCGCATGGCCAATCTGGTCTGCCACAAGCTCGGCATCGGCCTGGAAAAGGATGCCTCCCTCCTCCCCTTCGCCACCCTGGAGGCCAACCTGCTCAACCTTTCCGAGATCGACCTGGCCGAGCTGGAAATCGTCCTGGAGGACACCGCGGTCCTCCGCGGTTAGCCCGCTCCTTACAGCACGAGCCGCGTGGTGTCGATGGGCTGCTTCTTGCCCTCCGCGTCGATGGCCACGTAGGTGAAGGCCGCCTCCGTGACCTTGAAGGTGGTGAACTGGTTTTTGTCCGCATGGAGGATCGGCCGGACCCAGACCTCGAGGATGATGGTCACCGAGGTGGTGCCCACCCGTTTGACCCGGCCATAGCAGCAGACCACGTCGCCCACCCGCACCGGCTTGATGAACTGCATGCTCTCCACGGCCACGGTGGCGGTCCGCGTCCGCGTCACCTCCTTGGCCATCATGCTGCCGGCCAGGTCCATCTGCGACATGATCCAGCCGCCGAAGATATCGCCGTTGAAGCTGGTGTCGGCGGGCATGGGCATGGTCCGCAGCAGCAGTTCGCCCTGCGGTCCGGCGGGTTTGGTCGGGGTGGTCATGATGTGTCTCCTTGAACAGGTATTCGGGTTGGTCGTGTTGTTTTGTTCTCTGAAGATCGTCGCTTGCTCTTGTCACCCCGGCGCAGGCCGGGGTCCAGGACCCTTCGCATAACCCGAACCCTTTTCTGGATTCCGGCCTGCGCCGGAATGACGGTAACGATAATTTTTTATTAAATATATACCATCGCACGTAGGCCCTGTGCCGGAGTTCCGGTTTGTATTGTTTGCCTGTGGCCAGGCAAGGTTGGCCCGGCCATGCTGGTTATAATGGATTTCCCCTGTTTCGGAAACGGGCAAACACCCCGGAAAATATGGTGGTGGCGAACTCCATCCACGACTATAATAGGCAGCCGGCGCAGATCGCCGCCGCGGCAACCGTCATCAACCAGGGGAGGGGAACTATGCAGATTGATTGGGCGTATCTGAGAAAGGGCTGAGCTTCGTGCGGCAAGGCACAGGCTGTGCTGCAACGAAACTCCCTGACGCCCGCACAGGTCGTCGACGCGCGAAAAGAACCCCTGGCCGGCGAGGCGGCGTGGAAGGTGCTGGCCGGGGTCCGGGAGATCCTGGTGGCCAAGGGCTCAACCTATCAGGTGTTTGATCCGCGCACTGACGGCAAGGAGGCCATCCTTGCCCAGGCTTTGGGGCGGACCGGCAACCTGCGGGCCCCGGCCCTGCGGATCGGCGACCGGCTCCTGGTGGGGTTCAGCGACGGCCTCTACGCCCAACTGGCAGGGTAATGTTCATGTCCGTTTTCGACCAACAGCTGTCCGCGCACCTGGCGGAGATCGAGCAGCAGGGGCAGATGCGCCATCTGGTGCCGGTGACCCATCTCGACCGTGGCCAGATCGCAATCAACGGCCGCCGCTATCTCAACCTAGCCGGCAACGATTACCGGGGGCGGGCGGCCAACCGGGAATTGCTGGAGCGTTTCTTTCACCCGCCGAAGGAACACACC
>Ga0074195_1004253_pt1 | contig 11981 bp, 12 predicted proteins | sample EPASupsiteHSE623_FD_64525 | JGI IMG/M metagenome (GOLD analysis project Ga0074195, IMG submission 64525) | Bioremediated contaminated groundwater from EPA Superfund site, New Mexico - Sample HSE6-23 | ecosystem: Environmental > Aquatic > Deep subsurface > Groundwater > Contaminated ...
GGTAAGCTGGATAAAAGAGGAAAGGTTAAGCAAAAAGTCAAGCTTTATTTAGGAAATGTAAGTAAAATAATTAAAGTTTTTGAGTATTACAATCAGCATAAGCACTAATTTTTACACATAGCCATATTCAAGAATATATTTATAAGCCAGAAATACTTTTATTAAACATGAAACTAAGAGGGAGAATGAGCAAAAAAGCTCAGATGGAAATATCATTTGGAATGATTGTTTCTGTAATTTTAATAATTGTTTTTGTAGCATTTACATTTTATGCAATTGGAAAATTCTTGGGGATGCAAAGAAGTGTTCAGATAGGAAAATTTACAAGTGATTTGCAGTTTGATGTTGATAAAATATGGAAAACAAGTCAGGGTTCTCAACCTGTTTCTTATATTTTGCCCTCGAGAATTGAAAAAGTTTGTTTTGTAGATTATGCTAATTCAGAAAAAGGAGTAAATGCTTTATTATATGAAAAATTAAAACTAGGATTTTATGGTTCTGAAAATTTAATTTTTTATCCTGTTGGTTCTGGAGAGGGTTTAGATTCAACAATAATAGAGCATATTAATTTGGAAAAAATAACTGAGACTCAAAATCCCTTTTGCATAGAGAATACTAATGGAAAAGTAAAATTAACAGTAAGTATGGATTTTGGAGAGAGTCTAGTTAAAATATCTAAATAATTTAAAATGAAAAAGAAGGGTGCTTTAGAAATTTCATTTGCATGGATTTTTGCAGTAGTTATTGGAGCGATTATATTATTCATTGCTATATTTGCTTCTGTGAAATTAATTGGAATTGGTGAAACACAAATGGGAGCAAAAGCAGGAAAAGAAATTGGAATATTATTAAATCCTTTAGAAACAGGATTTGAATCTGCTAAATCTGTTTCATTTACAATGCCTGTTTTATCAAGAATTTATGGAAGATGTGATAATGAAGGAAATTTTGGAAGGCAATTAATTGAAGTTTCTCAGCAAAGTTTTAATAAATGGACACAAACAGATTTAGAAGTTCAGTTTCCAAATAAATATATTTTTAATGAAGAGTATGTAGAGGGGAAAAAGTTTTATGTTTTTTCAAAACCATTTAATTTTCCTTTTAAAGTAGCTGATTTAATTTTTTTAACATCATCAGAAAAAGAGTATTGCTTTGTTAATGCTCCAGAAGAAATTCAGAGAGAAATAAAAGGTATAAGCCAAAAAAATATGCTTGTTGAAAATTGCTCTTTAAATTCAATAAAAATTTGTTTTGAGTCAGATACAGGATGTTTAATTTCTGTGGATTATAATGGGAAATCTGTTCAGAAGAGTTCTGAAAAAGTTTATTTTGAAGACGATGCTTTAATGTATGCTGCTATTTTTTCAGACAAGGAAATTTATGAGTGTCAGGTGCAAAGATTGATGAAAAGAGTTAATGAATTATCTAAACTTTATCAAGATAAAATTAGTGTAATCTCTCGAAGTGGATGTAATTCTAATCTTGGACCAGAATTAGATGCTTTGAGTAGTTTGGCTAAAGGAGTTCAAAGCTCTGCAAATTTAGGTTTTGCATTAATCTCTACAGTTAAAACAATTGAAGAGGATAATTCGTATGCGAGTGAGTGCAAATTATGGTGAGCTTGGAATGCCACACAAAAAACAAAAAATGAAAACAAAAGGACAGGTAAAAACACAGCAAATGGCATTTATGTTATTAGCAATTACTTTATTTTTTGTTTTAGTTGGATTATTTGCAATGGTATTTGGATTTGCTGGAATAAAAGAATCAGCAACTGCACTTGAAGAAAAAAATGCTCTTTTATTAGTTACAAAATTAGCAAACTCTCCTGAATTTTCGTGCGGTAATTCATTTGGAACAGGAAATTTGAATTGTATTGATGGAGATAAAGTAATTAGTTTAATGAAAAATATTAATAAATATGAAAATTTCTGGAGCAAAGGAGTTTCAAACATTGAAATTAGAGTTATTTATCCAGAGAAACAGGAAAAATTATGTAGTTTAGGAAATTATCCTGATTGTAATATAATTAGAGTAATGTCTGGAAATGTTAGTGGATATTCTGCTGAAAATTTTGTTTCTTTATGCAGAAAAGAATCAAATGCAGGAGAGGTTTATAATAAATGTGAGTTAGCAAAATTAATGGTGAGTTATAATGAACAATAAAAAAGCACAATATCACAAATGTAAAATTTGTTCAGCTATGCCCAGAAGGGCACAGGAGGAAATGATTGGATTTGTTTTAATTGTAATTTTAGTAGCAGTGATAATGCTTATTTTTATTGGATTTTCATTAAGAGCTCCACAATCAAAAAATTTAGAGAGTTATGAGGTAGAGAGTTTTATTCAATCAATGTTGCAGTATACTTCTGAATGCCAGAATAATTTTGGATATTTGTCTATAAGTGATTTAATTCTAAGTTGCACAAATGCAGAAGAGTGTTTAGACAAGAGAGGTAGTTGTGATGTTTTATACATTACATTAGAGGATATTACTGAAAAATCTTGGATAATTAAAGATAGACCAATAAAAGGATATGAACTAGGTATTTTGCTAGACAATGAAGAGTTAGTTCCTTTACTAAGCCAGGGCAATAAAACTTCCAGTTATAGAGGTTCTGTGCAAAATATAAGTAAGGGTGGAAAGACAATATCTGTGGAGTTTAAGGCTTATAGTTAGAGTATTTAATTGAAGAAAGGTTGGTAATGTATAAGAACTCTGCTAGGTTGTGATGATTACAGATAGTGAGGTTAATATTTACTGCAAATAAGATAAACCCCACTCGAATTCTCTACACATTACTAACTTCCCCCTAAAACCCATTAAATCTTCACATTTATAGTAATAGTATCAACAACTATTACTGGCTTATGTCTTATTCTATTTTTTGTCTTTTCTTTAATAAACTCAATAAAACCAAACCTTTCTAAGAGATTTACATCAATCATAACTGCTTTAAAGTCTCTATTTAGAATCTTAGCTAATTGATAAATAGAGGTTGGTTTATGAGTTTTTATAGTATGTAAAACTCGTGCTTTTTCATTACTTAATAGGTGTCTGAGAGATTCAAGTCCTGAAAAGTCATAACTTTCTTTTGAAATTTTTGGCTTTCTAATTAAGGAAAAAGCTCCTGAAGACTCATTGATTGTTATCTCTCTTATTCTTGTTTTTGACATTTTATTTGTGTATTTTTAGCAAAAAATGCTCGATATTTAATGAAAAGATATGTTAAAACAGGCATTTTTTGTATATATGTTAAATTCTTACATATACATTAATAGAATAAAATGCATTAATAAATATTTGGATTTTTATGATTCTAAAGTACTCTTTATATTGTATTAATACATTAGTGACAACATAAGCTTTATAAGTAAAACCTATAGAAGTAAAGAATTAAGGAGTTAAAACGAAAAAGATTATGATAAGCTTTTTAAAGGAAAACGAGTTTTTCTAATTACTCTTAAATATAAAATTTTGAGAGCATCTTTAGGGCGTTTACATATCATGTTCATCTCAACAAGAGAGTTTGCCCTATAACTGTTTGTTGGGATAAGTTGTCTTAGACAACACATACTTGATACAGGTGAAAGGAGGTTTATAAATAAATGAAAATAAATTTCAAGAAAATAAGTGCAATCGCATCAAGCGTTCTATTAACTGGTATGACTATGGGAGTTGCTGCAGCAGCTAACTACCCTGCACCTTTTGTGCAGAGTGGAACAGCAAATGTAGCAGTTGTCTATGGTACTGGCGCTGGAGTATCTTCTCTAGATATAATCCAAGCTGGAAACATACAAACAAGTTTACAGTCTAGTATGGGTAGTGCATCAGAAAGCGCATCAACTGCTACTGTAAGTGGCGGTGATAGTGTAACTATTGAAAATGGAAGAGCTAAGATTAATCTTGGTGATACATGGTCTGTTTTTGGTAGTGGAGTTTCAGTTGGAAGTGATGATTTAAAAACATTACTTGCTGATGGAACATACATTGCTTATGATAATGATGAATTTGACTATGAACAATCAATAATTTTAGGTACACCTGATTTTGAACACTTCAGGGACTCTGATTATGAAGATGAAGTTGGATTATCATCAAAAACACCTACTTTAGGTTTCCAAATGAACTCTAATACTTGGATACTTAACTATACTATGGACTTTACTTCAGATGCTGAATCTGATTTAGTATCTGATAGAATGGACGACATTGAGAAAAGTAATATATACTTACTTGGTAAGAAATATTATGTATCTGAACTTCAAAATGGAACAAGCGCAACAAAGCTTGCTGGAAAACTATCATTATTAGATTCTGCTAACTCAGGAATTGTAACAGAAGGAGAAACTGTTTCAATGACTATTGACGGAAAAAAATATGATGTTAGTCTTTCAAGTTTGACTACAACTCAAGCTAAATTCATTGTTAATGGAGAGACAACTACTTCACTTACAGAAGGTTCATCATTTAAATTAAGTGATGGAGCATATGTAGGAGTAACAGACATCTATCAAAGAGATGTTTCAGGAGTAGTTGGTAATGTAGAATTCAGCCTTGGAAAAGGTAAATTAGAATTCCCTTCAGGAGGTGCAGAGGTAAAATTAAATGACGTTGCAGTTGATGGACTTAAAGGATGGGTTTATAAAGGAACTGCATCTGGAAGCACTGAAAAATTAGATAAGATTGTCTTAGAGTGGAAAACAGATGACGAACTATTTTTAACAGAGAAAGCAGAGTTATTATTACCTGGATTTGAATCAGTAAAATTCACAATGCCTAAAGTAGTAAGAAACACTGAAGAAAAAGTTACTGTTGAAAAAGATAGTGATACAAGTATTGAATTAACTGTTCCTTCAGAAAAAGGAGACATTTCATTCAACATTATGTATGGAAATGCTTCTGGTGAATTTGATGGTATAGGAAAGTCTGCAACAGAAAGATTGGCTACATCGCCAAATGCAACTTTGATTTATCATGAAAAATTCAATGGAAATGACTTCCATAAGTATTTCGTTATATCTTACAACACAACTACTGACGCTGAATCTTATTTAATGAGAGCAAAAGTAAGTTATGACTCAACAGACGCAAGAGGAGAGGTTGATTTTGAGAGATATGATGGTTCTGCTTGGCAAACAATTTGTTCTGAAAAGACAAATGCAACTACTTGTAGTAGTGGAATGGGCAGTGCATCATTTACTTTAGATGAAATAAAATTCATCTCAGGACAAAATGAATCAATCACTCTTAAAGCTGGAACAGATACAAACTTCGCTACTGTCTTTACAAAAGGCGGATTGAAGATATTGTTACCTTATGATATTGGTTTACCAACATCACTAGGAGGTATGGGTACAGATTGGAATGCGACAATGACTGGTTTTGGTCATAATGTTCCTGGAGAAGTAAATTTAGGAGAATGGGAAAATGCCACTTCTAAATTTAGTAATGCTAGTGAAAGCACAGCGGGACATAGTGCAGTTAGTTATTTCTTAAACATGAGCCAAGAAGACAGAAGTGATAATATCGCTGCTGGCGGAAGCTTCTATTTAACACTTGATGATACAAGTAATGGAAACTTACAAGTATCTCAATTAAATGGAGCTGGAAGTGGTGGTTCATTAGGATTAGAAGTAGCTGATACAAGCACATATGAAGCATATATAAATGGAAGTGAAGTAGCACCTAGAGTGTTACATTACACTAACCCTGATGAAGACTATGCTGAGGTATATTACCCAACAGGTGATTCAGAAACATATGCTCAGGTATTCTTAGCTGAGGCTGGTGCTATTGCAAGTGGTACTACTACTGGTGGTGCTACACAACTTGGAGACGTTTTAGTTAAAGATACTGAAGTAGCTTCAGTAAGCACAAAGAACTTAGTAATTGTAGGAGGAAGCTGTATTAATTCAGCTGCTGCTACTGTATTAGGTGGAGCTTATTGTGGTGCTGCATTCACTGATAAAACTGGTGTAGGATCAGGACAATTCTTAATCCAAAGTAAAGGCGATGCCTTTTCTACTGGAAAGATTGCTTTGGTTGTTGCTGGTTATGAGGCTGCAGATACTGTAAATGCTGCTACTTACTTAAGAACTCAGACAGTTGATACAACTGCTGGTAAAACTTATAAGGGTACATCTTCAACTAGTGCTGCTCTTGTTGTAGCTTAGATAAAGATCCAAAAAAATTTTAATTTTTTATTTTTTTCTTTTTCTTTTTTTATTCAAGTCTTGGTGAGAACTCTAAAAAAGAAAAAGTTTACTTTGCTTTTTAAACTCCTGTTAAAATGCAGATAAAAACCTAAAGGTTTTATCTTTCTTTTTTTATTAACTTCTTGTGAGAACTAGGAAATTTTTAGGAGAAGTTGGTATCATATAATAAATCTGATGAAGTTTATCTCTTCTGCAGTTAAGTTGAGTATAACTTGGTTTTAATGAGGTGATAATTATTTGTTTTTAAAAATGGGAAAGAAACATTATTAATATGTAAGAACTCTGCTAGATTGTGATTAGTACAGATAGTTATAATCTAAGTTATCATAACAAGAATAATCATTCATCAACAATCTTTTTAAATCAAAAAATACTCTCTTCTTCATGATTAGAAAGATAAATTCAAAAGAAGAGATAGATAAAAAAAGACAAAGAAATAATTTAATTATTGGAATAGTTTTAATAGGTGTAATGGCTCTAAGTACTCTTGGGTACTCTTTTATGGGAAGTGAAGAAGACTCTAAAATAGAAAAAACATTCAAGTATAATAATCATGAATTTAATTTAATTAGTGGAAGTTGGATTTTGGAATTGGGAAATTATCAATTTGGATTTAAAACAAAACCAGTAGATGCAAATGCAGATATTTCTGGAAATTTAAAATTATTAACTAATTATGAGAAAAAACCTCTTTATATTTCTTCAAAAGATAGTGTTGCTACAACAGAAATTTATCAAAATTTAGGACAATTAGCTTCGAGAGTGCAATTTGCATGTACTAGCAAAGAAGAATGCAAAGAAGATTATCCAATAAAAGATTGCACAAATAATTTTATTATTATAAATATAAATGAATCAAATTCTATAACTCAAGAACAAAATTGTGTTTATATAAACGCTGAAAAAAACAATTTAATCAATGCTACTGATGAGTTTTTATATAAAATTATGGGAGTTAAATAATGAATAAGGATTTCTCAAGCATTATTTTTAGATATTTAATTTTAATAATTGTAGCAATTCCAAATTTATTTTTATTTTATTTTATCCTCTCTCCAATTACAATTTATGCAGTTTATTTTATTTTAGATTTATTTTATAATGCTTCTTTATCTGGAAATATAATATCTATAAATTCTTTATCAATAGAATTAATCAATTCTTGTATAGCAGGCTCAGCATATTATCTTTTGCTTATTTTTAATTTATCTATACCTAAAATAAAAATCAAAGAAAGATTAACAATGATTTTATTTGCATTTTCATTATTATACTTAATTAATATTTTGAGGATAATCTTTTTAACAATTCTGGCTCTTTCAAATTACTCTTTCTTTGATATAACACATAAAATATTTTGGTATTCTTTTAGCATTTTATTTGTTGTAGGAATATGGTTCTTAGAAGTAAGATTATTTAAAATAAAATTCATACCTGTTTATTCAGATATGATTTCTATATATAAAAAATCTTTATTTAATAAAAAATGGAAATAATAAATTTAATTTTACAATTATTTATTCATTTAGATAAAAATCTTCTTTATTTTGTAACAACTTATGGATATCTAACTTACCCTTTTTTGTTTTTAATTGTATTTATAGAAACAGGAGTAGTAGTTTTTCCTCTTCTTCCTGGAGATTCTTTGATATTTGCTTCTGCTGCTCTTGCATCAAAAGGAGCCCTGAATATTTATTTATTGTTTATATTATTTTTTTCTGCTGCAATTATAGGCGACACTGTTAATTATTTTGTTGGAAAATTCTCCGGAGTACAATTAATTCAGAGAAATTGGATTAAGCAGGAATACTTAGAAAAAACAAGAAGATTTTTTGAAAAACACGGAGGAAAAGCAATTGTATTAGCAAGATTTGTACCGATAGTTAGAACAATTGCTCCATTTATTGCTGGATTAGGAAAAATGAATTACACTAATTTTATTTTTTATAACATCTTAGGGGGATTTATCTGGGTTAGTTTATTCTTAGGAATAGGATTTTTCTTTGGAGGAATTCCTTTTGTAGAAGAGAATTTTTCTTTATCAATAATGATTATTATTTTCTTATCAATAACTCCTTTAATTTATGAGTATATTAAAAGCAGATTTAATTAGAATTTATTTTTGCGAAAGTTTCAATCATAAACTTTTCAGTTGCAGGTAAAATTTCACAATTCTTTACTTCCATTTTATAACAAGAAGGACCATATTGAGTAATTTGAGTTTTATTTCCTTCTACTATTTCTATTATTGAATAAGAACTATCTTTCATGCAAGTTGCATTTTGATCTGCAAGTACATTAAACTTTAGAACTCCGAATAATTTTACTAAATTAGCTAAACCTATTGTTCCATCTCCTTCACAAGTAAAATCATTTCTGCTGTTAATCACAATATTTTTAGCAAGAGAAACATTGCCAATAAAGTCTATATTTTTTAATGTTCTTGGATCATTTCTTAGATAAAAATTATAATCTGCTACATGTTTTCCATCTTGCATCATTTTTAGTTTAGTGTTGTAAAGAATTAAATTTTGCTCTTTAACAACATCATATCTCGTATCTTTATATTCAAAATGTCTAATTGAATTAACTGACCACCAAACAACTAAGAAAAATACAACTGAAATTCCTAATACAATTAGAATATTTCTTAGAACTTTATTTTCCTTTTCAATTTGCCCTTTTTTAACTTCTTCTGTTTCTTGTACTCCGCAAGATTCTATTTCTACTTCTTTTCCATCTTTTTCTTTTTCAAATATCTCACAAACTTCTTCTTTTTTAATATTTGATTTCTTAGAACTTGTTTTACTCTTTTTTTGAGGCATATTTATTTACTTGTTTTTTAGTTTTTAAACTTTACTTATCTTTAAGATATGTTTTAAAATTGTTATTTAGAATATACAAATTAAAGATAAAATTTAACTTTAAGGAGAAAGAGGTGAGAATAAATTCGGTTGGTAATGTGTAGAGAATTCGAGTAAGGTTATCTCGCCTGCAAAAAAATATTAAAATAACTTGAAAACCATTGACACCTTACCAGATATTTCTTCAGAAGCATTCTGCCAGAGGCGAATGCAATTGTTATAATATAAAAACTCTGTTAAATTATCATTAGTTGCAAAGTAAGTCTATTCAATAAGAATAAATTATATAATAAAAAGAATTAAGGAATCTTAACTCTTAGCAATTCTTAAAGCTACTATAATTATTACTATTACTAGTATTACATTAATAGCTCCAATAGCCCAAAGATACCAACCACTTCCCTCTCCAATTACATTTCCTGTGAATCCAGAGAAGAAACTTGATTTATCAATTGAAACTGTTACTGGTTGTTTTACTACTAATTGATTTCCAGATAAAACTTCTATATCAAAGCTATTTGAGCCAGATGCATCTTTTTTAACATCGAATGTGAATTCAACATCTTTAGATGCTCCTGCAGTTAATACAACTACACTTGAATCTAGTTCAGCTGAATTTGCCCATGAAGCATATCCTGCTGCATTAATTGAATATGTTGCTAATTCTAATCCTGTGTTTGTTATTGTAGATTTTATTACTAAAGACTTTCCTGCTTTTCCACCTGATACTAAGTTAGCAGATACAGCTGCTTTTCCTGTTCCAGTAGAACCATTTGAAGAACAACTTCCTGAAACAACTAAAGGTCCTGTAAATTGAGCTTTATCATCATTTTCATTTTCAAATATATCATCGTCTTCATCATATATCTGGAATCTTATACTATATGTTTTTTCAACAGCATTTTCTGGAAGAGTAATAGTTATATCTAATTTTTCTTTATCAAAAGAGTCAATATCTCCAATTAAAACTTCTTTATTTATTCCTAATTCTTGATTATAAATTAATACACTAACTTCATCTAAATCATCATCTCCAATATTCCAAACATCTGCTGTTATTTGAACTTCTGAACCACATGAAACAGTTCCAGTAAATTCAACATTGTCTAGTATTACAAAGTCATCTGACATAACATCAATTGAGTCAGCAGAACTTACGCATGTGTTATCTCCGTCATTAGCACTATCACTATCATCGAATTCTCCTGTTGCTCTTACATAAAATGTGAAATCTCCATCTGCTAATTCATCTAGATTTTCATCTAATTGAAATGATACAGTTAATGTTTCTTCTTCATCATCTTTTAAATCAAAAGTTTTTTCACTATCATCGATTACCCATTCTCCTGTTTCAGCATTATATAATCCCCACTCAACTTTTATATCGCTTATTTTGTAATCGCCATTGTTTTCTACTGTTATTTCAGCTTCAATTTCATCAAAAGCATACCATTCAGTATCATCTCCAAAACCTTCTACATTATCAAATGATACATCTAATTTTAAATCGCTTCCTAGATTATTATACTCACAATAAGCTGAAGATAAAGTAACTTTTCCAGAAGCAGTTGTTGAACCACTTGTAGCTGTTACAGTTGAAGAGCCATCAATTAAGTCTTCTAAAGCAGTTGAAGTTGCAGTAACTTGTATAGTTCCTGAAGCTCCAGCACTTAAAGAAGCAATTGAATTGCTTGCTACTGTTAAAGTTCCACTTGAGAAAGTTAAAGGGAAACTTCCAGTTGAGTTTAAAGCAATATTAGTAAGAACAGTATTTCCTGTATTAGTTATAGTTAAAGTTGTTGAGTTTGTAGATTTAGTTATAGAACCAGTACTAACTGTTAATGAAGATGAAGAAGTTATTGGAACTGAGAAAGCTAAAGTTTTAGCACTTCCAGCTGTAGGAGTAACAACAATTGTTCCTGCAATATTTCCTGATTGATGTGCTCCAAATGTTACTGTAGCAGTAATTGTTTCTGTAACTGGTGCAACAGAACCATCTGCAATATTTGCATCATTGAATGAAAGAGTAGCTGTTCCAGAAGTAATTGTTGAAGCAGTGTAATCTAAAGTTGAAGCTACACCACTATTTGTTAAGTTAAATGTAATTGTAAAAGAACCTGCATTATGAGTAGTAGAAGCAGGAATAGTATAAACAGTTATGTCAGCTAATGAAGCTGCACTTGTTAATCCAGCTAAAAGTATAACTGCAAAAACACTTGCAAACACTAAACTTAAAACTCTGCTTTTCATTTTGTTGTAATTGTCGAGTTACAATGGTTTATAAATATTTCTGTTTTTTAGAATATAGTTAAAATACCCTAAAATTAAAATTTAACACAAGATTTATATATTTTAAGGATTTGAAATTATCATCGATAAAATGGGACTAAGAGCTCAAGAAAATGTTATAGGTGCATGGGCATTTTTGATTGGAGTAGTTCTTGCTATAATAATAGGAATATCTGCAAGTTTTGTTTCTATTCCATTTTTAACAAAATATAATGCTTCAGTTTATGGCATACTTACTTTACTTGGAATCATTGTTGGTTTTACAAATGTTACTGGAAAAGACTCTCAAACTTTTTTAGTTGCAGGAGCAGTATTAGTTATAGTTAGTAAGTTTGGTATGGAAAGTGTTAGTGGTTCTTTTATAGGAATAGGTATTTATGATTTAGTTTCTTCTATTTTCGGAGCTCTTTTAGCTTTGTTTGTTCCTGCTACAATAATTGTAGCTTTGAAAACAGTGTTTGGTATTGCTAATGTTTAGTAATCGCAGAAACTATAAAGCATAGACGATAGATTTATATAGTTAATACATATTGGATATGTATGAAGAAAATACTTATAAAACCGCAAAAAGAGCTTAAAATTAAGAATATTGCGGGATTTTTTAAAAAA
>Ga0074195_1004254_pt1 | contig 11980 bp, 6 predicted proteins | sample EPASupsiteHSE623_FD_64525 | JGI IMG/M metagenome (GOLD analysis project Ga0074195, IMG submission 64525) | Bioremediated contaminated groundwater from EPA Superfund site, New Mexico - Sample HSE6-23 | ecosystem: Environmental > Aquatic > Deep subsurface > Groundwater > Contaminated ...
GAGCCACATCCGTTCGCGGACGAGCTGGACATACCAGCGCGAGAGATCCTCTAAGATGAAATTCACCAACTCGCGGGTGGCCCGGTGGAGCTGGCATTCCTTGATCGCGCCATCGACTGTTGCCGCCACCGAGTTGATCCGGGAGATGATGAACTGGTCCTCATCGGGCATCTGCCGGAGGTGTGCCTGGATGTACGAATCGTCCCAGACGCCGCCCTTATTTGCCGGCTCGAATTTGTCGAGGATCATGTACGGCACCGGGAAACGGTACACGTTCCAGAGGATGTTGGCCGCACGGTTGATCGTGCCAACGCCCTCCCAGTTGAACTTGAGATCGTCCCAAGGGGCAGAAGAGGAAAGGATGTAGAGCCGGAGCACATCCACGCCCACCTTAGCAACCACTTCTTCCGGAGTGACCACGTTGCCGAGGCTCTTTGACATCTTCTTGCCCTCGGCATCGAGTGCAAACCCGTGCATGCAGACGCTCTTGTAGGGCGCCTTGCCAAACGCAATCGTGCTGGCCCCGAGCTGGGAGTAGAACCAGCCCCGGGTCTGGTCCTGGCCCTCGGTGATGAAGTCCGCGGGCCAGAGTGCATCGAAGTCCTGCGTTTTTCCCGGGAACCCGAGTGTTGCCCATGATGCTACGGCCGAGTCGAACCAGACATCGAAGATATCCTCGACCCGTTTCATCGTGCCGCCGCAGGTACAGGGGATCGTGACATCATCCACGTAAGGGCGGTGCGGGTCTGCAAGCGGTTTGCCGCTGCGTTCCTCAAGTTCCGCTATGGTACCGATGACCCGGTAGGCATCGCACTTCGGGCAGACCCAGACCGGGATCGGGATACCCCAGTAGCGCTGGCGCGAGATGCACCAGTCGCGGGCATCCTTGATCCAGTCGTAGAACCGGGCGCTGCCGGCCCATTCAGGGTACCACGTGACCTTCTCGACTTCCCTGAGCATCAGCTCCCGCATCTCGGAGATCTTGAGGAACCACTGCGAGGTGGCCCGGAAGATGATGGGGGTCTTGCAGCGCCAGCAGTGGCCGTAGCGGTGCGTGATGATCTCCTTCGCAAACAGGTGATCGCCCAGCTTTACCAGCACGTTTTCGTTGGAGTCCCGGACAAACTGGCCGGCAAAACACCCGGCCTCTTCCTTGAATCTCCCGGCTCCGTCCACGGGGCAGACAATCGCAAGCCCTTCTTTGGTGCCAAGCACGAAGTCGTCCCAGCCATGACCGGGCGCGATATGCACCATGCCGGTATTTTCCAGCGTAACAAAATCCGCTTCAACGACCTTGTGAGAGATCTCGCGCTGGAGCGGGACATCGGCAGCGAGCGGGGATTCGTACTGCCATCCGATAAGCTCGGCGCCTTTCTTCGTCTCGATGATGGTGAAGTCCTTGCAGCGCCCCTTCTTGAGCACCGCCTTTACGAGCGGCTCGGCCATCCAGAGAAGGGTCTCTTTGTCGTCTTTTTTGGCAAGGACTTTTGCGTAGAGGAAATCCTTTGCAACCGCAACGGCGACGTTGGCCGGAAGCGTCCACGGGGTTGTGGTCCAGATCACGAGGAACTCGTTTGGCCTGCCGGTGAGGGGAAACTTGACGAAAACCGAGGGGTCGTTCTCATCTGCGTATTCCACTTCAGCATCGGCAATCGCGGTCTCGCACCGGGGACACCAGTTCACGACCCGGTGCCCGCGTTCGAGCATGCCCTTGTCTTCTGCCCGGGCGAGCGTCCACCATGCCGCTTCAATATATTCGGGCATGACGGTCTTGTACGCGCCGGGGAAATCGAGCCAGACCCCGAGGTTGGCGAACTGGTCATCCATCAGGAGTTTGTTCTTGATCGCAAACTCCCGGCACTGCTCGATGAACTTCTGGATACCGTACTTCTCGATATCCTTTTTCGATTCGAACCCGAGCGCCTGTTCAACCTTGACTTCGATGGGCAGACCATGCATATCATAGCCCGCCCGGTCGATCACGTGGCGACCGTTCATCCGGTGGTAGCGCAGGATCGAGTCTTTTAAGATCTTGTTCCACGCGGTGCCGAGATGGATGGTGCCCGTGGTGTAGGGCGGGCCGTCAACAAAGAAGAACGGTTTGCCCAGACTGCGGTGCTGTTTTACGGTTGCGTACGTATCGTTGGTGCGCCAATGCTCCTGCACGGCGCTCTCTATACCTTTTGCATTGAAGTTTGCAGCGACTTCCTTCACAAAACCCCTCTTGTAATAGTATCGGACGCTTACGATTGGCGTGCGTGAAAGAATGTTGGCTTCACTGCACAAAGTAGTTTTTCCCGGGCAGAGGAAAACCCTTTGAAAAATATCCCCCCTCCTCACGGCATAATTTAACTCATCATGCCGGTTGCCGGTCGAACGTGCAACATGAGGTATCAGGCAGCAAAACGGAATTTTCCCGGAGGGATGCGGATCTCGAATCGGACCCCCTGACCATAGACCCCATTTTCCCGGATCGTTATGCCGGTGATGGAGAGGATTTCCCTGATAAGGAACATACCAAGGCCGGTATGCTTCCCGAAACCTTTCAAAAAGATTTTTTCTTTCTCCTCCGGAAGAACACCGCTGCCGTTATCCTCGTAGATAATGAGAAGATCCGGATCTGTGCTTCCCGTAGACAGCCATATCTCCGAGATCAGTTCCCCGTGCCGGATTGAATTATCGATCAGGTTATAGAATACCCGTTCAATCAGGGGATCAGCATAAATCTCAATGTTTCCGGTATCACACCGGAAGACAATATTACGGTCAGTGAATGATTCTGCCGATCGTAAAAATGCGTTTTTCAGGTTCTGCCATACCGGTTTCTGGAGACCAAGATCCTGGTAGTCACGGGTGAATTCTACCTGAAGACGGATGATCTCGACAGTCTTTTTCATAGTATCCAGATAGCCGGACAAACCCGGATCGTGGATTTTCTGCTGGACGAGTTCAAGATATCCAGAGAGAGCAGTCATCTGGTTGAGGATGTCATGACGGGTGATATTTGCCAGCAGGACAAGCTTGCGGTTCGCTGCCCTGACTGCGTCATCTGCATGCCGCTGTTCGGTAACATCGTGAAAACTATAGACCCGGCCGACCGTGCGGTTATCGATGCGCTGCGGTTGAACGTAGAGTTCATAGATCCTGCCGTTACTGAATGTAAGATTTGATGTGATGATCTGTTCGGAAGAATCAGGCAACGGGGTTATCATCTGGAGAAAATCCTCCGGATCTGAAAGAAGAGTTACGGTTGTCGCGGTGAATGTCCTGCCCTCCTTTAACTCTCCGGGCAGACGCCGGGGGATATTCAGGATATGGGCTGCTTTCTGGTTGTATGCCTGGATCACGCCGGTTGTATCGGTGACAACGATCCCATCTGCTGTGGACTCTATCGTGGCTTCCTGAAGTGAATTTGCCTGTCGGATTTCAGCAGTCCGCTCTTTCACAACCCCCTCGAGGCGGTCCATCTGGCTGATCAATTCCCTTTCTGCCTGTTTCTTCCGGTCGATGAATCCGATAAGGGAGCCAAGGAAGAGAGTGCCCAAAAAAACGACAGTCATGTAAGGAAGTACGGACTGGATCCGGAGTGCGTCGGCCTGGACGCTGGATGGCCCCTCAAGCAGGGCAAAAGCGGACATCGTGAGGAGATGGATAAACGACATGCCGGATGCGAGAATAAGGAGCTGGACAAAAGTGGATTTGGGAAATCTGTTCCATGACCGGGCATAGTATACGAGCGTCCCCAGCAGAACCCCACTGACAATGGTTAAAAGATCGGGATATGACAGGGCTCCGTCCGATGCTCCAATCCCCAGCAGGAGGGCCACAGCAACGATGATAGCCGAAACCGGGCCTCCGGTGAACCCGGCAAGAGGGATAAGGAGGATATTAAACCCGATGACCGGTGCATCTACATCACCCCAGAGGACAGGGATGCTGATTGTAACGGCGAGACCGAAAACGATCCCGACACCTATAGAGAAGAAGAGTTTTGAACGTGAGAGAAGGGTATCTGGTATGACAATGTAGAGAAGAACCAGCATTGCGATAATGGCAATATTCTGGACCATAGTCTGGATCAGGCCCATTGATACCAGGGGCAGTTCAATCATCGGCATCCATCCGTTCTTGAACCGATTATATATCGCATCATTCTATCACGCGAGGGACTATACTTCTCATCATTTTTAATAATCCGCGGACCAGTCCCGTTCACCAGTGAATCTGCATCTCTCGTGATATAAGTATCTTTAAACCACGACTGTTCCTCTCAATCTGGTGGTGTTTTTTAGGTTCGACCGCGTACACTGCATTCAGCAAAGAGCGGAGTGATACCTGATGGAGACCTACCCCATAATTCTTGGCGGCATAAAGAAGCAGACCGATGAGATCGTAACCGTGCGGTTCCCCTTTACGGGCGAAGCGTACGCGCAGGTTTGCCAGGCAAGTTCATTGGATCTCAAAGCGGCAGTCACCGAGGCAGTGAAGGGTTTTGAGACCACAAAGAAACTCTCGTCCGGCACCCGGTCACAGATCCTTACCCGGCTTGCGGATGAGATTCACACGCGGGCAGACGAACTTGCCGAAGTACTTGTCATGGAAGGGGGCAAGACCCGGAAGTTTGCCATTGCCGAAGTTGCACGGGCGGAAGTTACGGTCAGGACGTCTGCGGAGGAAGCCAAGAGGATTTACGGCGAGATCATCCCGCTCGACTGGAGCGATGACACGGCGGGGCGCACCGGATTTCTCCAGCGTTTCCCACTTGGCCCGGTTGTCGGTATAGTACCGTTCAACTTCCCGCTCAACCTCGCATGCCACAAACTGGCGCCGGCGATTGCAGCAGGCAACCCGATTATCCTCAAACCCGCATCCTCCACCCCCGTCTCCAGCCTGCTGCTCGGTGAGATGGCGATCGCCGCCGGCATGCCCCCGGCAGCGATCAGCGTGGTGCCCTGTGCCGGAGGGCGTGCGGAACAGCTGGCCCGCGATCCCCGGGTTGCGTTCCTCTCTTTTACCGGCAGCTGCACGGTTGGCTGGCACCTGCGGGAGATTGCCGGCAGGACAAAGGTCGGGCTTGAACTCGGCGGGAATGCTGCGGTGATCGTGCACGAGGATGCGAATCTCGACTATGCTGCACAGAGGATTGCAACCGGCGGGTTCATCAATGCCGGGCAGGTCTGCATCTCGGTGCAGCGGGTGCTCATCCATCGCCCGGTATACGAACGTGCCGCAGAAAAGATCCTTGCCGCGGTAAAAGCGCTCAATGTCGGAGACCCGCGGGACCCGGCCACCGATGTCGGGCCGATGATCGACCGGTTGAAGGCAGAGGATGCGTACCGGAAAGTGCAGGAAGCCGTTAAGCAGGGCGCCAGGATCCTGACCGGTGGCACGCTGGAAGAGACGATGTTTGCACCCACCATTATTGTGGATACCACCCCCGCGATGCGGGTGAATAAAGAGGAAGTATTTGCGCCGGTCATCTCTCTTATTGCGTACGATGATTTCCCCGAAGCACTCCGGATTGCAAACACCGGCGAATACGGGTTGCAGGTAGGGATCTTCACCCAGAACATCAACCGGGCAATGCAGGCATTTGCTGATATGGATACCGGCGGCGTGATCGTGAACGATATTCCTACCTTCCGGGTCGACCAGATGCCGTATGGCGGGGCGAAGGGCTCGGGGCTTGGCCGGGAAGGACCCCGGTACGCGATCGAAGAGATGAGCGAGCTCCGGCTGATGGTGATCAACCGGAACAGCGGAGCAGAGTAAGATTTTTCCCTGCATCTCATTCCCGCCACTCTTTTCAACAGGTTTAATAAAAGTTCCACAATATTTATCTCCCCATCTTCCTAAGGCAATCATTTAAGTGAAGACGATACGCGACCAGTATACCCATATCCCGTTCCGGATAGCGGGACTTCTCGATCTCGCCTATAACCTCTGGTGGAGCTGGCATCCTGAGGTACGGATCCTTTTCAAGCAGTTGAACCAGGAAGCCTGGAAGGCAAGCATCCATAACCCGGTCCGGATGCTGCGGGATATCCCGGCCGAGTTTTTGGAAGCTGCGGAGAATGATGCCGAGTATCTCCGCCGTTATGATATCATCATGAACCGGTTCCGGCGCTACCTGAACACCAAGACCGGCTGGTTCGGGGAACATTATCCCGGGAAGGAGGCCCTTACCATTGCTTATTTTTCCGCTGAGTACGGGCTGCACCACTCCCTGCCCTTTTATGCCGGGGGGCTCGGTTTTTTAGCCGGCGACCATCTCAAGGAATGCAGCGACCTCGGTGTGCCGCTCGTTGCCGTGGGATTCATGTATTCCGAGGGATACCTCCACCAGCATATACAGCCGGATGGCTGGCAGACCGCGGCAAAGGAGATGCTCGACCGCGAAACCACCCCGGTAAAAAAGGTGCGGAACTGGGACGGGGATCATCTTGTAGTCCAGGTACCGTATGTTGAACCGGCAATCTATGTTGCCGTATGGCGGGTGGATGTGGGAAAAGTCCCGCTCTACCTGCTCGATACCGATATTCCCCTGAATGACAAGGAGAGCCGGAGGATCTCATCGAGCCTGTACATGAGCGATCGCGAAGAGCGGCTCTTACAGGAAATTGTGCTGGGCATCGGCGGCCGCAAGGTGCTCCGGACGCTGGGCATTGAATATTCCGCAGTGCACCTCAATGAAGGACATCCTGCCTTTGCCCTGCTGGAACGGGTTCGTGAACGGATCGAACACGGGTGCCCGTTTGACGAGGCGGTGCGCCAGGTGCAGGGAACAACCATGTTTACCACCCACACGCCGGTCGCGGCAGGTCACGATGAGTTCTCAACCGACCTGATGGACAAGTATTTCGGCACGTATTACGGGGAGCTTGGCATTGACCGCGACCAGTTTCTTGCCCTGGGAAAACATCCGGATTCCCCGGATAACGGCTTTAACATGACTGTCCTTGCCCTTCGACTGTCCGGGTACCACAATGCGGTCTCGAAAAAACACGGGGAAGTCACCCGTCACATGTGGCGGGGACTGTGGCCGGACCGCAGCGAAGACCAGATCCCCATCGATGCGATCACGAACGGTGTCCACCTGCCAACATGGATGAACCCGCGTATCCAGGATCTCCTCGATTCCCATTTTTATTACGTGGCCCCCAACTGGCAGGAGGAGCATGATGACGAGACGATCTGGAACCTGGTCGATGAGATCCCGGATAAGGATCTCTGGGAGCTGCACACCCGGCTCAAGAACAAGCTCATCAACCGGATCCGCGAACGCAAGCGGGTAAAATGGACAAAGGAGCGGGATGAGACCGCCAACTTCGTGACGGAAGGGCTCTTTCTGAACTCATCTGTCCTGACCATCGGGTTTGCACGGCGTTTTGCCACCTACAAGCGGGCGGATTTGATCTTTCATGATCTTGAACGGCTCAAGAAGATCGTCTCGAACCGGTGGAGGCCGGTCCAGATCATCTTTGCCGGCAAGGCCCACCAGTCGGATTACGAGGGAAAACGGATACTCCAGAAGATCTACCAGATCGCCCGGCAGCCGGAGTTCGAAGGACGGATCGCCATTGTGGAAGATTACAGCGAACAGACTGCCCAGTACCTGGTGCACGGTGTCGATGTCTGGCTCAACAATCCCCTTCCCCCTATGGAAGCATGCGGCACGAGCGGTATGAAGGCGGCTATCAACGGTGTCCTGAACCTGAGTATCCTTGACGGCTGGTGGCTGGAAGGCTACAATGGCCGGAACGGCTGGGCGTTCGGTGCAGCACAAGGAGAGGGAAACCGGGATGAAGCAGATGCAGCTGCCCTGTATGATATTCTTGAGCGGGAGGTTGTACCGCTCTATTACGGGAGCTCGCTCGATGCGATCCCCCACGGGTGGGTGAAGATGATGAAGGAGTCGATAAAAAGCACGGCACCCCGGTTCTGTGCCCGGCGGATGGTCAAGGATTACGTGAACCTGTATTACCCGAAGATGGTCTCGTCTGCGGATGCCGAGCGCACGTGAAAAGTAAGACTGTTCTTTAATGCTTTTTAGAGTGGGGAGATTGGGTGTTTCTCCCCGATGAATGGCTGCCGCCCCTTGGGGACCCTCCCGCAGTCTCACCGATCAAGAAACAAACTTCCTACCCTTCCTTGCCCCTGATGGGCCCTGAAGCGGGGAGACAATTTCCATTGCCGCATCTTCTCTGGTATCTATTGGACGAGATATCATACGGATACACTCCATTGCCTCAGAAATGTGTCGATAGCAACAAGAATGATGATGGATGAGTTATCATTTGAGCGGGAGTTGTTATCGGAGTACATGTACAACCTGGTGGTAACGTCCATGAATGGGCATTACATGAAACATTACATTCGGTATCGATTGTAGATTTGCTTGGCCAACCTTCACATCCCATTGTGAAGATGAAAAACAGGAGAATCAGAATTATCAAGATTTTTTTCATACTTCCTCAATTTAAGTTATGATGGATCGCAAAATATTCGGTAATTAGCTTAATAACTGGGATTGGTGTTTATTTATTAATAAAAAAAGCTCGAAAATGTGATGTTTGTAGAGCCTGAAAAAGGATTATGACTAAGGTGTAGATTCATGAAAGAATTGGATAATTTAACGAGAACAGGACAAATCATTTGTGTTATTGGTTTGTTTCTATTCATCGTTGGTTTTATTATTATAGCGTCATTAATCCCAGTTGCTCTTTCTCATTTTACAATTGTAAGTGGTATTTCCACACTCGATCTTAATGAAGTGTATGAGGGACTCTTAAACGCTACAGTAATTGGTGGAATTGCATATTGTGGATTAGGATTGGGTTTCATTGCAATTGGAGCACTTTTTCAAAACCCATAATTGTGGGCGCACCCTTTAAGGATTTTTTCCATATTCGTGATGTCGAGATTTCATCACTTTCAATAATACTTTAGGTGCAGATAATGTAATTTAGGTGCAAAACTGAGTTTAGATGCAAAGCCGTTTCGCACAAAAAAATTTTCAATCGATCTCCGGAAATTTTTTTTCAATCGACCCCTCACCCCCTGCCTGAAATTTTTTAATCAGACCTTGATTTTATTTCCGGATCCTCACCCCGGAGAAAATGATTTGTTGTTAGATAATTATCCAACAGTTGGATAATTATCCAACAGTTGGCAACTTATCTAACACCCTGTGATCGCGATTGAAATTTTTCAGGCAGGGTCTGCCATAAAAAAGTGCGATGAAAAAGAAAATTATGCATGGAAAATGTGCGTGATAATCAGGAGCCTTACCGGAAACAGCTTGTCTGGGAACCTTTGATCCGGATCCCATGAGCCTCGCAATAGTCCCGGATCTCCTTTTTGGTGATGCCATAGCGGACCGCAAGGGAGAATGCCTCATCGCAGGTGACCGTGGTTCCGATACCGGCACTCTGGAATGCCTGTGCAATCTTATCCGGGTCCATGCACCAGCTCCTGTGTTTCCGATACAGTAGTTAAAGGGACAGCACCATGAACCTTATGGGTTAAGCCCATCCTATATACCGGTAATGAAAGTCGCGCTCGTCAACTCCCTACAGGATAAGGCGGGAGTGAACATCCGGCACCATATCGAACAGCTGCTGGCCGCTGATCCCGGTGGGCAATGGCAACAGCAGGGGCGAACGTATGCATTTTTTGAAACGGAAGGACGGTTGATCCATGCCGAAGATGTGGATGCACCGATTGATGCCGACCTGGTGATCTTTCTCTCCCGGCATTCGAGCGTCAACCCGGTACCGGTTCTCACCGTTCACGTGACCGGGAACTACGGGGCCGCAGAGCTGGGAGGCTCTGCCCGGACCCTTGTCCCTGCTGCGCCGGCAATGATGCAGGCAACCCTGCGGGCGCTGGCAAAACATTGTCCGGAAGGCTACCGGGTCGCCTATGAAGTGACGCATCACGGTCCCACGGCCCTGCACCACCCCTCGTTCTTTGTCGAGATCGGGAGCACCGAAAAAGAATGGACCGATCCTGTCGCTGGCAGGGCTGTGGCCGAAGCCGTGCTGGATGCCGTCCCGATCAACGCAGTCCCGCTGATCGGATTCGGGGGTACGCATTATGCAGTCCGCCAGACCGAGATTGCTCTCACCTCCCGGGGGGCATTCGGGCATATCGCCCATACCCGGGAGATTGCCGGGATCGACGCAGCCATGATCCGCAGTATGCAGGTACAGACCGGAGCGGTTGCCGCCTATATCGATCGTAAGGCGCTCGACCGTGAAGGTTTTGACCGGCTTTCCGGGATGCTTGACCAGCTGGCCATCCCCCGGCTCTCGGAAAGCGAGATCTCTGCACTGGGGCACCTCTCGTGGAATACGTACCGGGCAGTGCGGGCAATGGCCGAAGAGGTATGCCCGGGTGCCCGGTGTTATATCCATGACCTGAGGGGGGAAGGAACACTCAGCCTGATCCGGGCAAATCCTGTTTTACTGGCCGAAACAGCCAAATCAGACGAGCCGGGGCTGATAAAAAATCTCGATAATCTGCCGGTCGTTCATCTTTCCACGCGTGATAATCGCCTGCTTCCTGAATTTATCACCTTTAGTGAACATTCGTCAGGAATAATAAATGATTTAAATACCTTGTGCGTAAAAATCATACGTAATAAAGAGATCACTGTAACAGAGAGCGATCACCTGATCATAACTAAGGTACGGTTCGACCCCAGAAAAGCGCATGAAATGGGGGTACCACCCGGACCTGCCTACAAAAAACTGGCAGCAGGCCAGTCAATAGAGATCAACGGTCAGGAAATCACACCAGCCATGGTGTCTCTGCACAGTAAGACCGACATCCACATCCCGGGGTTGGAGAAGTTTTCATGAGGTCCATTGTTGAAGAGGCACTAACCAAGGCGAGAGATGAAACCGTTACTCCCTCGCAGAATAATGAAGACCTCGACCAGATTCTGGCCGAGATGAAGACCGAGATCGCTGTAATTGGCTGCGGTGGCGGCGGATCGAACACGATCTCCCGCATGATGGAAGAGGGCATCCACGGTGCGAAGTTGATCGCTATCAACACCGATGCCCAGCACCTGATCCGCACCCACGCCGACCAGCGTATCCTTGTCGGCCGGCAGCGGACCCGGGGCCTCGGCGCCGGTTCCATCCCCCAGATCGGTGAGGAAGCGGCTCTCGAAAACGAGCAGGAGATCCGGGCGGTAGTCTCCGGCTGCGACATGGTCTTTATCACGGTCGGTCTCGGTGGCGGTACCGGTACCGGTGTAGCACCTGTGGTGGCAAAAGCTGCCCGGGAAGAGGGCGCTCTCACGATCGCAGTCGTTACCCTGCCGTTTGCTGCGGAAGGTGCCATCCGCATGGAGAACGCAGAGGCGGGCCTCGAACGACTCAGGGATGTGGCAGATACGGTCATTGTTGTGCCCAATGACCGGCTGCTCGAAGTCGTGCCCAAGCTGCCCCTCTCCGCAGCCTTCAAGATCGCCGATGAAGTCCTGATGCGTGCGGTCAAGGGCATCACCGAACTGATCACGATGCCCGGTCTCGTCAACCTCGACTTTGCCGATGTCCGCACGGTCATGGAACGCGGCGGTGTTGCCATGATCGGTATGGGTGAGAGTGACAGCGAGGACAAGGCAGCAGATTCGGTCAAGAAGGCAATCCGCTCTCCACTGCTCGATGTGGATATCTCCGGGGCAACCGCAGCGCTTGTCAATGTAGTGGGCGGTCCGGACATGACCATGGAAGAAGCCGAAGGTGTTGTACAGGAAGTCTATGGTCGCGTCGATCCGAACGCCAGGATCATCTGGGGTGCCCAGATCGATCCCGCCATGCAGTGCAAGATGCGGACCCTGCTGGTGGTCACGGGCGTACGGTCGCCACAAATATATGGTCGGAGCGAGAAACTTACCCCCAAAGTACAGAAACAGTTTGAGATCGATTTTCTCAAGTGAGTCAATATGGAAATATCAAAACCTGAT